>Ga0268277_1002069_pt1 | contig 12258 bp, 13 predicted proteins | sample saktaG_5_FD_190132 | JGI IMG/M metagenome (GOLD analysis project Ga0268277, IMG submission 190132) | Saline water microbial communities from Sakinaw Lake, British Columbia, Canada - sak_2010_1_5_50m | ecosystem: Environmental > Aquatic > Non-marine Saline and Alkaline > Saline ...
CTTTTGGCATCATTGGCATAGCCGTTGCTGTTATTGCTAAGTTTATTCCGGGAATTGTTAGATTCTTTGTAGGGATGTAGAATTGCTTTTCGAAATTTCCAAAAGTTCAACCCCTTTGTTCTCAAAGGGGTTGACTTTTTTTTTATATTTGATATAATATAGATGTTCTTTGAAAAATCAATAATGTAAATAAAAAAAGAAAGACGAGGTGTACCGTGAAGAGAGCAACCTTAATGTTGATGTTTGTCTTATCGATTGTCGTTTTACTTTCTTCTTGCGTTGGTTCTACACCGGGCGCAATAGGAACAAGCCAAGCCGTAAGGTTAGTTCCACAAGTAAGTGGCAGTGATGGGGTCTATGTCTACAAAAGACCTTTTGGTCGAACATTGATCATCGCTGTAAAAGACAACAGTTTGCAGGTCTACGATGCAAGCACTGGTGGAATGGTCTATTCGGAAGAATATGACCCAAAGACTGGTAAATGGACCTCGAGAGGAAGTTCATCTTGGGGTTATGGCGGAAATTACGGTGGAGGACATGGGTATGGTGGATATAATCCCTCTATGGATAAGTATCCAAACAAACAACGACCAATGTTCCGGTAAAAATCAGAAGCGTCGGCAATTTTCTTAAATTTTGCTGGCGCTTTTCCTTTTAAAGATATTTAAAGACAATTGATAAACCCCAATCTGTCTGTTGACATCAGATGTCAACAGACATAAAATAATAGATAGAGGGTGCAAATATAAATATAAATATAAATATAAATATAAATAAATGAGATTGGAGCCATATACCACGGGGAGTTATCTCCATATATATAATCGAGGGACAAGAAAGATGAATATAGTCCGTGATGAAAATGATAAGTGGCGCTTTATGCAGACACTGCGCTTTTTTAATGATTCAAATTCTTCTCTTAATGTTCTTCGTCAGATTCAAGATATGTTGACATCTGATGTCAACAACAATAAAGGGAAAGGGAATAAAGGTATTAACAAGGATAATATAATAGATTTCGAATCAGTTTTTAATATTGGTTGGCCTAAGAACTGGCCAGAGAAAGACCCTTTAGTTAAAATTCTTTGTTACTGTTTAGTTCCTAATCACTTCCACTTATTATTAAAAGAAATAAGAGAGGGAGGAGTTAGTAGGTTTATGCAAAAATTAGGAATTGGATTTGCAAAATATTTTAATATTAAATATAACGAAAATGGAAATCTTTTTGAAGGAAGTTATAAAGGGAAAACAGTAGAGGGACAGAAATATTTAGAATATTTAAGTGTTTATATTCAGATAATTAATATCTTAAGAGTTTATCCTGGAGGGATAAGGGAATCCTTGCGAAACTTAGATAAATTTCTAAAATTTGCAGAAGAGTATCCATTTTCAAGTTATCGTGATTATATTGGTCTCCGAAAGTCTTTAATTATAGACAAGGATGTCTTAGGGGGAATTTTTACCCCAGAAAGATATAAAAAATTTGTCCGTGATACAATAGAGAATAAAAAATACGAATTATTGAAAGATTTAATGATTGATTAATTCGAAAAAAAAAGAAAAAAAAGAAAGAAAATTCTGTCTGTTGACATCTGATGTCAACAGACAGAATTTGATCATTTTATTGGACAATAGATTGCCCTCGTGGCGGAATTGGTAGACGCGTGTGGTTTAGGACCACATCCTTTATAGGGGTACAGGTTCAAGTCCTGTCGAGGGCACAAATAAATCAAAAAAACCGCGGATAGGCGGTTTTTTAATTTTAGGAGATGTGTCTTAGAGACCTGTAATACAATGTTTTGGCAAAAGTATATCTAATCGCCACTAATTACGCTGATTTTTTTCTTTTTTATTATTATTGCTCTCGGCACCCTAATAGTTAAAATTCCTTTTTGCAAAGATGCCCTAATTTTATTCGAGTCGGCGTCATCTGGTAAGATTATTTGGCGGGAAAAGGGTCCCCAATAACACTCTTGATAAAAATAATTTTTATCTTTATTTATTTCGGACTTTTTCCTCTCTCCTTTAATTGTTAGCATTTCGTTTTCTACGGAAATATCTAGTTCTTCTACGGAAACCCCGGCGATTGGGGCTTGAATACAAAACTCGGAACCGGCGTCAAAAACATCTACCGCCAATTGCCCTTCAGCTCCTAACCAGTCATCTGTCGTTTTCTCCGATTTTTGTTTCAGTTTGATTTCTTTTTTTTCTTCTCTCTGTTGCTTCCGGTCCAACCCAGTTGTTTTTTCCTTTTTGGCATTATCCGAAATGTCGATTTCTTCTTCCGTTGATTCGGTTTCACTTATATCGTTTTTTAATTTTTTTAAGAAAGACATATTTTTATTAATTTCCAATTCTCAATTTTCAATTTTCAATAAATTTTCAAATTAAATTAGAAATTAGTTTAATTAGTTATTTTGTAATACAAACACCTTTTATTTTTTTAACCTTTTTGATATTGAAAGAAATGAACGAAGACAGGACTATTAGAATTATAACCGGTAAAATAAATTTTAGCAAACCCTCTATTTTCATTATGGAAAGATTATAGAGACCATGAAGAATAGTGGCTAATCCTATTCCGATAAAAACAAGTAATTTTCTTTTTTTCAGTTGGCGGAGAGACAGAATTAAAAAAGAACCTATCAAGCCCGAACAGAGTGCGTGGAGGAAAGTTGTTGATATGAACCTTATAGTCATCACTTCCATCGCTTTGCCTATATTTAAAATCGGGTGATAGTTGCTCAAGACCAAAATATTTTCTAAGGCGGCAAATCCTAATGCCGAAATAATCATATAAAGTAAAAGGTCAAAGGGCTCGTCTAATTCAGAGTTTCTGAAAACGCTAATTTTAACCACGAGATATTTCAGATATTCTTCTATTAAAGCTCCGCCTATAAAGATAGCCAAAAGTTGAGTCAGAATATTTTGGCTTTTGGGCAATAAAATTAGAAAACGAAAACCTCTTTCTAAAAGTATGGCAACAAAGGCAATGAAAGCCCCAAAAAGAAAAATCTTGATAATCATCTTATTTGACTCGGGATGGGCATCTTTTCGCAAATAAAAAACTAACCAGATGACGCTGGGTAAAAGTCCGAAAATATAAAATAGATAAGTTTTTATCATAGTCGTAAGTTGGGCTGGGTGTTAATTTCCTCTAATTTTTTAGTTGCCTTCTCCCTGTTAAAATAACCGGCTATGGCAATCATTCCTGCATTATCGGTGCAGAAGATTTTTTGAGGGGCTAAAAATCTTAATTTATGGTTTATGGTTTTTATTTTCTCTTCAAATTGTCCGCGTAATTCTTCGTTTGCTATTACCCCTCCGCCAAGGATTAATGTTTTTGCTTTATATTCCCTAACGGCTTTAAATGTTTTTTTAATTAAGACATCAATGATTGATTGTTGAATCTCTTTGGCCATTGCTCGGACATATTTTTCTTTCGGCTTTTTTGCCGACTTACCTGTGGGAGTTTTGGCAAAGGCGGGTCTTTTTTTAAAATCGTAAAGAACAGCTGTTTTTAAACCGGAAAAGGAAAAATCATAATTTTTAGAATTTATCATCGGTCGGGGCAAACTAATTAATAATTGATCATTGATTACTGATAATTGATCATTAATCATTGACTTTATTGCTTCTTTGGCAATTGCCGGCCCTCCCGGGTAAGGAAGACCCAATATCCTAGCTGTTTTATCAAAACATTCTCCGGCAGCGTCATCTCTAGTTTCACCAATTATTTTATATTCCCAAGTAACAGCGAAGGGGGAAGATGAAGATTTATCTTCATCGCCCTTTCCAATTTTTTTCATTAAGATTAGTTGGGTGTGTCCTCCCGAAACAATCAAACAAATTGCTGGAAAATTTTGTTTAGAATTTAGAGTTTCGGATTTAGAGTTTTCGCCAATAAAATTGGCGAGTATGTGTCCTTCAATATGATTTACAGGGATAATCGGTATATTCCATTTAATGCTTAGGGATTTGGCGAAGTTTAAACCTGTCCAAAGACAAGGGTCTAAGCCGGGACCTATAGTAACCGCAATAAAATTGATATTTGGAATTTTGGATTTTTGAATTTGTTTGAAAATTGGAAATTGAAAATTGAAAGTTTCGAAACCTGCTTCCTTCAACGCTTTCTTTAGAACTATAGGCAGGTTTCGCTGGTGTTCTCTTTTAGCTAAGGAGGGATAGACCCCTCCATATTTTTGATGAACTTTTATTTGAGAGGAAACGATATTAACTAAAATTTTAAAATCAGGAAAAATTTTGTCTTTTTTGTCTTTTACTTCCAAGACACTTATAGATGTATCGTCGCAGGAAGTGTCAATGGCTAAGATTTTCATAAACCGAGCTTTCGCGAAGCGAAAGCGAAGGTGGAAAAGAGGACAAAGTCCTCTTTGACTTTTTATTGCTTTCGCGAAGCGAAAGCGAAGGTGGGAAAGAGGACAAAGTCCTTTTTGGCTTTTCATTGATTTTTTAAGTTTTTTGAATTAAGCTAATCCTAGTAATTAATAATTGATAATTGACTATTAATCTATGGCGCCATCGTCTAATGGTTAGGACTCAAGATTTTCAATCTTGCAATCGGAGTTCGACTCTCCGTGGCGCTACCAACTAATCTTCTTAATCGGCATCGTCTTCGGTTGTCTCGGCTTCATCTAAATCTGTCAAAGGGGTCGTGGTAGCCGTCTCTTCTTTTATTTCAATATATTCTGATAAGATTTCTTCTAATTCTTTTTTATCCTTAAATCCAAAATAGACCTCGTCGTTAATTATTAGAATCGGCAGGTCTTTTTTTAAGGAATAGACCTCTTTCAAGCTTTGAAGGGCGGAGAGGTCCAAGTCATAATCAAAGGAGTAAATCTTTAAAAAAGGATATTTCTCCCGGAAGTAAGTGAGAATATAACCTTGTTTTTCGCAATCAGGGTAACTATTCTTGTCGGAGTAGAAATAAAGGATAAAAACGGAGTCAAAATCGCAGTCCTTTGCCGCCCTTTTTAACAAAAGCCAATGTTTCAATTCTAAAATTGAATAGTATTTTTTAGACCTTAAAAAATCAGGATTATTCTCTCCCAATGTATTCTCAATAAGAGATAGTTTTTTGGAAATATCATAAAGTTCTTTAGTTAAAATTGATTCGTTCAAATTTTGACAAGGGGCTTGGTTAAGAATGGAAAATTGGGTTTCCAAGGAAAGAATATCAATAGTTAGGTCCCTTTGAGTGTCCGTTAGTTGGGTCATTTTTTTTTCGGACAATATATTATTTAGAAAAAAACCGCTACTGAATATCAATAGGGTCAGAAAAAATACCAAAATATGTTTTTTCCAATTTATTCTTTTTTCTGTTTCCATATTTGAGAAATTAACGCCAAACAGCTTTTCTTTTTGTGACTACGGAAAAAAGGGCTGAAAACCACCAAGTGGCGTTCAGAAAAGCGTAAAGAGCCACATAATAAACGACTTTCCACCTTAGATTTTTTTTGTCAAAAGTAAGATGCCTACTTATAATAATATAGAAAATAAAAATCAAAAAACTAACCATTCCTAAAAAGAAAAGAGGTCCTAAATTAAAGGAAAATAAATTTATTTTAGGCAAAGACAAAGGGAATATGTCAAAATTTATCCAGGAAAAGTGGACAATTTTATTTAAAATTAAAGATATTATTTTCCATACTCCCCAAAGGATAAGAATCAACGAAACCGAACCCGCCATAATATAGTAGTAAAAAAGAAAGGACAAATTACCGTAGCGTCTTATATTCAAAAGGTCTGGATAATCCTTTAAGTTTAGGATAAATCCTCGGCGCCATCTTAATCTTTGAATCAGTAATGACTTAAATGTCGGACAGGGGTTCGTGTAGACGATAGAGTCAATAGAGTGGGCGATTTTAAGGTTTGCTCTTTGCATTCGGAAAGCCATTTCCATATCCTCTGTTTGATGAGCATCTTTATACATTCCTATTTTGTCAAAAACCTCTCTTCTAATAACCGAAAGGGGTCCGGGGACGACATTAAGGCAATTGGTCAAAGAAAAAATTTTTCTCAAAAAAGCTGATATTAAATATTCCAAGTATTGAATTTGCTCTAAAACATTTTTTGCCCCGGAAATTTTTATAGTTGAAACAACAGCTTTTGTCTTTTCGTCTTCAAAATAACTCATCAATTTTTTGAGAGCATCTTTCTTAACATAAGAATCAGCGTCAACAGAGCCGATAAAACGGGAATTCGTTTTTTTAATAGCAAAATTGAGGGCAGTGTGTTTTCCACCATTTTCTTTTCTAAAAAGTTTTATCCTTTCGTCTTTCTCCTCAAAAATCTTGGCTTTGGAGAAGGTTTTATCCGTGCTACCGTCATCAATGACAATGATCTCTAATTTTTCTTTTGGGTAATCTAAATTGAGAAGGGCATCAAGAGTTTTCCCGATGTTTTTTTCTTCATTGTAGCAGGGAACGATTAAACAAACTTTCGGGAAGTTCTTTTTTAGTTCTTCTTTATAAATGGATTTCCGATACTCAAAAAAAGTGCTGAAAACAAAAATAGAAAAATAAAGTCCCAAAAATATTCCGATATAAGCTAAAAAATCCATTGGAGGCATATATTAGAAGATATTTACGCCTAAGTTTTTACAGAGTAAAAAGTATGGCGAATTACAGATTCTTAAAGATTTGATTGTCCTGTCAAACTTTTCGCTTAACGAAAACTTAGGCAGATTCAAACCCTTTATTCTAAATGTATTTTCATTTTAAACTTTTCTAATCTTTTTTTCAAGGACGGATATTTCCTTAACTCTATACCTTGCCTTAAGATTTCTTTGGCCGTATTTCTTGTCTTTTCAATTAAATTAATATTGTTCAAATTCCCCATTGTTAGATCGGGGATACCCCATTGTTTTGCTCCGATTAAACTTCCGGGCCCTCTTATTTTCAAATCCTTTTGAGCGAGTTCAAGCCCATTTTTTGCCTTTATCAGAGAGTTTAATCTTTGGTAGGTCTTTTGACTTCCTGCTCCGGCAAAGAGGAAACAATAGGATTGTAGATTCGAGCGTCCCACTCTTCCCCTGAATTGATAGAGTTGGGCTAAGCCGAATTTTTCCGCTCCTTCTATTATCATTATGGTGGCATTGGGAACATCTATCCCCACTTCTACCACCGAAGTGGAAACCAATATGTCTATTTTTTTATTTTTGAAAGATGCCATTATCTTTTCCTTTTCTTTTATTTTCATTTTTCCATGAAGCATCTCAATTCTTAGGTCGGAGAATATCTCTTTTGACAATTTTTCGTATTCTTCTTTTACCGCTTTGACATTATCCCAAAGCGAAGAAATTTTTGAATTCGTTTCAGTAACTTCGGGAGCAATGTCGGTAGCGGGATTGTCAATCCTCGGGCAGATTACAAAAACCTGTTCCCCCTTTTTAACTTTGCCTCTGATAAAATTATATGTTTTGTTTCTTTCTTCGGAGGGGACTATTTTAGTAATTACTTTTTTTCTTCCCTTAGGCATTTCATCTATTATAGAGAGGTCTAAGTCGCCGTAAATAGTCAAGGCCAAACTGCGAGGGATAGGCGTAGCCGTCATTGATAGTAAATGGGGAATTTGACGGGGTCTGACCCCGTCATCTTTTTCTTGGCAGAGTTTCGCTCTTTGGTTAATGCCGAATCGGTGTTGTTCGTCAATAATGGATAATCCTAATTTTCCAAATTTTACTTTGTTCTGAATTAGAGAGTGGGTGCCGATTAAAATATCAATTTCCCCTTTTCGGATTTTTTCTAAAAGCTTGGATTGAGAAATTTCCAATATTTCGGGAATTAAGCCGGATTTTACCGAACGGGCTAATTTTTGAGAAACAATTTTATCTTCCTTACCCGTCAAAAGGGCAATTCTGATTTTAAATGGTTTCAATAACCTTGTTGTCTCTTGGAAATGCTGTTTGGCCAAAATTTCAGTTGGAGCCATAAAGGCCGTCTGATAGCCGGACTTGACTGTATTAAGGGAAGCGATTATGGCGACAACGGTTTTACCCGAACCGACATCTCCTTGAAGCAGGCGGGACATTGGTCTTGGCCTCTCTATATCTTTTAGTATCTGCCAAGTTGATTTTCTTTGGGCATCAGTTAGGCGAAAAGGCAATTTTTGGACGAATTTCTTTATTAAATCAATATCTGTAGAGATGGAAGGCGCCATTTCCTTGTTTAGTTTCAGTTTTTCTCTTATAACAAAAAGCTCTAAAAGAAGAAGTTCCTCAAAAGAGAACCTTTCTTTCGCTTTTTCGGCCGAATGAAGAGAATCGGGAAAATGGATTTGCCAAATCGCTTTTCTGATTGGCAGAAGTTTTTCTTCCCTTATTATTTCTTCGGGAAGGGTCTCAAGTATTTTATCTTTAAAATTGGAAAGAAGGGGTTTTAAAATATAACGGAACCAGCGGGACGACAATCCTTCGGTTTCGGGATAGACGGGGATAATTCTGCCGGTGTGGATTAAACCTGTTTTAGGGTCCTGGCTTTGGGGGTCGGAGATTTTTTCAAATATCGGATTTGAAAGATAAATCCCGCCTTTATTGGGTGTCGCTCGTCCGGCCAAACAAAGAAAGTCATTTTTTTTAATGACATTTGTTAAATAGGGCTGGTTGAACCAAATAACTTTAATTGTTTCGGTTTTATCTTCAACTACCCGAGCGTTAGCGAGGGGCGGAGAAGAAATTTTAATTTCTTCGACTACGGATTGAGTTAGAAACATTTTCTTTTTCCAAGTCCGAATAGTTTTTATTTCCAAGACCTTTCCTAAAATACAATTTTGCTCGGCCGGGTTTATTTTTGAAATGGGAACGATATTGGAAAAATCCTCATAGCGATGAGGGAAATGGAAAATCAAATCTTCCACGGTCTCAATTCCCATTCGTTGAAGTTTTCTTTGGAAAACAGGACCGATTCGAGGGATTTCTTTAATAAGAGTATCTAAGGTCATATAACTTGAAAAAGTTTCTTTCTTGTTTTAGGATAAGTTAAATAAGACCTTAAATCAATAATAGATACGAGTAATATGAAAATATTTTTATCAACGAGACCCGGACTCGTTGATAATCTTTATTTCAAAAAGATTAAATTTGAGATTAGATTTTAAATTGTTTGACATAATTTGACGATAGGTATGTTTTAAGTATAATTAAAACATATATTAAAGCGGAAAATTTACATAGATAAAATTCAAGATTAAAATAATTTTAAAACTTATGCGCAAAATAGGCCTGAAAAATATAGTTTGGAAAGAGGGAAAATATTATGTTTCCCAGTGTCTTAATGTTGATGTGTCTAGTTTTGGAAAAACCAAAGAAGGGGCGTTAAAAAATCTTGATGAAGCAATAGATTTGTATTTTGAAGATGCCAAAAACCCAAAAGTTATAAAAATAGAAAAACCTGAAGTTGCTCAAACTAAGTTTCGTTATGTCTAAACTATATTCGTCTCGAGATATTATTAGAGTCCTTCAGAAAAAGGGCTTTTTTTATGTATCGCAAAGAGGTAGTCATGCGAAATTTGAGAAAAATAAATTGATAGTTATTGTGCCATCTCCTAAGAAAGAAATTCCTTATGGCACTTTTAAATCTATACTGCGTCAAAGCAACTTAACGGAAGGCGACTTTAAAAAAGGATAAATTGGGTTTCCAGTGCCTACTAATGAGATAGGGGCATGAGTAAATTGAAAAATTCAATATAGATTGATTTTTTAATTAAAAAAAAGGGGTTTGGTCTCTGTATTTTTATTATGGTTTTATTTTTTTATATTTTTATTCTAAAATGAAATAAATAATCATTAGATTATGGACATAGAAAAACAATATAATTTAATCGGGGAAAAATATATTTCCATTAAGAAAAAATTAAAGAATGGAACCGAAGAAAGTAGGGTCAAGAAATTTATTATGAGTAGCGTTGATTTTAGGGGTAAAAATATTCTTGATTTAGGTTGCGGATCAGGGGATGAGATAGATTTTTTTAAAAAAGCGGGAGCTAAAGGAGTTTATGGAATTGACAGTTCGGAGTTAATGATTGAAAAGGCAAAACAAATAGTAAAATCACCTAAAAGATTGTTTGTTGCTAATATTCTTAACTTACCTTTTCCAAATAATAAATTTGATATTATTGTTGCCAATCTTTTACTTTATTATATTTCTGATTTAGATTCTGCTTGGAAAGAGATTGCTCGAGTTCTAAAAAAAGGAGGAATACTTATTTTTATTATCCCCCATCCATTTTCCGAAATCTTTTTAAAGAAAAGTAAAAATTATTCTAAGAAAGAACAAATTTCTTTCAATGCTCATCAAAAATTTATTTTAAAATTTCCCTCGCACACTTTGTCGGAATATTTATCAGAAAGTTTTCTTCAACTATTTGAGATTAACAAGATTTGGGAACTAACAAAACAAAAAGAATGGACAATGGGCATAAATGCCCCTATTATTTTAGGAATAAAATCTAAAAAAAATAGTGGGCATAGCTAACCCACTTCTAAAATTTTTAACAACAAAACAGGGACTTATTGGCAAGTCAGAAATAAAAATTAAACCTAATTCAACATTAAAGATAAAATTTTATTTTTCAAAAACTTGGCGAAGCATCTCTCTATCTACTGTCACCGCTTGTTCATTCTCGCCAATTCTATTATCTATCCCAAGTTCTTTGGAATTTACCTTTGAACCGACAATAATAAGTTTATCTCCTTTTGGGTTCTCGTATATCGCCGGACAAGCTGTACAAACACAATCATATGGTCCTGGTGTAATATTTTTTAACTTCATATCCCTTTATTTTTATTTTATTTATTTAGACCTTTTACCTAAATTATAATTTAACTAAACATTGTTGTCAACCCCAATTAGGGTCCACGACAATGTTTCCTTTTATGGTTTTATTTTTTTATATTTTTGCTAAAATAGAAGAAGAAAGGTCAAAAAATAAAAATTAAAAATAATATGGCAGACAAAAAAGAAAAACCTCTTGGTCAAATTACTCACTATTTTGACAAAATTGAAGTGGCCGTAATTAAATTAGACGGCGTATTGAAAGTTGGGGACAATATCCGTGTTGTCGGAGGAGAAACGACTGATTTTGAACAGGAAGTTGAATCAATGGAAGCCGAACACCAAAAAATCAAAAAAGCCAAAAAGGGCGAATCAATCGGCTTGAAATTAAAGGAAAAAGCAAGGGTGGGATACAAGGTTTTTAAGGCATAAAAGTTAGTTATCTTCGCCCTTGTCTTGCAAGGGCTCGACAATGAAAGACAGAACTTTTATTCTAAGCTTGGCTTCTTTGTTAGGGACAATCATTGGAGCCGGTATTTTTACTATTCCCTATATGGTGGCAAAAAGTGGAATTTTGCCCTGTTTTTTTTATTTCTTAATTTTGGGAATTATTGTTCTCTTGTTACATTTATTTTTTGGAGAAATTGTTTTACGGACCAATGAAAAACATCGCCTTGTCGGTTATAGTGGGAAGTATTTGGGGAAAAAAGCTAAAATCCTAACTTCGTTTTCAACATTTTTAGGAACGACCGGTTCCCTTTTAATTTATATTATTTTAGCCGGTAATTTTCTGAAAATTATTTTTCCCTCCCTGTCTTTTATTGAAGCGTCTTTTCTACTTTGGGCGATTTTGTCTCTTTTTGTTTTTTGGGGAATGAAATCAATTGCTTGGTCGGAACTTTTGATGAATTTTTTTCTTTTTGGAATTTTTCTTTTAATAATGTTTTTTAGTTTCCCCAAAATAAAATTGGATAATTTTGTTCTTGCCAACACCCAAAATATCTTTCTGCCCTATGGGATAATCCTTTTTAGTTTAGTCGGTTGGAACGCTGTTCCGGAGATAGAAAAAATATTGGTCAAGAAAGAGAAACTCAAAAAAGTGATTTTTTTAGGGATAATAATTTCCATAGCCATTTATTTCTCTTTTGGTTTAACGGTGAGCGGGGTGGCTGGCCCAAAAACTACCCCCGATGCTTTTCAGGGGTTAATCCCTGTTTTAGGGGATAAAATTATTCTCTTGGGAGCCATTTTTGGTCTTTTTTGCGTTTCTACTTCTTTTTTAATTTTGGCAAATTATCTTAAAAATACTTTGCGTTTTGATTACCAGATTCCCCGTTTGATAGCTTCCTCTATAGCTTGTTTTATTCCCTTTCTCTTATTTTTAATCGGGATTAGGGAATTTGTTTTCTTGGTCGTTTTAATTGGGGCCCTAATGGGTTTGGTGGAAGGGACAATAATTTGCTTG
>Ga0268277_1002070_pt1 | contig 12250 bp, 16 predicted proteins | sample saktaG_5_FD_190132 | JGI IMG/M metagenome (GOLD analysis project Ga0268277, IMG submission 190132) | Saline water microbial communities from Sakinaw Lake, British Columbia, Canada - sak_2010_1_5_50m | ecosystem: Environmental > Aquatic > Non-marine Saline and Alkaline > Saline ...
GGAGATCGGATCCGAATGAGCGAAATTGCACAGGATCCGGGAGTCTTCATCCGGAGTATGGCGACTCGCGGTTTTCTGGGAGGTTTGACTCAATCCACGGGTAAAGTGGTTAATGTTCTGGATGCTGCAGGAAAGGACGTGGTTATTATTGAAACGGTGGGAGTGGGGCAGGATGAAGTGGAAATCATGCGTATTGCTGATACCACTTGTCTGGTTTTGGCTCCCGGCCTGGGAGACGCGATCCAGAGTATGAAGGCGGGGGTGATGGAGATTGCAGATGTTTATGTTATCAACAAATCCGACCGCCAGGGGGCCGATCAGCTTTTTGTAGAGGTGTCCCATCGAGTGAATCAGGACGACCTGATCAAGGGTAAGACCCGGAACCGATCGTGGATACCTTCGGTTGTGCAGGCCACGGCCGTTAATGATGTCGGGGTTACAGATGTTCTGGATGCTGTATTGTCACATCAGAAACATCTGAAGCAGGGCGGCACCTTTATGGAAAAGCGGCGCGAGCGGACCCAGCAACAGACTCTTCAGATGATTCACTACGAAATTTTCAGTCTTCTCCGGAAGCACTTGTCTGAAACCGGTAAAATGGAAAAATTGGTAGATGCGATCATGAATCACGAGCAGGATCCTTACAGTATTGTGCAGCAGGTGCTCAGCGAGTGGATCAGAGTGCCGGAAGGGTAGGGTAGTACTGCAAACGAAAAAATAATTATCTAAAAAACAGATATTAAAAGAGGCGCACTCATACTATGGATGCGCCTCTTTTTTTAAACCATATTTTTCAGTTTTTTCGTAAAAAGTCGAATTTCGTTCCTTTCTGTCATTCCCGCGAAGAGACTGTGTCGTAATAGGGTAAAATGTCATTCCGAACGAATGTGAGGAGAGCTTTGAATAACTACCATTATCTGTCATTTCGACCGGAGGGAGAAATCTTAACAGACGTGAATCATCAAGATTTCTCGTCGTTAACACTCCTCGAAATGACAAAAAAAGGAATTGCGACACAGTCTCGTAGGCGGGAATCCAGTTATTGTAAGGTGTTATAGACTCCCGCCTGCGCGGGAGTGACAAGATTTGGACTTTTTACGAGACTGTCAACCATGTTTCCAGACTGAGCTGGGTGGTATGGACAAACGACAAAGAGGGGTGGCATGGACAAACTTGTTTGTCCGTGTCTCTTACTAAAACTGCGGTGTGTACTCCGGTACGATTTCCTGGAGTTTCTTCTTTATGGCTGTCGCATCATAGGTGTCTGCAACAGCTAAAAGTTCATCAATTTTCGCATTAAGAATATTCCGGTCACATGAGGTTCCTTTAAGAACAAGAACCTTTTCATGATTTGTGGCCACGATTCCTTCACCTTCCGTAATCAGTTCTTCATAAAGCTTTTCCCCCGGTCGAAGACCGGTAAACTTGATAGGAATATCACGATCCGGCTCAAATCCGCTGAGACGAATCAGATCCCTCGCCAGGTCAACTATGCGCATCGATTTTCCCATATCCAGGATGAATATTTCGTTTCCCTCTCCCATAGCGCCTGCCTGAAGAATTAATTGAGCGGCTTCCGAAATGCTCATGAAGTAGCGGGTTATTTCCGGGTGGGTAACGGTAACGGGGGAACCCATGGAGATCTGTTTCTGGAAGGTGGGAATGACCGATCCGGAACTCCAGAGGACATTGCCGAAGCGTACAGCCATAAAACGGGTCGCGGCGTTATTATTCACACATTCCACTAACATTTCGGCCACTCGCTTCGTAGCGCCCATTACACTGCTCGGCCGCACCGCCTTGTCAGATGAAACAAGGACAAAGCGTTCAACCTTATTTTCCAGAGCGACCTCGACCAGATTTCGTGTTCCGAGGACATTGTTGAATGTTGTCTCCCACGGGTTCAGTTCCTGCAGGGGCACATGTTTGTAAGCAGCGGCGTGAAAAACCACATCCGGAACAAATTCCCGAAATGCCCTGCTTACAGAAGCACGGTTCTTTATGTCGAGCAAAAATTCCGATGTCGGGATAAACTCAAAACGCCGTTTACACTCCATCGCTATCTTGAAAAGATTTTCTTCACTGAACTCCATAAAGGCTATCGCTCCGGGATGAAAACGGCATACCTGCCTCACTAATTCACTTCCAATGGAACCTCCGGCCCCCGTAATCAGAATGCGCTTATCTTTAATATACTGGCGAATTTCTTCTTCATCCAGATGTATTTCTTCACGATCCAGCAAGTCCTCCATGTGTACCTTGCGAATTGCCATTACTGAAATTTTTCCTTCAATAAGCTCCCCGATTCCCGGCAGGGTGCGAAACTGTTTGCCTGTTTCTTCACACAATGAAACAATCCTCCTCATCTTTTCACCCCTTACCGAAGGGGTAGCAATCAGGATTTCATCAAATTCCTTCCGGATTTTTCTAATATCATCCACCGTTCCAAGAACCGGGACCCCATGAATGGTCATTCCCTGCTTACTTGGGTCATCGTCGAGGAGTCCCACGGGCTCAAGTTTGATTGAGGGCGTCTCCCGGATTTCCCTCAGAATCTTCTCCCCTGAATTGCCGGCCCCGATAATCATCAGCCTCTTCTTTTTGGTTGATGCGCTTTTACTGGATCTGAGTGGCCACAATGATGGGATTTGATCGGCAAGGAAAATTCGAATGGCTATCCGAATTCCCCCAATGAAAAGCAAGGTGAATACCCAGTCAATAACAAATACAGAGCGGGAATAACCATGAAAGCGGTACAGAAAAAGAATGGACAATACAATAATTATTGAGGAAAGGCTGGAGGCATTGAAAATGTTTCTCAAATCCACCAGGCTTGTATATCTCCACATCCCCCTGTAGAGGCCGAATATAAAAAAGCAGATCAGCTTAAAGGGAATTAAGAACAGTAATGTGCTTCTAAATTGTGCCCAGTACTCTAAGGGGAGCTGGCCTTCAAAACGGAGCAGGTACGCAAAAAAATAGGCCATCGTTACGAGGACCGCATCCAGAAGGAGCATTGCATAGAAATTTTTATTGCGTATAACGTTTTTCATGTCTTTACACTCACTCCCCTTTTTGCTTCAAAGACGCAATAGCGCGAGAGGCAAAGGCTCAGTTGGTATATCTACAATTTTTCCCGATTGTTTTGACCTGGTTAATATAAGACTGTTAGGGTATTTTGAAATTTGCTTAAGTTCCTTGGGATGGAGTTGAGTCGTCCATTTTATTTCAACCGGCCAGAACGCGTTTTTATCAATATATGCGATATCGACTTCTCCTTTAGCCTTTATATAATATGTGGGAAAATTTCTTCGATAGTGTGTAATAACACAGGTTTCAGTCAATCTTGCGGCCCAGTCGGAATTGTTTAGGGCAGGCATGACCTGCTGCTCAAAAGGATCCTGGCATGGATTTAGCCACGCTCTGACCGCATGAAAGATAAACGGGTCCGTAAACATCAATTTTTTTGCCTTTTTAGGAGCGGCCGTCAGCTTGTCTTCCAAAAGAGCCGGCTGGATGAACACGGCATCCATGGATGCAAGAAGCGCCATGTAATCTGCCACCGTCTTTGGATGATCAATAGAAAGATCCTTTGCCAGTGCATTCCAAGTGACCTGACTGCCATATCGCTTTACAATAGCCCCTAATATTTCATGGAGATAGTGCTCCTGTTTGTTCCTTTTTAACATATCGCCGCGAATCCAGTCGCTGTATGTTGAAAAAGTCGCCGGCAATATAGACTGATGCATTGCCATGTCATTCATAGCCGTCAGAAACCCGCCATGGGCGAGATAAGATTCAAACTCCACATAAAGCCTGTCGATCAACAAAGAATCCGGCTTGGAATCACGAGATATGAGCTGTTCTATTTCATCGGCGGTTATTTGCTTGCTCAACTCTGCTGCTTCAAGGAAACTGAGTGGATACATGTGAAAATCTACCGTATTCGCTTTGCCTCGTCTGCCGGGGAAACGCATGCGCGCTTCCTTGATTATTACAATGTCCGATCCGGTCATTAATAATACCGCATTTTCAAGCATGCCGGCATCAGCCAGGTACTTAATGCCTTTATCCCAGTCTTTGACATATGTTATTTCATCAAGAAGGACATAGCGCAAACCGGTATCGGGCATTTCTTTCAAAATATCTGTAAAGAGTCTAACCAGAGAATGCTGATCATCGATAAGTTCACCGGTAAAATAAATAATGAATTCCGGGGCAACGCCACTTTCAAGGAGTTCATTCATCCATTGCTTCAGAAGAGTGGTTTTGCCAACCTGACGTCCTCCGCTTATAGTATAAATTCCTGATGTGTGACGGGGAAGCAGATCAAGCAACTCAGATCGATGGATCAATGCTTGCTTTCGAAGCTGTTTCAGATGAGGATCTCCACTGGAAAACAGACGGGGATCCTCGAGGTGGAGATTATGCGGTAAAAAGCGGGTGTCCATGTCGGCCTTTTCTGTCGATTGTTTGCTTTCAACAGCCATTGACTAAATTTAATCAGTGACCATTATCCATAAATGAAGTTTCCTGTCAAGGACAAAAAGAAAAAAGCGAAAAAAGGGGACGTTTCGAGGGATTATGCAAAGCTCTCAACTCTTGACTCACGACTCGTAATTAATGTGTGATCCCTTCTCTCCTCGCGACCTTAATAACTGTCATCCACAATATCTTAAAGTCAAGGGCGAAAGACCTGTTTTTGAGATAATACTCGTCAAATTCAACCTTCACAGGAATCGGCAATTCATCCCTTCCGTTTACCTGTGCCCAGCCGGTGATTCCGGGGATGAGTTTGTGAATCCCTTTCCCGGTTCTGAGCTCAACCAGATCATCCTGATTATATAAAGCCGGACGTGGGCCGACAACACTTATGTCTCCTTTTAAAATACTGTACAACTGCGGCAATTCATCCATACTGAACTTGCGCAGAAAAGACCCTATCGGCGTAAGGTAAACATCGGGATTTTTCATGAGATGGGTTGCAACGGCAGGGGTATCTATGATCATTGTCCGAAACTTGGGCATCCTGAAAATCGTATTATTAATCCCAACCCTGTCCGACCAGTACAGCGCCGGCCCTTCTGAAGACAGCTTTACTATCAATCCGACGACAAGAATCGGCACACTTAAAAAGCATAATAAAAAACCGGCCACGACCAGATCAAAAATACGCTTCAATCCACAGATTTCGAAGATTTTCAAAGATTTAAAGAACAAGTTCATTTAATTAATCCGTGTAAGCCATGTAATTTGCAGACTGGTTATCCATTCTTTATATTCTTAATCAGCGTAATCTGCGGATCAATTATTTTGTAAGTTCTTTCGTCCTTCATCTTTTTTCAATTTCAGCAGGCAGAAAGATAATCCTTTAAGATACGGAAGTTGTTCTGCCGGTAATATGCTCTTTGGTCTGCTTCTATCAGGGAACTCAGCTTTACGTTATAGTCTTGACTGGTCAATGCATCAACGGTCGTCAGGACCCGGGCCGCCTTCTCGTGGGATATAGCGGCCTTCACGCCTCTCTTGGCCAGAAATTCAAGGTCATAGGCATCACGAATCTCTTTCCTCTGCAGGAAAGCGTCAATTTTCGACGTCATCATGTCCTCAAGCGGGATGATCCGGACATAAACCTGAAGCGGTGAAAAACGGCTGTATGCAATAGCCCGCTCCGTCCCGGCAATCTTAATATCTTTACGCATTTCCAACTTCAAGCTGCGAGGATAATCTGATGATTTCAATTCAACGACCAGGGGGTAAAATTTATCGGCCGCGTCCCGAATTTCATAAAAGCGGGAGAGAAAAGACTGCAAATCAGCAAACCACTCCTGATAAGCGCCGGTATTCAGAAGCCAGAAGTCGAGATCAACGGAATATCTATCCAGGCCGAAGCATAGCCGCAGCATAGTCCCGCCACCGAAAACCAGGCGGTCCAGAAACCGTCCGCTCTTCAGTCTGTCCAGAACCTCTAATTCAAACTGTTCCTGTTTGATCAGGTCTTGCATATCTTTTTCACCATGTTACGGGTTCGATCAGGAAATGGCGCCATCATGGTCTCAAGGTTGGCCTTGTCAAGACGATTCATGTCGATAGCGCTCCAGTCGAGAGCGTAGTGGCCGTGGGCACATAAATGGCACGCATCGAGGAACGCCTTCTCCCGCTTGGCCACAAAAAATGAACCGATTTTGTCAAACCCGAAGTAGCAGTCTTTTTTCAGTTTGAAATAGGAAAAGCTTACATTGCCCGCGCTGTAGCGGATGGAGCGCCTAAGTGCAACACTTTCATACCAGCCCCGAGGCGCCTGGGTGGTTAATCCATGATACGCCAGGGCCGTTGTACAGGATATATAAGAAGGAACCTGGAGATAATTGGCAACGGAGAAGAAATCCTGCCGACCAAAATATGACCAGCGCTCTTCCAGGACGTAAAAATCTTTCCTCAGACGGACGAATGCGCCGTTTTTGACCTGACGGCTGCAGAGTACGTGCGCCGAAGCCCTTGTGATATCAAAGCAACGGGCAACATCCTCCACCGTAAAAAACAGACTTTTCTTTAATAAACGCCACGCTTCACGGTTCATATCAGGAACACATCCTTAACGATTTTGTTAAGAATATATATTCAAACAATATCTGTCAACTAAAAACGTTAAAAAATATAACATCTCCGTGCGGGAAGCCCATGCGAACAATCATATCGGACTGTTGGATGCCACTCTCTGACTTCCGGTATTCTGCCTTCCGCATTTGTGCTTTTCAACTTGAAACTTGAAACTTGAAACTTGAAACTTGAAACTTGAAACTATTGTCTCTCCTGTCTCCCTGAGAGCTTTGAAAAATGCCCTCTTCCCGTCATTCCCGCGAAAGCGGGAATCTATAACTAATTGAGAATACTGGATTCCCGTTTTCACGGGAATGACAATTTAGACTATTTCTGGCAAAATTCAAAGGTCTCAATGGCAAAACTAACCCCACATAATGGACCCATTTCATGTCTTGACAATAACACCTTGTTTGTGGCACCATAAGGAAAAATATTGGAGGAATAAATATGCTGATTCAAACCAAGATCCAAGTTGACCCCCAAGACTATGAATTCGTCAAGAAGGTCTACAAGGATTTACACTACAAAAGCCTAAGCGAGTATATGCGAGAAGCCATCAATGCCAAGGTGAAGCAAGACCGCAAAAGACTTCGGGAACAAAAAAGGATAGCGGCCATGCAAATGATTGGAAAAGCGTCATATGAGAACCTTTTTGACTCGATAGAAGGAGAAGATTTTGAAAACCGGTGAAATCTATTGGGTAAATCTTGATCCAACTATTGGCGATGAGATCAAAAAGAAACGGCCAGTGGTTATCTTAAACGGTGGTCATAATAAGAATCTTAAACTTGCAATTGTTATCCCTGTAACTGCATGGAGTTCCTGTTGGGAGAAAAACCCGTTTTTTGTTTCTTTAGAACCTGACCCCAAGAGTGGTGTTAAGAAAAAGTCGGTAGTTGACTGTTTTCAAATTAGAGCCGTTAGTCACAAGAGATTTACGGAAAAGATCGGGGAAATTTCAAATGATGAGATCGACCAGATAAAAAGGTCAATTGCCCTAATTCTTGACATTGAGCCGAAACACTGCGAGGAGTGAAGCTATCAACTGTCTTCGCAATCTCATTCTGTCATAATCTTCTTTCATATTATTTTTTACCGTAGCGTCCTTTGCGCCTTTGCGTGAGACATCTTTTTTAATCTGCGGTAATCGGCGTAATCTGCGGATCATTTTGGCTTTTTGATCAACTGAAAGATCTTGCAACATAATGTCCCCAATATTCCCGAAAAGTAAGAATTCTGTCTTTTTGTTCCAGGGAAAACAAAAAAGGCTCTACATCTTTGGCTAAGAATTTCAGGTCTAATTCTTTCACCCTGCCGGAAAAAAGCTCAATAAATCCTGTTTTATCTATTCCCAGATATTTCCCAATGTAATTAAAATCAGGCCCGGTCAGTCCCAACAAAAAAGAAACATCAAACAAATCCCTGCCTTTTTCGCGTTTTCTTTGCAGCACTGCCAGCATTTTCTGAGATAAAAGCACCGGATCAGGCGCTCTCAAAATTTGCCGGTAAACTGCAAATTTATTCAGCAGGAATTTCTGCTGCTCATAAAACTTTTCTTTGGCTTCGCTGTCTATCCGGATAAGTATTTTTTTTCTGACATCTTTGCTGATTCCCAACTTGTACAAAATTTCCGGGAATCTTATATAACAATGGTAAGCCCCCAGCTCAATGATTCTATATTCAACAAGAAATCCTTTGTACTCCATATCCCGACAGGTTTTTTTCAGCAGCTTCTCAAATTGTTCAAATGACAGGCCGAAATTGTCAAAGTCAAGATCTTCAGAAAAACGGTAACTCTGCAGCAAAATCCTGATAGCTGTGCCGCCGATAAAGCTCAGAAACACAGCTTCTTTATTCTTAAATAAGGAATCCAGTAATTCATGCTGCAGATACTCAACCAGAGCTCCCTGTGGATTTCTTTGAAACAATTCTTTCGAGAAATATCCGGAAATCTGTTCTATTGTAAGCACTGCATAGCCCACCTTTGCAGTTTTTTTATGCCAAATACCTGCAGGTATTTTATAAATTTCTCCTTACTTAATGTTTCACCGAGTTGATCATAATTAAACCTTATACTCTCAAAATCCGACTGGTTATGAATATTCGCCAAATTTAAGTATAGATAATCCAACACGGCTTTTTCCGGTTCGGCCATAAGGTACCGGCCATTGTCTGTTTTTATTTCACGGTATCCCCAGAAAAGTTCACTTTTTATATGGCGGTAAATAAAATGTCCGTACTTGTTGTTAAAAGTCCTGGTAGTTTTCCCTGTTACGCTGACATAGGCATAAACCATTTCAGGAATAAAACCATAAAAAGACAGGGCACTTTCCAAACTTAAGTAACTTGGTTGATAAAGCACGGAAGCTATTTCTTCACCTTTAATTTTTTCGTGATCCTTAGCGAAGGCATAAATTCCATTTTTTAACTTTACCAGATATCCTTTTTTTGACCAAAGTGTAAGCTGATAACCATGAATTTTTTTGCCTGATAACGAAAGATCATTTTTGGAAAAAACAGGTGTTTTTATCAGCAAAGCCAAATCGTTGTATTTCATTTTATGATTATAATTAATAAAATAATGGAATGTCAAATGCTTTTTGCCAAAGATTCATTCTTGATGGTCTCGTAAAAAGTCTCAAAATGTGTTATTTGTCATCCTGAACTCGTTTCAGGATCTCACTTGTTTCAGCATCTAATTATTCCAGCAAGTTAGAGACCCTGAATGATCCTGAAACAAGTTCAGGACATGATTTTGGGTGACAAAAATTGACTTTTTACGAGATTGTCAAATTTGGCTTGACTGACAAGAAAGCAACATCTATAATTGTTTAAAAGTTTAATTGTTTAAAAGGAGGGCTTTATGCCTACGGTAATGAAAATCAGTCCACAGGGCCAGATCCGGATACCGGAAAAAATAATGAAAGCTCTTGGCATTACAAAAGGCGATTATGTTGAAGTGGATGTGGAAGAAAAGCAAATTGTATTAAAACCCAGAAAGCTCATTGATCCTTCGCAGGGATGGTACTGGACAAAAGAATGGCAAAAAAGGGAGGCCTGCGTTGATGACGAGATCAAAGAAGGGCATGTTTCGCCAAAATTCAAAACTGCGGAAGATGGGTTAAAATGGTTGAAAAAGTAACAGCCTATCAGTTCAGCCGGCAATTCAAAAAAGAATATAGTAATTTGCCTAAAGAAATTCAAAAAACCTTTGATCAAAAGCTGCAACTTCTCCTGCAAGACATGTCCCATCCTTCCCTTCGAGTGAAGATGATACAGGGAACAAAGAACCGGTGGGAAGGATCTGTTACCATGAAATATCGGTTCACCTTTGAATTTCTTGAAAACGGATTGATTTTTCGTGCAATCGGAACTCACGATATTTTTAGCAAGAAATCTCAATAATGTACACCACCATCATTCCCGCGAAAGCGGGAATCAAGGACAAGACTGGATGCCGGATCAAGTCCGGCATGACAGTTGACATGTTTAATTGCCGCAGTAATAATGATCCATTCTTTATATTCTTAATCTGCGTAATCTGCGGATTTAACCCCTCATCCATATAAACAACTGGCTCCCACCCCAACAGATCCCGCGCCTTAGAACTATCCACCTGCAAAGAGCCAAACAGACGATCAGCAACATCCCTCTTGCCCAACAGACCCGCCACAAAGGTCATCAAACCAACAGGCACGGGCAACAGACCGCTTTCCAAAGGGCACGGGCCTACGCAACTGCCAGCTCTTTCAATGGGACCTGAATTAGCTTCTTGGGGGTTTCCCTCGAATGAGCCAGTTTCTCCATTTCCTTTACAATTTCTGCCTTGAGGTATTGCTCTCCACAAACCTGGCAGACCCCGGTTGGAACATTCTCGATCAGAGCGATCAGTTCTTCTCCCCAACGGTAGTCTACTGTGATTCTTTTTTCTGAGACCTCTCCTCCACAAAAGTGGCATTTATGATATACTCTGGGCATACAAATTACCTCCTTTTCCTGTAATTTTCGGTCCACTTATCAGGACGCTTAGACGGATCATAAACAGTAATGAGCAATAACTCTTCGGGATCAGTTTTTATAGTGCATACTGCATGAATAGGTTTTGGCCCACAAAGTCCCAAAACCAGACAGCTTGCCCCTCGGGGGTCATCAGGATAATTCTCGATAATTTCACAATCTCTCAGTGCATTCTCCAATTCCCAGACATAAATCATGTCAAGTTCTCGTTCCCTCTCCGCATGCTTTGAAAACTCATACTTTCCTTGAGAAACAAGCCTTCTTATGTTTTGTATATTCAACAACTTACTCTCCCGTCTCTTGACTCCCAGACCCTATTCTCTATCCTCTTTCCTCTATCCGTTCTCCCGACTCCCCAACCCCCGCCAGCAACAAGAGTGAAGTCCTTCCTGCTATATTTTCTTATCAACCCAGGGCAATTACAGGAACCGAAAGAATCTCCCGGGGAACTAACGTGTCTTCCTTCCTCATCATTTCTCCTATTTTTTCGGCCCATTCCCCCGGGATATACTGTTCTCCACATTGGCGGCATTGGCTTAAAGGAATACCCTTAAAAATTATCAGGCTACCGTCCTTTTTTGTCATTCTAACAGAGCTGAGTGTTTGAATGACCTCACCCCCACACTCAAAACACCTCATTTAACTATTCTCCTCTTCTCTGGGTTAAGCCATTCTGCCGGATCCGGCTCGTATACCGTAATTATCCATAGTATATCATAGGCCATACCACATAGCACATGAATATCTTTTTCAATCCGAGTCTTTCCATAAACAAGACAGCCTGCCCTGTAGGTCCGGAAGATCGTACTGGGGCTATGCCCTCTCTTATCCTCAAGGTAATCCTCTATGGTCTCTCCGTTCAAAAGCGCCTTTTTGACCTCAAGCGGATCAATCCCTCGAGTAGAAGCTCTCTCCACTGCATGGAGTTTGAGCTGATAATTTCCCTTTTCTACCTGTTCTTTGATCCATTCTTTATATTCTTAATCTGCGGTAATCTGCGGTAATCTGCGTAATCTACGGACTGTTTTCTCATCCCTCATTTTTTTTACCATGTCATGATTGCAGGCAGCACATTTCATGATTTTACTCGTCTCCTTTTAAAAACCTTATCCCATTTATCTGGATTCAAAGTTGATGTGTTTGTAAAAAGTCATAAACTGCACCATTTGTCATCCTGAACTCGTTTCAGGATCTCACTTGTTTCAGCATCTAATTATTTCAGTAAGTTAGAGATCCTGAATGATCCTGAAACAAGTTCAGGACATGATTTTGGGTGACGAAAAAAGACTTTTTACGAGTCCATCATGCTTGACATTTTTATGCTAACCTGAGACGTTTGCATAATTCCGATCTTTTAAAATACGTTTAAATTTGGTGATTTTTAAAAAAATTATCGATTGTTTTTGTGCTTTATCTGTTAAAAAAGCTCTTTGACATTCAGTTTGCTTCTTTTATGTCTCCATAAAGGAGCTGTTCGGTATGAGGACATATACCTATCCTCACACAGCCGCCATGATTTCCTGTTTCCTCTTTGTTAGTATCACTCTTTTAATGTTAAAAGCCATGGCTCCGGATAGATGATCCCAACTCTCCTTCAGGATAGTTGTAAATCGGGCTTTACCGGCTCCGT
>Ga0268277_1002078_pt1 | contig 12212 bp, 9 predicted proteins | sample saktaG_5_FD_190132 | JGI IMG/M metagenome (GOLD analysis project Ga0268277, IMG submission 190132) | Saline water microbial communities from Sakinaw Lake, British Columbia, Canada - sak_2010_1_5_50m | ecosystem: Environmental > Aquatic > Non-marine Saline and Alkaline > Saline ...
AGATTTTCATCAATCTTCGATTGAGACTGATCCAGCAATCGAAGAGATCGACGAATACGCTCCTTCATTTCGGCAGCAGCTTTTTCAGTAAATGTAATCGCCACAAGTTCGTCAATCGTTGTATTCGTGCGTCGAAGAATATTAATTGTGCGGTCTACCAGAACCCGGGTTTTACCGGTCCCGGCGGATGCTGATACCAGAAAAGACCTGTCAATTTGATCTGTCGCAATCTGATAATCATTTAAAATTTCCGTTTTTGATTTCAAATTCGTTCCTTAATACTTGAAAAATGCCTGTAAATTCTCTAAAATTACACTCGTTAATATAGGGAGCAATTGTGCCAATATATCAATTATTCAGCAATGAGTGGATCAGTTTCGGGATTTTTCTTGTTATCATCCTCGGTTTTGTCGGTTTCAGCGAAGTTCTGCGCAAATCATTTAATATGTCCGGTGAAAACACCCGCCAGTTCGTCCATGTGGGCGTCGGCCTATTGGTCACCTGCAGCCCGTTCCTGTTTGTGTCACCATTACAACCGGCGGTTCTGGCTATCATTTTTATCGTACTGAATGCCGTTGCCATCAAAGGCGACCAGATGAAAGGCATGCACACAACTGAACGTTTTTCTCTGGGCACTGTTTTCTTTCCTGTCTCCTTTCTGATATTGATACTGCTTTACTGGAGAAACAATCCCTCGGTCCTGATTATCGGAATGCTAATCATGGCACTTTCCGATCCACTGGCTTCGATCGTCGGAACCCGTAAAAAATTTCCAAAACAATTCGTATTTTGGCGGGATTCCAAATCCATTACCGGTTCCATGGCCGTTTTTATAAGCGCGTTTATCATTGTCCTGATTAGTTTACCGATTCTCAGGCAACTTGACGGCGGAGCAACGGTACCAATCACCAGCCTGCTTCTGATCGGCTTCGCTGTATCTGTCATCGCTGTACTTAGTGAATCCATCTCTTATGCCGGATCCGATAATCTGACAGTTCCTCTGTTAACCGCTTTGATTCTCGACATTATGCTAAAATCCAGCCTGGCTCAACAGGTCACCGTTGTCGGCTGGATATTCTTTTCCTTTCTGCTGGCCTATCTCGCTTATCGACTAAAAGCACTCACGCTTGGCGGTACAGCCGGAGCCATGCTTTTGGGATCAATCGTTTTCTCGATCGGCGGATTATTTTGGGTAATTCCCATGGCAACGTTCTTCGTCCTATCTTCGATTCTGTCAAAAATCGGTAAGCTGAAACGCACGATCCTGAAAGGCATGGTCGAAAAAGGCAGTCAGCGGGATATCCTGCAGGTCTATGCCAATGGCGGTGTTTCGCTGATCATGGCAATCCTCTTTCACTTTACCGGAAACGATCTCTTTTACCTGATGTTTCTCGGTTCGCTGGCCGCCGCGACAGCGGATACCTGGGGCACGGAAATCGGAATCTTTTCCAGAAGCGAACCCCGTCACATCCTGACGTTTAGTAAAGTGCCAACCGGTACTTCCGGCGGTGTTACGGCACTCGGTACATCAGGATTTTTAATGGGCGCCGGAATTCTGACTCTCAGTGGCATCTTCCCAATTTCCGGTTCCATCCTGCAGTTATTCATTATTGTTGCCATCAGCGGAATTATCGGAGCATTGATTGATTCGATTGTCGGCGCTACAATTCAGGCACAGTACAAATGTCCCCATTGTCAAAAAACGACGGAAAAATTACTTCATTGTAGCAGTCACAAAACAACGTTGATTTCCGGTATTCACTGGATCGACAACGATGTTGTCAATTTTATCTGCACCAGCTCCGGTGCACTGTTTGTACTGCTTTTCTCTAAGTTCTTTATGTAAATCACTCATCCGTATCATTCGTCATCTCAACAGTCCTGGTATCAATCCGGCATAGCTCGTAATATGCACATTTTCCATGCTGACAGCGCTTCTTGATATCATAAGGATTCAGAAAAAAATCACCCATGTATATTCTCTTGAGTAATGAAACCACTGTCTCTTCGGTCTTTTTTAATAATTCATCAATATCCGAATATAAAACCGGCTTGATCCGCTGATATAAAGACTTTGTAAAAATCCCTTTGGCAATCCGGCCATCGTTGAACACATAGGAATATGCTCCGGCAAACGGAATATCTTGATGTAATTGCCGGTATGCCAGCATATAAAACGGAATCTGGAAATGAACACCTTCACTCACCCCTTTGACGGGATCCTGCACGGAATTCTTCGAGCGCTTATACTCAATAATCGTGATATGATTGTCTTCATGACGATCAACCCGGTCAATTTTCAACTTAAAAGGTACTGAAAACTCAGAATTTTCCATCACCACCGGGATCTTAAGGGAAAGCCTGTGCTCAAATTCAACTGGATAATACTCGGTCCCAAGTACCTCTATTTCACGGTTAATTAACAATTCGAGACCATGTTTAAGGTCGGCCAGTTTTTTATTCCAAACCGATTCATCTACATAGGCAAAAACCGACCGATAATTTTGATGAATAAATTTCAAAGCCGCATCAATATCACCACTCAAGTCTCCGGTAATGAATGTTTTCCATTCCTCGAAATTACCCGGGCTGACTGCCTTCAGAAACGATTCAAACAGGGCATGAATCAGCAATCCATCGGTCAGTGGAGAAATTTCCGCCAGCGGTTCCTCGACCGAATCGATCTTCCAAATGGATTGACACAAATACAAAAACGGGCACCAGGCGTACTGTTGCAATCGAGTCACAGACAGCGGCTTCCGAAAACAGTTTACCTGGTGTTTCAAATTGGATAAACACCCACTCCAACCGTCCGCAATACAGTCTTTTCGGCATCTTTCAATATCAATCCGCGGTTCAATGTCAAAATGATTTGACGTTTTTAAAATAGTATCAAAAAATTGGCAGTCCTGGTCGTTCCATTGATAATGTAGTTTATTAAAGAGGATATCCTGTGGAGACACAGCCATCCCAATTTCCGGAATTACAGAAGCGGCGGAAATGGTTTCATACCGGATTGATTTACTTAGGGTATCATGCTCAAAAAGGAATCGGATTTCATCCAGGAATGACGATGCAGGCAAGCCACGTCCGTTACTGTCAAATTCAGGATAAGTGATCAACAGATGTTCATTTACTCTGGCGACAATATTATAGAACAGAAATTTCTCTTCCTTGATATCCGATCCGGAAGACCGGACGACATCCATACCCGCTGTTTGATTTATCCGCAATCGTCGATGGCTGTTCAGAAGCGGATTTTCACGACGGCTAATCGGAAATTCACCATCAACCATGCCAAGCAATACAATCGCATCAAATCGTTTACCGCGGACATCCATAATATTTGCAACCGTAATTCCGGTTTCTTCCTGATCGCCGGATTTTGGCAATGTGATATCACGTATTAAATTATTCAGGGCCATACTAACATGCCGCAATTTTACTGTATCGTCCAAATCGACCAGATTTCGCAATGTCCTGAACACACTTCGCATCGCATTAAATGTCTCGGTTACCGAATTCTCTGCGTCATCCTGAAAACTGAACTTTTTTAGAAGATTTTGTATCCATTGAATATACTCAGACCAACGGGCTGATGTGGGTAAACTGATATCGTCCAAAAATTGCTGTAGAACCGGCAACAGAATATCTATATCGTCCAATTCTCGTTGTAAAATATTGATCTCTTTTGAATCCTCGTCTTCAGCAACCATGACAGTCCGGATATATTCCTGTCGTTGGGTTAATTGCGTCAGCCAGCTTCCTTTGCTGAATGACAATCCCCAGGCCGCCGATTTATATTCAAACTTCTGAATGATGTCAGCACCGTAATAATGTCGAATTTCCGTAAAGCGGGTCAGATCAATGATGCTGTCCCGGCTGAAATTCCGCTCATTAACCTCAAACACTTTCTGGATGATGCGCAGCAATGTTGATTCTGACAGAAATTGTCCATTCCCGGCAACAGCAATACCGGTGCCCGGGAATAAAAGGCGAATCAGTTTTGAATAATCATAACTCCCCCTGTAAATCACCGCTATTTTATCAGGTTTTATATTGTCATTGATCCATTTTTTTACTGTTCGTGCGGCTGCATCAATTTCATATCGTCGGTTTGGACAGCGTAACAGTTTTAGAGTAGTATTTCGCCAGTCGATACAAAATTTCATGAGATCCGGAACTGGCTTGTTATTTTCAACGTAATCATGTCGCTTGAACAACAAATCAACAATCTCCGATATCGATTCCTGTTTAATTTGAGGAATTACGGTACTGTGATAATCCCGGTTCCCGATAATCCCGGATACAGGCTTCAGGTACTGTAACGCTGGATGACCTGTATTTTCGGGAAAGTAAAGTATTGATTCCGTGTACTGGTCAATCAGGTAATTCAAGATCTGTTGCTGAATTGGATTAAATTCATAGAACCCTGCCACAACCAGACGGTCCCCGGTTGGATTGTACTGACTGCTTCGTAAATGTTCGGCGAGTAACATCAGCAAAGTCGATGACGATGCCAATCGCCGATCTGTCGCTGCATTAATCAAAACATTGAGACATTCAACATACGGAGCAATATCGGGAACCGCTTTGGCAATAGCATTCAATTGATCAATGGATTTGCCCGATTCGCGCAGTTCGGTCACAATTTTAAGAATTAACGCCAGCGATCCCGGCTGTATTTTTTGAAACAAACGCCGGTTATTTTTCAAAAACGTAAAAAGAAACAGCCATTCTTCACCGGAACCGATTATCCGAAACGTCTGATGATCCGCATCCAATATCCGGTTCGCCCAGGCAAAATAAGTTCCAAAATGCAGATGACCCGGTAGTAGAGTGTCAGTTTTCCGGTACAATGTTTCCTTTATTCCAGTAATATAGCGTACCGATGGTAACAGAAAATCAATTTTCTTCCCGTTTTCCAAATCAGATGAAACCGATTCGGCAATATGCCGGTTTAAATTACCGGATACAGGATGATAAACGATATTAAATCTTGCCATGGTATCGAAATCTAACAGAAATCCGTTTCAGAGCCAAGGGTTAAGCTGTGATTTTTGAATATATTTCTTCTAAACAGTTGATATTGTGGAGAGTCCTAGAAAATATTTAAAAAAACTTTTGCTATGTTCAAGTTTTTATTATAAACTGTGGCGTTATTTGATTTGGAAAAGTATCATGGAGATATTTTATCCAAGAGGAGTCGTTTAATCACAAAGTTACGTCCCTTCTCACGTGAATTTCAATGTTCTAATTTCACAGGTATAGTTGCTGTCGCATCTCTCCCTTACGAATGAAACATTAAGCCACAGTGAGAAGAATCGCAAGGAGAAATGCATGGAAGGTAGTAAGCTTTACGTGGGGAATTTGAAATATTCCGTCACAAATGAACAACTTGAAGAATTATTCAAGGACCATGGCGTGGTCAAAAACGTCAACATAATTCCCAATAAGGGTTTCGGATTTGTCGAAATGGGCAGCCCCGAAGAAGCCGAAAAAGTCAAAGAAGAATTTGATGGTAAAGATTACGATGGACGCACCCTTAGAATCGACGAGGCACGTCCACCAAAGCCACGGTTCTCCAGAGATTCCAGCCAGCGCTATTAATCGCTGCGCTTAATCTGCTAAAATAATAATAAGCCATTTTCTTCACCTTTTAGTCATAAAAGGCGGGAAGTGGTTTGTTTATTTAGTATCAGTCAGTTTATACAATTTATCCGAAGGACGAATTGTCACTGGTAACGGAATGGTCATCCGGTCACCTTTTTGTGCTTTCTGAACCGGTTTTTCGTCTACCCAAATTTCGTCGATAATCAATTCAACAACCCCGGTTGTCGGTCCGGTAATTAAAACCCGATCCCCGATTTCCAAACTTTTTGTATCGATAATAAATTCGGCTATTTGCGATTTCCGGAAATAATTGACGCCTTTGCCGATGTAAACACGTCGCCGGGTCGCTTTTGAGCCATATTTTTCACTCCACTCACCCAAACGCTGACCCAGGTAATACCCGTCCCAGAATCCCCGGTTAAAAACCATCTTTAGACGGTTTTTCCATATTTCAATCTTTTCTTCCGAATAAGAACCATCAATGATCGCAGTAACTGCTTCGGAATAGCATTCCGTGACTGTCTTGACATATTCTGGTGAACGGGCCCGGCCTTCAATCTTTACAACCGTGACGCCGGCTGCCAGAATTTTATTCAGAAAATGGATTGTCATCAAGTCTTTGGGCGACATGATATATTCGTGGTCCACTTCCAATTCATCACCGGTTTCCTTGTCCTGAACAATATACGCCCGTCGGCATATCTGTAAACACTCACCGCGATTGGCTGAGTGATTAGCCTGATGCAAGGATAGATAGCATTTCCCTGAAACCGCCATACAGAGCGCCCCGTGAACGAACATTTCCAGTTGGATCAATTTTCCAGAAGGTCCTTTGATCTGTTCCAGCTGAATCGCTTCGGATATCTCCCGAACCTGATCGAGATCCAGTTCCCGGGCCAGGACTATGACATCTGCAAATCTTGCATAAAACCGCATTGATTCGATATTGCTGACATTGGCCTGAGTGGAAAGATGAACCGACATTCCCTGCTGACGAATATAGTCAAAGGCTGCCGGATCCGATGCGATAATGGCATTGACACCGCTCTGTTTGGCCACATCAACAATCTCACGCATTTTTACCAGGTCCCGATCATACATCACGGTGTTCAGAGTAAGATAGGTTTTTATATTGCTTGTTTTGGCAATGATAGCAATTTCCTTCAAATCATCCAATGTGAAATTCTTGGACGAACGGGAACGCATATTCAGACGTTCTACGCCGAAATAAACGGCGTCGGCTCCGCCTTGTATAGCCGCCTGCAGGGATTCGTACGACCCAACCGGGGCCATGAGTTCAATGTCTTGGCGGCTAATGGATTTCATGCCGTGAAGTTAGCGATTCGGACTCATTTTACCAAAAACAAGCGGACAAATTCATTGTTCATGATAATCTATTCCACTATCTTTAACGGTTGAAACTGTCGAGGGACAATGAAACGAATGCTAATTATTTTCTCCATTCTTTTTCTCTTCGCCTGCGCCACAAAAAAACCAGCGGAAGTCGGGAATATTGATTTTCAGGTTACTGAATTCAGCGAAGCCCGAATCCAGGCCCGGGACACCGGCAAACTGCTGCTGGCTTACTTTTACACCGATTGGTGAGGCTCCTGCGAACGATTAGACCAGTTGGTCTTCAAGACAAAAGATTTTGCTGATTTTATTAATTCAAATTATGTTGCTTTAAAATTAGACGGAAATACCGAACTCGGTCGCAAACTGCGCAACCAATGGCTGGTTCCCGGATATCCGACGATGATGTTCTTTACCTTAGAGGGTGAAGAAATTGACCGGATTGTCGGGTTCGATGGAAAAAAAGATACGTATTTTCAATTAGTCAAAGATTACACGTCAGGCAAAAATACATTAAAAGACCTGCTATCCTGCGTAAAATCTGACACCGATAATGCACAACTTAATTTTGATATTGCCAGTAAATACAGCGATCGCGGTGATGATAAAAATGCCCTGATTTACTTTGAAAATGTGCTCGCCCTAGAACCGGACCACGATTCCAAAATGTATCTGGAAGCCGAATACAATGTCGCTGAATCAAAGGCATTTAATGAAGATAATCCTGGCTATTTGCAGCATTATGCCCAAAACTGCAGCAATGAACATTTGAAATATTATGCTTACAGCAGTCTGACCCGCTTTTTCCGTCTGAAAAAGGACCAGGCAAATGTGATTCACACCTATGAAGAAGCACTGATTGGACTCCCGGAAAATGCCTCTATGATGAACAGCTACGCCTGGTATATTTTTCAAAATAAGGTCAGTGATTACTACGAACGCGGAATCGAGGTCGCTAAAAAAGCCCTAAAAATCGAACCGGAAGCCGACTCTATCTGGGATACACTGGGACAATTGCTATTTGTGGCCGGATACACGGATAAAGCCATTGAGGCCATGCAGAAAGCGACGGATTTAGTACCCGATGAAGTATCCTATAAAGAAAATATTAAAAAGTATAAAGCATCTCAAAACTGATGTTCCGATAAAACCACAGTAGAATCCCGGAAATCGTCGGCAGATTTTTCGAGATTGTCAGCCAGCCATGTATCCAGCAAAAAAATCGGTCTTAGCGACTGGTTTGATGCATAAACCAATCCTCTATCTTTATCCTTAGGATTGCCGATCACGAGGGTTGTTGGCTGGTCTTCACTACCGGAAAACAAATCAATCCTCAACCGTGCGGAATCCAAACTATACCGTGGTAAATCTCTCAGCGATTCATCGATAAATTCACGAATGCGAGCGCTGGCAAGTCGATTGAGGAATGTAAGAACGACTTCCGACTTCGCCAGTGATTGAACTGGCTGAACCAGCCACCAGGCATCCTCCCGCTTTTCAAGAACAATCGTCTCCGAATTACTCCGGCTTATTTTAATCCGTTGAACTTCCAGAGGATTGATATGTACAATCTTTCGGTCTCTCAAATCAAAGAGACCTTTATTGACTTGATTCCACAAGGATTGTGAAACCAAAGTGATATCGGCAGAACCGTTAAATTTAACATATAGAAAATCACCGATGGGATTTTCATTTCCTACCATCAATTGAATAGTCTTGTTATCTATTGTGTTCAGTTGAAACGCCCCGCGAGGTTCTGTCAATCCATAGACATTAAGATCCGATTCCGGTGATTGAATTATTCTCTCAATTTTTATTCCAAGAATTGATGCCAGGTTTTCAACAACAGCGTTCGAGTCCACCAATGTCTGAACTGGCGATGTTATAAGCCATTTATCGGATTCTTTGTACAAAACGATTTCTGATTTTGAAGTTTTTATCGAATAGGAACGCACATTGTCGATCGGAACATTGAATAAGCGCATTGCCAACTCAGCCCGCTTGGATTGGGCTTCAGATCGCTTAACTTCAATGAAATATATGCTGGTGAAAAGAATCAGGAAAATTAATAAGAGTATCAAAGCTGTTTTACCCCTCATGGGCTAATGCCTCCCGCGATACACGACGATCCCCAGCGCAAAAGCCAACACCGGCAATACTATAACCGTGAGCCAGAAAACGAGCCGCATTTGACCGGGCGTGATATTAACTGTTCGCATTTCCGGATTCTTCGGACGAATTGAAATGAGGTCTTCATCAGCCACCAGCCAGTTGATGATATTCATGAAAAAATCACCGTTGGCCTGATTGGTAAAGTAGGCATTACTGGCAAAATCGGAATCACCGACCACAACAACCCGTGTATCTCGATTCGTTTTATTCAAAACCGTTATTGCGCATGCAATATCAATCGGCCCGCGACGATCTTCCGGGCTAATAGAAATCTCATCCCGGTTGCTGATTTTATCTTGGCCAATCGCATAACTGGTTTGCCCGGTATGGGCAATCGTAATCACAGATATTTTGGGGTCATCAGAAATAATTACTGAGACTGAACGAGTCAGAGGAAAAAAGGTCATCAGACCATCCAGTTTTTCCACAATCGGATGATTACCATAATCGGATACCAGTGGAATTTCCGGACCGGCACCCAGCAATCGCCCAAACCCACTGGCATCCACAACCATATCATTACCGACATCAACATTCCATTTCCGTAGATATTTCTGAAGACCGATACCCGGTTTCGGGTCCACTAAAAACAATGCGCTACCACCATTTTTCAAATAACTCGTCAGCAGATCAAGTTCGCCGTTGAAATAATCCTTTTCCGGTCCCGCTACGATGATCAGAGATATTTCACCAGGAATTGAATCCAATTCCGTCAAGCGCAATTGCTCAACGATATAATTTTGAGTTTCAATCGCAGTTTCCGCATTGGCAAATCCTTTCCGATCCGCACTGTTAATACTCCGTTCACCATGCCCGGTAACAAACGCAACCCGCCGGATTTTATCCCGGGTCACTTTGATAATAGCATTTGTCAGGGTTTCTTCAGTCGCCCGATTGACATGTTCCTCGCGATTTTCGTCGATAACCACCAAGCTGCCGTACTGAGTGATTTTATACTGATTTGCCAGCCCTGGTTTCTCATCGGGATCTATCAATTGATAGTTGAACCGTTTGGAAATGTACGCATACTCTTTCAGTAAGTCTTCAGTAGGGCCGGCATTCATGCGCTTATCAAAAACAATTATTTCGATATCACTTTTTAGGGATTTTAACAGTTTGATCGTCTGTGGCGCCAGGCTAAAAGTCTTGCCGCTGTTTGTATCCACCCGCCAACTATGCCGTGCTGAGACATAATTCATCAAAACCAGGATGGCTATGACCAGAATAATGACCAGCATCATATTACCACCGTACAATAAGCGACGGTCTCTGAGGATATGCACTAATTCTAGACGAAACAAAGCGATAACCAAAATGACCACACCGGCCAGAATCATTGCCAGCGATTTGAAATCCCAGATATGTGACGTTGAATAGAAAAACAAACTTGCCGAAATCAAGACCAAACCAAAGATCAGTAACCAGCGATATAACTTCATCGGATCAGCTCCGCCACCGTGAGGATTCAATGGATTGATACGTCAGGTATAGCATCAGAAAGGTAAAAGATACATAGAAAACAAGATGGCTGGTATCGAATATTCCCTTGGAGAAATCCTCAAAATGAGTGACAATTGACAAATATTCCAGCACTTTTCCCAGAATCTTCCCGGTAAAATCTGCTGAAAAACCGACAATCCACAGGAACATAGTCAAACCAAAGGTTCCCACCGCGGCAACAATCTGGTTTTCGGTCAGAGAAGAAATAAAATTTCCCGCGGCGATCAGCGCGGCCCCCAGTAACAACAAGCCCAGATAAGCTATAAAAACCGGTAGCAGTTCGGGATTTCCCCACCAAAACAGAAAAATCAAAAAAAGTGCCGTAGCTCCGAGCATTATTATATAAAAAATATAAGTTGCCATGAATTTTCCGATGACAATCTGCCAGTTGTTAAGCGGGACCGTCAGTAGAAGTTCGATAGTCCCGTTTTTTTTATCCTCGGAAAATGCCCGCATGGTAATCATCGGAATCATGAACAAAATAATAACACTGATGTTCAGCAAAAACGGCCGGATCATCATCAGGTTGACATTGACCGGAACACCTTGTTGCTGCATCATGGCAGCATAACTGTACTGCATAAAACTGGAAAACAGCAGATAATAAAATATTCCAGACACCAGCAGAAAGAGTCCGATAACCACGTAAGCCACCGGCGATGTGAAATAGGAGCGGAAATCTCGTCTGAAAATGGATAGAATGTTCCGCATCAATTCATTCCTTCTTCACTGGTAGTAAGTTTTAGAAAAATGTCTTCCAGGCTCAGATTTTCCATTTTCATTTCCAGCAGTCCCCAGCCATTTTTCACAATCGTCGCCGCTAATTCCCGACGAATATCTGTCCCCAGATTGCTTCCGATGCTGAATTCCGATATTCCGCCATTTCGGGTAGCATTGCAGATAACAGAACGAATTTCCGGAATTGTTTGAAGAACATTCATAATTTCATCAGACGGACCTTCAACTTTCAAATGGACGGTTTCCGAACCTTTCAGCCGGGCCGTCAGGTTATCCGGTGTATCAACAGCCACCAGCCGGCCTTCGTTGATAATCACTACCCGGTCGCAGGTCATGCTGACTTCCGGCAAAATATGGGTTGACAGAATAACCGTATGTTCATGGGCAAGGTTTTTAATGAGTTCACGGACTTCGATAATTTGTCGCGGATCAAGGCCGACCGTCGGTTCATCGAGTATCAGAACCGGTGGATCACCAATCAAGGCCTGAGCAATTCCGACACGTTGTTTAAAACCTTTGGAAAGTGAGGCAATAAAACTATCCAAAATCAACGTGATTGCTGACTTTTCGGCAACCCGATAAATTTCTGCATCAATCGAACGGCGTTTCACGCCCTTTATGGCGGCCACAAATCCCAGGTAATCTTCAACCCGCATATCCTGATACAGTGGTGGGTTTTCTGGCAAATATCCGATTCGTTTTTTGACTTCAATGGAATTATGGAAAACGTCAAAACCGGCAACGGTAACCGTGCCCCTTGATGCCGGAATAAAGCCGGTGATGATCCGCATGGTTGTGGTTTTTCCAGCGGCATTCGGGCCAAGGAATCCGAGGAT
>Ga0268277_1002086_pt1 | contig 12191 bp, 14 predicted proteins | sample saktaG_5_FD_190132 | JGI IMG/M metagenome (GOLD analysis project Ga0268277, IMG submission 190132) | Saline water microbial communities from Sakinaw Lake, British Columbia, Canada - sak_2010_1_5_50m | ecosystem: Environmental > Aquatic > Non-marine Saline and Alkaline > Saline ...
GCAATCATAGTATCATATTCTTTTGTCGTCAACCCCATAGCGTCAGTCATTTTCAATAATAATTCAGCAGCTTTATTCAGATAAGGTAATAAGCTGCTTCCTAAAGCTTCCCGGATGTCATCAATATAATCGTTAAATTGATTCATCTGCTTTGTATAAGATTTTAAATTCTCCTGTGCAGATCCGCCAAACTTCTTATTTAGCAATTCCATTGCGAAAGCCGTTTTCTCTGCTGCTGTCATCATGGCAAGCTGTGGGGAATTAGCTGCTCTTAGCTCTGAAATATATCTCCCCAGCATCTCAACATTTCCAGCCAAAGCCATACCTACATATCTTGCTGCTGTATCGAGATTAAAAAATCCACTTGATGCCATATCAAGAGTGATCGGTAAGGCTTTCATTGACTGCTCAAAATTGCCTGATAATTGTATTAGCTGAGTTAATACCACGGCACTTTCAGTATCACCAAACTCAGTAAAAGCCTGCATACTTTTGAATGCCCGATCTATACTCTTCGAAACCTGATCGTAACTTTTTCCTGCCAGATTGACAGTAGTTTCCAGATTTCTAAATATCTCTTCCTGCTCTCCCGCCATCTTAGCATTTTCTGAAAAGAACTTTACAGCCTTTGCAGCGGCATAATAAGCAGCAACCAATGAAGCAACGGTCGCGGCTACCTTCTGGTAACTGGCAGAAAGCCCCCTCGCCTGCTGTTCAGATTTCTCAACACCTTCTGTCGTTACTCTGATCTTTAGCTGCTTCTCTGCCATTATTTCTTATTCCTCTGCTCTGCTAAATAATTATTCTTTTCTTCATCACATATACCAATTAACCGGCTAAAGCCAATTGGTTGATTCATCCAGTTCCCTGGATATGGCGATTGCTCTTTATGCCAAAATGCCATAATATTAGATGATCCTCTATAAATATATGAAACCTCTTTCTGGCATTCTTTAATCAGATAACATTGCTGACAGAAATAATACCGTCCAGTTGATCTGAGTAATTCATTTAGATTTACTCCTTTCCCAGAGTTGTTCAACTGAAACCGGACGGCTTTTGTCAATTTTTTTCAAGATCTTTATCCTGCCATGATTTATCGAGTTCTTGTATTTTCAGAAGAATAGCGTTATATGTTTCAGGTGACAACATACTGATATTATCTTCTGTAACTGACTTATCGGATTCCCATCCAACTTTTGGATCACCAGTAAGTGCCTGCCGGATGCGGATAATATTCATCTTCTCAATATTAACATCAAAGGTTTCGCCCCTTCTCTTGAAACATCTCTCTTGTATCTCAGCAGTGTCATTATGCGTCTGCGCCTTGACTGTTGCTATCTTCTTTCCGTTTAATTCTACTACAGCGTAGAATTTCGGGCTATCATTCATAAAGCAAATCATTAACTCTCCTTCTTTTTCTTTTTCACGGCAGGTGGTTTGGTTACATCTGTCATAGTTACTTGAGTTACATCTGAGATATAACTATCAGCTATCGGAATATATACAGGAACGCCCACATAGGCTATTCCAGATTTCTTGAATATTCCATCTGCTGCATCTAATCCATCTGAACTAATAATCACTTGCTTATTAATGCCTGGATTTTCTACCGGGTGAAATAATACCTTAGTGAGTTTCTTGTTGACCGCTCTCATATCAAACCGCCGTGTAAGTTATTGTAAGCATTGCCTGTGAATTGATAGCATCGCCCATTAATTTCTTTGTGAGTGATCCGATCATCATGCCTCTACCGGCTGAAGGGTTCTCATAGGATTCAATCTTGCCATACATAACTATCGCATAAGTCCCAACCCCATCAACTACTATTGAGACTGTATCCGTCTGTAATGTACCCTGGATATTGCTGTAAGCAGTAGTATCTACAGCGGCATCATAAAGCCATGATATTTGCAGTGATCCGCCAGCATTTTGGATTAATGGATTCTGTATTGTTTCAGAGTTCTGATATAATATATCATCGCCCACTAATTCATTTGTGAATGTGATAGTTCCACCATTGAATTTAGTTAAAGCTTCTGCTCCGAGCAATGAGACCACAATATCGCCAAAATTGCAAAGTGCATCATTGGGATGACTGGCATCTGTAACGGCTGCGAGAGTCAAGGCATCATCTCCAGTATTGACTGTTTCATGAGATAAGTCCTCACCCTTGAATGTGGCTGAATATGTAACTACTCCACCAGGATTCAGATTTAGCGCCACTTGCGTTAAAATACAGCCAGTAATCACATCATAAACATCATCAGTAGTGGTTTCCAAAGTACCAATATCAGTATAGCGATATAGGCTCAATCCCTGGCGTGTGCATGAATTGGCGTGAACAAATGGTGACGTTGAATCGTTTGTTAATGCCTGTAACAGCATATCCATTGCTGCCTTAGTTAATGCACCTGAAAGAGTTACATCAACATATTTATAACCGGTAGTTGTCTCAAGTCGCTGCATCGTAATATTGCCAGACTTGCGGTCAACCGCAACCTCTGATACTATATCGTTATATTCTAATGTATCTGCCAGCTTGACGGTTATGGTTTTATTAATAGTCCCATAAGTTCCCTCAAAAGCTGCCATCACTACCGGGTTTTGTAAACATCTATTTGACATGTTTTCTCCTTAGCAAGTGCCAGCCCTGGCAACCTGCATGTTTATCCTGTATGTTATAGAACGACCAACCATCCCTTCGGAATAACCGATCATATTCATTTCATTGAGTTCTGTATCTGTTTTTGTGCCTTTATTTGTACTCTGGAAATATACCACTTTCGCCCCGACTATTCCGGTATAGGTTGCCGGAGTTGACATAATTCCCTTTATGATGGTCTCATAATCGTGGAGCAGTTTCAGGGTGATACCTTTATTGCCGATTATGAAATAGTAGATAGTGACATAATAGTCAATATTATCATAACCATTCAGGATTCTTTCGTCTGATTGCTGCTCAGTCCCGTCCTCTATTATCGCAGTAGCATAATTAGTTGTCTGGATGTTTTGAACGTTGGATAGTGCCTTCTTTACATCCAGCGGATAATATCCAACATACTGGAAGCTGCCGGAATCAATTAGTGCTTCCCTGATAACCGTTAGCATGTCGAAGGGTGTGCTTGCGCTCATAATTTATTCCTGCGACTCATAATGGAATCTTATCCCCGAACTTTTTTTCTATATATGCCAGATTATCGGAATTGAGTCCGAAAAATTCACGCTTCGGAACTCCCTTGCCTTCGTTATGCTTGACTGCCAGATCATTAGCTCTGGTTGATTTAAATCTAATCTCTCCACCATCTGTAACTCTAAAAACGCCCATCGCCCTAAGCATATCACCTGTCCATGTAAGAGATACAGGTCTTGTCTGCCTGTGATTATCAGCCCTTTTTGTCATATATCCTGGAGAATATGGCTTAAATTGCCGTCCATTAATATCTATCCCTTCAGTTGTGGTGTTGAGGATTGAATTCCTGACAGTAGATAATACTTTAACTATCTCGGTAACCATTCCCCCTTTCATATTAGCCAGTTTCTTTAGCGTCTCTTCCAGGCTTTCTAATCCCTCAATCCTCACATCTGACCAGGACATTATCTGCCTGCCTGTGCCACAAAATTAAGATCACTATAATAAACCAGATTAGTCTGATCCTGATTTATATCAACTGTCAGCAGCTTTACTTGCTTCTGGAGATATTGCCGATATGCCTCTTCATAGGCCTTCCCCTTGCTCCAATATAGAGACGGTATTTCAGCCCCTCTTGCCAGATCCTTATAGATCAATTCCAAGACCTTAAAATCAGATGCCAACCCCAAAACAGCTGGATTATATATGCAGTCTAAAACATCGTCATCATCAGCCAGGTTATCCCTGATCATATTGTTGTTTAACAGAAGGGAGAGATCAGTGCCGATAATAGATTTTGCCAAAGCTATTTTTCCAGCCCATATTGAATTAGCATAAATACTGATAGTTCCGGTTGACGATCCTTTCGTTATTGCTGGCTTGAAATAATCAGCGAAGTCTGAAGGTATAACCCATTTGAACAATGTCGATCCCGCTGCCACCGTTCCAGCTTTTGAGAAAAGTATTAATCCAGTTCCATAAGCCGTGAAGGTTTCATCATCATCGCTTTCCGTGACAGTTACAGCAAAGCCGGAGAATACACATTGAGTAGCTGCTATTCCAATGATCTCTAGAGACTTCTTGCCATCACTGACATCCAGCGAAACCGGGGTGATAGTTGTCGCTACATTCCCGGCTGTCACTGAATAGGAAGTGTCACCGATTGATTGAAGCTGAGAGATTTCTCCCTCGAACTTTGTTATACTGGCAACAGTTGATAGTGTTGCTGCAGTCCAGGTTCCGGCGGCATCAGCCATTTTTACTTATCCTTAGACTTCGGGGCTGCTGGTTTCGGGGTGATAACTTTTACGGGTTCAGCAGTAGCTAAGTCGCTGATCTTGTTCATCTCGGTTGATGTCGGCACTACTGGCTCATCAATCTTGACCTTGTCTGCTACCGGATCTTTCCCAGTAATATATCGCTTCAGATCAGCAGCAGTGACAAGCTTTGTCTCTTTCCTGTCTGCTGTCGTAACCTGAATAATGTCTGTATCTTTTACTTCCATGTTTCCTTCTTTTTAGCCTTTTTAGAAAGTAGGGACGGGGAGTAGTCCGCCCCTTTATGATGGAGGAGGGAACTTTATACATCACCAACCAGGAGAATATCAACCAACTCCGAACTTTCGTTTGCGTCTGTGGTAAACAGAAACCGAAAATAAACATCAGTAGTCGCCAAAATTGATTCCGGCAAGGCATAGTCGACCATAACTTCACCGGCAGCCCAGGGAAGAGTGCTGTCCGCACTGGTCTTGTGAACCAGGTAGGTATGCATTTCTGCTTTCGGGTTTGCCGTAGGGGTGGAAGTCGAACCAGCCATAAACTCGATGCTGAAAGCTTGCCCGGTTGCGATGCTGATTGCTGTCTGTGCGATGACAAGTAATCTCAGTTTATGATTGGTGACTCCGGTACGGGTCATGACTGTGGAATATCCAGTAGTAGCGTTTGGAAGTGCAAAATCTTCTACTGCCTGGATGGGATTATATCCATGATATGACATTGTTCCTCCTAATCCAGAACGGTTGTTTCGGTTGAGAGAATATTCTCATCAACTACGATTTTGGCACGGTCAAAAAATTCCAGCATTGTATTGTAATCCTTATTTTCAGGAGTTGTCTGGAATTTTGCTTCTTTCAATGAGTTCAGGTATCCGTACCCAACCTCATTACAATAGACATAAGTATTTTCCAGGTCGCGCAAACTGTGGATCTGACGAAGCGCGGTGATGACCTGGGTAGATGTCATGATATGAGTAGAATCAAGCTGAGTAATTGCAGAAACGCATACATCGCTTGAAACCATCAATCCCATCTGGGAATTATGATCAACCGACCATACTGGTTGCTGTGCGCCAGTAGTCGTGTTGGTAACTTTCTTGATCCTTTCCGGTGTAGTAGAAGTCATGAATGGAACTGAGCCGTCCATAACTGCGGAATTGACTACTCCGGCGCAAAAGTTCGGATTCCATCTTACGAAGAAGATAGATGTTCTGCTGCCTGTAGTTCCAGCAAGCTGAGTAACCAATGAGGATGCTTTAGCGTACTGATGAAGTCCAGCCCAACCCTGGTCATTACCGAATGTTGAGTTGGTTCCATAAATCAACTGAGTGCTGATAGTCTGGATCATGCCCTCAAGATACTGAGCATATCTCGCATTAAAATAAGCTATGACGGCTGCTTCTGATCTTCCGCCGCCGAGATTATATACCAAATCCTCATCATCCTGCTGAAGGATTGCGAAATTAAACAGGTCAGCTTGCCCCAAGGTATTGTTAACCGCTGAGGGAGTAACTGATCCACCAATAAGGCGAATAGTTCCGGATGGGAGTGTGCCGGATTTCATATACAAGTGATACTTGTTATGATTTGCGGCAATTAAAGGCATGGTGAGCAGTATGCCGGATTTTTTCTCAACATCATCCATAATTGGCGAATAGCCGTTTATAGATTGCTCAACCAGAAAATCTCTTAGTGTTCGAGCCATGTTATGTCCTTTAGGTATTTTTTCCTAATTTAGCCCGGATTGTTATATTGACTTATGGTTTTCAGTCCGCCAGGATTATCTTCAGTTCCCCTTGGTGTGTTTGGCGGTGGATTGCCTGAAATTGAGAATAGCCCAAGTTCTGAGTGCTGATTAGCCATGTTAAGGTTCTGTTCCACCTGTTCAGGTGTAGGATCATCTGTCAGGGTATAATACTTTTTCAGTTTAGCAATCTGATCAAATTCCTTGTCTGTTTCCTTAACATCAAACTTTTTCTTTATGTCATCCCATTTAGTTTTATTAGCTGTCTCTCTTTCGGCTTTTGCTACTTCCCATTTGTCTTTATAGCTTCTGAGTTCAGTTTTTTCTTTCTCTATGTCGGCGGCTTTTTTAGTCGCTGCCTCTAATTCTGCTTTTTGAGTTTCGATGTTAGCTTCCAGTTCCCGGATCTTTCCCTTCCGTTCTTTGGATTCATTATTAGCTGCCGTGCGGTCTGCTAACAGCGTTTCCCCTTCTCTCTCGATCTCGGAGAGTAGTGTATTAATCTCTGCCGGAACTTCGGCTGGCATCTTTGCTCTAACCTGAGCGATAATATCTTTAATTTGCATTTCTGCCTCCGATTAAGTTGGTGTAAGCTATAGAAAATCTGTCAAGTTTTTTCTTAAATCCAGCGAAGCGAAAAATCTAATCGGTCAATCTGGAATCGTTCTCGGGAATCGTTCTCGAGAAAAAGATACCGTATGGTATCCCGGATGAAGATTAGATAGAATAAGAATCTTAATTAAAATAAGAATAAAGATAAGATGGGAGTATGATATATATATGGTATTTTTTAAGAAATATATGGTATATATACGGTATATTCTGTCAAAGTATATGGTATCGGATTACAGATGTAGATAGGGTATGGATAGGGTATTAATACTGTATCTAAAAATGGCTGTTTTTATAACTTTTAGACTATATTTTCTCATATTCCTCAAAACTCATATCCGTTATCCCGAATATATGCTGACAATTCCAGCGCGGCTCTGTATGATCTAACCCTCCCCCTGCCTGAAATTCCTCCATCTCAGCAGTCGTAAAATATGGAGCGTGTTCTTTTTCAGTAAGTGCCCAAACGCATTCAGGATGTGAATTATCCTGCAGCGGAGCGCCTATATATTCCCAGATAATATCAGTTATCCCCGCTTCCCTGGCTATCTCGAATTCTGTCTGCTGACTATATTCCCGCTTTGCTGTGCGGATGTAAGTCTCAGCATATCTCCCGAAAATATCTAATTGCTTTTCAAGAGAAACTATCAGCTGGGCATTAGAAGTTCCGGCAATGACAGAGTTATAAAGTGCTTCGGTAATAGCTCCGACCCTATTAGAACCCAGCATCGCCATCCCTTGATATTGCATATTTTGTAAGCCTTTGAAAACAGTATTTTCTAAGGCTCCGTAATAGGTTTTTGCATCTGCAAATCGCTTACCCATTTCTTTAATTTGAGCAGCAGTAAAGTCTTTATTATTCTTAGAGAATTCTTTAATTAAATCATAATATCCAGCCTTCTCTAATTCGGTTATCAGCTCCCCAGAAACCATTGCGATATTTTTAAAGTTAGCCTCTATCGGCATGATGAAGCCTCTATCCATAGTAAACTTGATATTCTTATTCAGGAAATCAGACAGTCTTTTAATAATTGCTGTCATCTGGCTGTTGAAATCAACTATCTGGGTATCGATTATGTCTGTGAATGGCATTATTCCTCAACATATCTATATGTCACATTTTCTATCAGCCACTTCAACTTTCCCTTCTGTATTTCCGATAGTACGATAAATTTCTTATCTATCATGCTGTCAATGGCGTGTTTCTGCCAGTCCGTATAATGCTGCCCTGATGTTCCCTCGCAAATACAGAGAGTCGCAAAAGTGCAGCAATTTTGCTCTGTATCGATTTCTGTTTCCCATAAAGCCATACAATAAGCATGCCATAATTCATGGAAAAATGTTCTCAATATAACATCATCTCTCACTTCAATATCAACATCTTTATTGCCAAGAATGTAACGCTGTTTTGTGGCAATACTTATTGATTTCTTACTGAATGATACTTCTCCATCTAACTGTTGGTGGGTGTTGTGATCATATAGCTCTCCCTCTACAATAATATCATACCTAATCCCGCCAACTATTATTTCATTTGGTAACTTCATTCTTCTACTCCTTCATAGTTTATTTAGTCTCTTCCTGATCTTCCTGATCTTCTGCTTTAGTTCCCGGAGCTATTCCCGGCTTTGCCCTCTCCATATCAGGAGCCGTCAATATAGCCAATTCCTTATTCTCTTTTTTCCTTTCGGCTATCCTGATCATAGCTTCCTTGCGATCCAGGGTTCCGTCTGAATTTTCAATCTCTATATCCACCAGGTTCTTCAGCCCTGATAATATTTCCTTACTCTGCCTATCGATCTTTTCGCCGGGTGTCTCCATAAACTTCTGATCACCGAATACTATATCAATTTCACAATTCTCGGCAAATCTATACTTACCGTATTTATTTGACATCGCCATGATGCACTTGCATAGTTGTTGGAATGGCAGAAAGTAATATTTACGCTGCTTTTTATTCCATTCCAGGATTTCAGCTTTACTTAACATCAATTCATATCCAGATGTCGCTGTCTGCCCGGAGATAGTTGACTTAGAAAGTTTTTTACTCAGCTTTAATCTCTCTACTCTATCATATACCTGTTTCCCCAGCACATCCAGTTTTTGATCTGGAGTGAGATAATTAGCTGATCCTACCACTCCCATATTCGGGGGTATGTTTATCCTTGCTTTTTGCCCTTTCGTGATTTTTTGACTATCTGGCAGACCTACAGTGACAAGTAGTGGAATCTGATAGGCAGTTGCCATATTGTATTCGGTTAGCCTCATGCAAATATTGAGATCATTTTCAATTAATGGGTTCAGTCCTGGATGCCAGAAGGAATTGATTGCCTTATAATTCCTGAACATTATAGCAGGATTGACCGGGTATTTTGTATCATCTATAAAGTCACCATAGCCTGATCCGGTATAAGGGGTCACTATCTTCTTAGTCCCATACCCTGAAACTGTAACCAGCTTCTTTCCCGCCTTGCTACACGCCATATATACATCTGTCCTGGTTGCTTTATCCTGAGAATTAGGCAGTTCTGAAATCAGGTAATAAAACACCTCTGCAGTTATAGGGTCAAAGTCATTATTATCTATAAATGCTCTGTCCGGAGTTATCAGATCAATTTCTATCTTGCCATTCCGAGTAACTGGCACTGCTGTCATATCAAAGAATAGATTAGTCAAGCGGTTAAGTTCATTAAATGTCACGAACCAGTCAGCAGCTTCCAGAATAGAATTAAGAGCCTCCGTGTAATCGTCATGGATAACTCCCTCGATGGTTACATTGACCTCCGGCTTTTCAGCGAATACTGTAGAAATATCTGTGATTATGTCCTTCGTAATATCCATAGTGTCGATATATTTCTTCAGTTCCAGCAGGTCTCCCTGGAGATCAACCGTAGTATCTATCTTGCGGTTCAAGTAGTCTGAATATAAGCCATAATACATATCAAGTGCAAAGTTAGCCAAGTAGCGTCTCTCTTGATCTGACTTCCATTTAGCCTGGATCTGGCTGTCTTTTATTATCTGTGCTGAAATATCTTGAAAAAGCATTTATGCCTCCTGTCTCATGGTTTTGAGACTGAAAAATCTCTGAATAAGGGCGGTGAAAGTGTCAAGGAAATTCCTGAAAAAGACATAAATTCATTAACACACCATATTCGTCTGGTGTTATTCTTGGTCTAAATTGTTTTTCTGCCATAAGTTTTATCCCTGATAAACTTTAAAGTTAATAAATTGATGATAATACTGCTCATAAATATCATACCCTAAGGCATCGGATATATGCGTAAGCAGCTTGTTATCCTTCTTGTTCAGCGATCCGGTCTCATTTACTGTGCATTGGTTCAGGTCATTTATCAGGTGGATCATATCTTTGCTAAGTATAATCTTGCCCTGGTGAAATGCCCAGTTAACCATGTTCAGCCTATCTCTCTCGGCTGGATTATTAGTCCCCTCAATCCTGAACCCTGCATCATGCAGGATAGTATGATCTGTAATTCCATATTGAGCATTAGTTGACCTTGCCCTGCCAGTCATATCAGGTCTAATAGCTATCTGATTATTCGGGAAGTCTCTTTTAAGCGCATCTCTCATCTGATAGGTGTTAGAGTTCATAGCCCAGTATTCGGCACCGTATCTGCTAACATTATCCTGGGTATATCCTATAACGGCAGTCATTGGATCAACATTGAAATCCATTCCGCAGTGTAGATGAGTCGGGAAACCTGCCCTGATATTCTCATTCACTACATGCTTATCCTGATCGAAACTATAATAAGCTCTCAATCCTGTAAGGTTGACAAACTCTCCATTTCTGGCTTGTTGTAAGCGGATAGTATCAAACTGAGATATAAAGTTCTCGATATAGCTATCTGGCAGGAATATATTGTCATCAGTCTTTGCCTTAATATGTTCTACTGTGTCATTTTGAACTAATTCATAAGTATATCTAAAGCCTTCAGGAGTAGTAGTAATTATAATCTGCTGAGTGCCTCCATGCTTGGCAACCTTTCTATTTCTCTGAATAATAGCAGTCCAGACCGCTTTCTGCTTATCTACTGACAGTGTATCGAACTCATCAAGCCAAGTATCAGTTGTCTCATATCCGATTAGTGTATTAGGGTCGTCCATTGACCTGCACCATATTTCACCCTTTAATTCACCTTTCAGCGTAAATTTCTTATCGCTGTCTGTATAGGAATATGGTATCTTATATTTATTCAGGAAATTAGTGATCTCTGGGATATTGACATCCTTCATAAGCCTGTAAGTCGGTGAATATACCCCTATTCTTCCTTCGCCTTTACGTTCTTTAATCCTGTCAATAGTCCATACTGCACCGCCATAAGTCTTGCCTGATCCATATCCGGCAACTAATGCCTTGAATGGTCGAGGCAGCTTTATAAGTCTGATCTGGTGTCTGTATAACTCCATCTCCGGGATGATGGAGAATTCATTGATACTTACATATTTGAAATCAACTGATTGTAGGCTGTTGTCCTGCTGGTATAGGTCTGGGTTGCGTTTGAATTTAGAGTTCTTATAATTAGTGGCTAAAAATATGGCAGCGGTGACATTCGGGGAAAAATGTTTATTTGTTTTCTTAATTACTTTAGATTCACCAGTTGCCGAATCCTTTATTTCCTTAGTTACTTCCTCAAACTCATATCCTAAAGCAGATTTAATTAGTGCTGATTCAATTTCATCAATGATTATTCGATTGCCTTCTTTTACGGCGTCACGAAAGTCAGGATATTTATCTATGTAAATATAAAAGGTTTGGTAACTTATCCCCAGAGATTTAGCAGCATCGCGGTTGGTTAAATGCTTATCACGTAGAAAATGGAGCACCTTCTGGGGGAAGTTGGGGCGGTATTTAGTTTTCATTTTATTAGGCTTAAAAATTCCTGTCTAATTTCTGGACGTGAAAAGCTCCCTCTGATTGCACTTGTCACCATTACGGATTTTTGTTTTTCTACACCGCGAGCGACCATACATAAGTGTTGCGCCTTACAAATTACCATTACTCCCAATGGAGATAAATTTTCCATCAAAGCATCCGCTATTTGAGATGTCATCCTTTCTTGAATTTGAAGCCTCCTTGCAAATATCTCGACAAGTCTTGCCAATTTAGATACGCCAATAACTTTTCCGTTAGGAATATACCCGATTGATATTTTTCCGTAAAATGGTATAAAATGGTGTTCACAAGTTGAATAAAATTCAATATCTTTCAAAATTACCATCTCTTTACATGACCCCTCTTGAAAAATTTTTAGAACATCTTTTGGATTTTGCTTATAACCACCAAATAATTTTTTCCAACTTTTTATCATTCTTTTAGGTGTTTCCTTTAATCCCTCTCTGCCTGGATCATCCCCGATAAATGATAAAATCTCTTTTATTTTACCTTCAATAGTTTCTGTAATTGTACT
>Ga0268277_1002089_pt1 | contig 12172 bp, 12 predicted proteins | sample saktaG_5_FD_190132 | JGI IMG/M metagenome (GOLD analysis project Ga0268277, IMG submission 190132) | Saline water microbial communities from Sakinaw Lake, British Columbia, Canada - sak_2010_1_5_50m | ecosystem: Environmental > Aquatic > Non-marine Saline and Alkaline > Saline ...
TAAAGCGCCTTCTGGACAGGCTAGTCTTCAATGAAACACTTTGTATTGATTATACACCAGCTTCACACCATGACCTAGCCGAGGCGACCAAGGTTACCGTTGATAGTACCAGTCGAATTAAAAACATCGGTAAGGATCTCGTTTACTGGGATGCACTCGATACCGGGGTCTTTCTTCTGACAGGGATCTTCTTTCAGGCTCTACACGAGCTTGTTAAACATCTTGGCATTGAGGTTACCATTAGTGATGTTACCAGCTTCTTAGTCAGCCGGGGACACCCTTTTGATACTTGTGATGTTAGCGGCTGCTTCTGGGCAGATGTAGATACTAAGGAAGATTTAGACATGGTAAGGGAATAGCAGGTAGGATGGAGACTGTGTACGATGGCTATATTTCCAAATACATTAACAGAAAAATGTCAGAGCCAATGGCAAGGTTACTGGCAAAGACACAAGTAACACCCAATCAGATGACATGGGCAGCGTTCGGTATCGCCCTGCTGTCTTTTGTCATCTTTATTCTTGGCTATAACCTAATAGCAGGCCTTTTAGTCCAGCTATCATCAATTGTTGATGGTATAGATGGTAGTTTGGCCCGGCTCAAAGGTATGACATCGGAGTTCGGCGGCTTTCTGGACTCTGTACTTGACCGGTATGCTGATATTTTGATAGTGCTGGGGCTAACCTTATGGTCTTTGTCCCATGAGACATATTCTGGCATTTGGCTAGCCGGCCTTTTAGCTATCACCGGTATCATTTGCATTAGCTATACCAGGGCTCGCATTAGCCCGAATCATCGGCATCTATTTGATAAAGGATTCAAGTCCCTGGCTTCACGAGATATAAGACTTTTCCTGATAATGCTCGGGGCAGTCATCGGGCAAGCTTATTTCTGCCTTATCGTCATCGCCGTCTTGACCAACGTGGTAGTTCTCTACAGGCTCATTTATATGTATAGATATCTAGGGCAAGAGGGTAATCAATCCAAACCTGCCTCTCAGGATAGTGAGGTTACATAAAAACGCCGCCAACTTCACCTCCAACATCCAGGTACTTCAGGAGTGAGCAATGATTATCCAGTGTGATTTTGATGGCACCATTATCAGGAACAATCTCAGTGTTCTGCTTAGAGAAAAATATGCTCATGGTGACTGGCAAAGGATTGACTCAGACTATCTTCACGGTCATCTAACTGTTGAGCAGAGCAACAAATTACAGTTTGCACTCATTAAAGAACCCAAGGAGAGACTGCAAGCGTTCGTTCGCCAGCACATTGAGCTGAGGCCGGGCTTCGTAGAGTTTGTCAGGTATTGTCAGGACAGCGCTATACAGTTTGCTATCGTTAGTAGTGGACTTGATTTTTACATTGAACCTGTGTTAGTAGAGATTGGCATGCCAGATTTAGAATTACACTGTGGGCGAACCTCCTTCAACCGCGATGGCATTGATGTATCCTACTATGATCCTGATGGTAACATCATCAACCAAGGATTCAAGAAAAAGTATTTGAATTGGCTTAAAAAACGAGGGGGAAATATCATTTATTTAGGGGATGGGCTTTCTGACTTGGAGGCAGCACGCCAGGCTGACCATGTATTTGCTACGAGCCATCTGCTGGATTTGCTCGGCACACAATCAATTGCCTGCAGCGCTTTTTCTGATTTTTACGATTTATTACATCAGGTTCGCCTTCTTTGATACTTCAGTACTTTTCGTTCAAGTTGTATCAGCACCTCTACCACACAAAACAGAGTATTATATGCATTTAACAAATCACATAAAAAGATGGATTGTTCAGTGGGTCATCTTGTAGCTTCTCATTCAATTATCAGTAACTAGTGGGTATTTGTGTCTATTTCTGTCGTTTTAGGAAACAAGTCAGGCTACTTCTCTCTCGTGACATTCTTGTCATGAATTTGGGTAATCTGTCATTTGAAACAAGATCATCGCATGGAGGCAAAGAATCCAGTAAAGTAGGGAACCAACCAGACTGCCCATACAAAAACGCTGAAATGGTGAAAGTTAGTGATAGCCTTCTCATCCTTACGAACTAGAACGACAGTCGCCCAAACAGCGTGAACAAACATCAGAAAGATTGCGAGCACCCCTGTCAGGCCATGAACGTCAAATCCGATTCCTCCGGCCATCTCCATCATGATAGCCGTCCCCGTTGTATCAAAAACTAGCCCACCCCAGAAAAAGACTAAGTGCCATCCTTTCAACCTTCCAGCAAGCCTTTCGCTCCAAACGCCGATAGAATAAAAAACTAGTGCCAGACTTATTAAGATCGTCGAAATGACTAGTTCATTTGTCATAGAATATCCTTATTGTCCTTATTATATACAAATCATCCACCATTAAATAGTACTGGACATCTATTGGAGTGAACTTTCTCCAAACAGATATTTAAATAATTGCACATTCTGGCTTGTTGTTCAATTGCCTTGCCGAGGTATGAGAAGGCTCACCCATTGTTGGCTGTGCCAACAACTAACTCATCCTGTTGTCTTCAGTGTAGGTCGTTGATATAATAGCCACATAAAACAATATCGATGGTACTGGTGTGGAGGGTACTATGAAAATATATTTGGGTTGGGGTTTGTTGGGAATAGCCCTTTTGCTTTTAGTTGCTACAGCATTAGTATTCGTACTACCGGCAAAATGGGCAGATCGCCTTGATTCTTGGGCACTAGTTTTAGCAGCAATAATGATGGGTTGGTCTGCTTGGCAACAGCGCCATGTTGCACACCAAATGAAAGAGCAATACGATGAAATGAAGAAGCAGGCGGAAAGCATTGAATCAATTAAACGAATGAAAGCCAAAGAATCAACACCCAGGGTATACCCCAAACGGCACGATAACCTATAGAAACAAACCCTAAAATTAGCTTGAGGTAGATACATACACTGATACCTACGGCAAAAACTTCACCGAGGGTTAACTTTCTGACGAAATGTTAGCTCCAAGGATAATTACTTTAGCCTATCGTGCTATAATAAGCCAGAACTTGCCTTTGGCTGACCTAGCCAACCGGGTTCAGGCAGGGCAAGTAGAGATGAAAGTACCTGAAATGAAGAATTAAGGGAAAGGTAATGCTTCTGGAGCCAAGGCAACAAGTAGAGAGACTAGTAGCAAAGTACCAAAATCTCACACAGAAGCAGCGCAGAGATTATAACGAAGCTAACACCAAAAATGTCTTCGTTCAGCCCCTTTTTGAAGCCCTGGGCTGGGATTTCTCTGACATCAACCAAGTGGAAGCAGAGAAGACCATTGCTAAGGGAAGAGTAGATTATGTACTCAAGGTCAATAAAGTTTCAAAATTCTGCCTTGAAGTAAAGCCTCTTCGTGATGAATTGACTGATGACTACAGGAAGCAGGCCATCAGCTATGCCTACAATAAAGGCGTTACTTGGGCAGTGCTAACTAATTTTGATAGGCTTCAGGTCTTTAATGCCGAGCGGCAGACACCTGACTTGAATAGCATCCTTTCGCTAAATCTAAGCTACCAGGACTACGTAACTCACCTTGATGACCTTCGTCTGCTTTCTCGCGAGCTGGTAATTGACAATGCCCTAGACAAAGTCGCTGAGAGGTATGGCAGACTTGCTCTCCGAATACCCGTTGAGAAGCGACTCTATCAGCATCTACGTGATTCCAGAGGAAAGCTCTCTAACGAAATCTACAAGTTCCATAAGGATATGGCAATCACTTTAGAGACAACAGACCGCTTGATTCAAGAACTATTTAATCGCCTTCTTTTTATCCGTACTGCAGAGGATAGGGATTTAGCAGGCAATCATCCACTGTTGGCATCTCTTCACCAGTGGCGACAGGATAGGAGCGAAGAGTTGATTGAACATTTGCGGCGTATCTTTCGGCAGTTTGCTCAGCTTTATGATAGTGACCTGTTCCCATCTGTAATGGACCCTTGGGAGCAAATATGGGTCAGCAGTGACCTTTTAGCTGAGACTATTGAAGGGCTTTATGACGTTCCTAGCGATTTTGCAAGGTATGATTTTGCTGCAATTGATGCTGATGTGTTGGGACAAGTATATGAGCAGTATTTGGGGTACATTGCCCAAGTAGCTAAAGAAGAGGCGAAGAAACAACAGATGCGTTTGTTTCCTCCAGCGGAGAGGATTGAGATAACCGCTAAGATAGAAAAACGGAAAGCAGGGGGTATTTATTACACTCCTAAATGGGTGACGGACTACATCGTTAAGCAGACGGTGGGGCGATTCATAGAGGAGCATAACCACAATGAGATCCTAAACATAAAGATTCTTGACCCTGCCTGTGGCTCAGGTTCGTTCTTAATCAGGGCTTATGACGAGCTTCTCAACTACCATGCCAAGGTAAAAGGTAAAACTGTAGCTGACTTGGATTGGATGGAACGAATGGAGGTTCTTACTCGCAATATCTTTGGGGTGGATTTAGACCCCCAAGCGGTGGAAATAGCTCGACTTAATCTTCTAATTAGAGCATTAGCTGAAATAAAATCTCTTCCACCTTTAGCTAGTAACATTCAGTGCGGCAATTCCCTAATCTCTGGAAGCGATGAGGAACTCCAAGAGTGCCTAGGGGATAATTTCAAAGATAAGAAGCCTTTTAATTGGGAAGACACTTATCCCAATATTATGAAACAAGGGGGCTTTGATATAGTAATCGGCAATCCACCATACGTCAATGAGGCACGGGGTAACAAGGAGCTTTTTAGAGAACTCAAAGCACTACCTAAATTGGGGGCATACTACGAAAAGAATATGGATTTATTTAACTATTTTGTCGAGGTGGGGCTTGATTTGCTAAAGGAAGGGGGGTTTCTGGCTTATATTATACCGGCTTACTGGCAAGACAGAACCGGAGCTACATTGCTCAGAAACAAGGTGGTTAAGGACACAAATATAGAGCACTTGGTTGACCTGGGGGAGTTCAAGGTATTTGAGGGAGCCCCAGGGCAGCATAACAATATTGTTGTTTTGCGAAAGGTATCCCCTCATGACAAGACATATAGTCTGAAGTATGTTCAAGTAGCAAAGGGCTCTATTCAAGGCAGAGACATTCCTTTGTTGACGGAACCAAAGCAACTTGATTATGCGCTAGTTAACAAGAAACTCATAATTGGGCAAGCTATGCTAAGCCTGGTCAAAAAAATCAGTAAAGAGAACACCTTTTATCTAAGCAAGGATGAAGTTATGCGAGGAGTAGATACCTCTCCGAGCACCCACGAAGGCAAAGGTGTTTTTGTGCTTAGTGAATCAGAATACCTGAGTTTGCGTAAAGAGATAACCCGTGAACAAGAAGTTGAGTTCTTTAAGCCTTTCTATAAGGCAAGTCAAATTGACAAATATTATTATGAGCCGAAGAACCATTACTGGCTCCTTTATACAGATGCTAGACGGAAGCAACTTCTGGAGGATAAGAGAGACGAATGCAGGGCAATAGTAAATCACTTAGATAGTTTCAGTGATGTTATTAGCTCCGACAATAAACCATATGGTCTGCACCGTCCTAAAACGGAAAGCAACTTTTTGGACGAGAGTAAGATTCTGTTTCTTAGGAAGACCCCTTACCCAAAATTTGTATCTATTCCCATTCCCTATTTTGTAGATGAGTCAGTATACTTGATAACTTGGCACAGACCTCTATGCGACCTCAAGTATTTACTTACCATATTTAACTCGACATTGGCGAAGTGGTGGTTTGGAAGGCAAAAAAAACATGGGGCACAGCTACAGATTGATAAGGAGCAAATCATCTCCTTCCCTATCAAGCGTATAGATTTTGGCAATTCGTTAGAGAAAAAGAGTTATGATGAGTTGGTAGCCTTAGCGGGTAAGATGTTAGAGCTAACACAGAAGCTAGAGCAAAGCAAGACTGAGGGTGAGGATATTTTTGGTGACAAAAGAAAAGAACTAGAGAGTGAGATTCATCAGGCCACCTCAAAGATTGACCAGTTGGTTTATCAGCTTTATGGAATAACCGATGAGGAAAGGGAGATTATAGGCGCATCCTTGTGAGAAAGCCCACGAGTGCCACCAAGAGATACATACACCACACAACTAGCGTTCTGACTGATCCACTGAATTAGCGTTGCACAATCCTGACTTTTGTGCAATTTCGCCGACACGTCGATAAGAAGTCTCACTTTCTTTGCCAATCGCTCTACCAGCGTTTCCTATAGGGTTACAACCTAAGTCTTTCGGAGTTTCCTGAAGTCATCAATCGGCCGCGTCTCCCCCTTATCATTTCGATACTGCCACCAGACCCACCCGTTGACCTGATAACCCATCAGCTTTGACCCTATACCAGACGGGGTGTGAAACTCTCCATCGAACGCAACACATCTGTTTTTCCCTTCTGCGATACGAGCTGGCACCAACTCAGCTCGGTGCTGTCCATTGACACTAAATATCTCGATTAATTGATATGTTTCCGGTTTCTGGCCACGGGACAGCTTCTGTAGGCGCTCCGCAAACTCCGTTAGGACGTGGTATGCTTCAGAGTCTCCCTCTCGCAGACTTGTCTTTGCTTGTTCCAGTACCTGCTCCTGTAGCTCATGTAACCACTCTCGACCGCTCACTGTAGTCCTCCTTATCTGAGTAATCTCAGATACTCAGTATAACACATATGTTCAGGGTTGTCAAGTATCTCACAGGGGGTTGACCATTCGTCGTTGACGACGTTCGGGATTTTAGGATTTTTGGGCTGGCGTTTATCTTGACCCTCTGCCTGAGATCGGGATTGTCGAGTAGTTTGTTGATTGCGATGGGAATGGCCTCAACAAAACTCGGTTTTGTTAAGTCTCAGCGCACTAAAGAATGAAAACTTTATATATTTGACAAGCTCTTTGCGGCCACTCCATTGTGACCTCTTTTCGCCCAATAGAGGTCGTTCATCCAGCGGTTTCGCTTCTGCTTTGCCCTACTAAGAGTGTTAGTATAAAATATAACCACTAGGGAAAAGTTTGAGCCCTGCTGGGGGAGGAGATTTGCTTCGCCCGAAGCTGAGTAGATACAAAATTATCCGAACTTCTATTGCAAAAGTATGTGAAAGGAGGATGAAATGCCGAGAGACTCGTCTAGTCATGAATACCAAGAAATTCCGTATTCCAATGGTGACTCTCTCCGCATAACGCTCGTTCCTGATAGTGTTTATGGCGGGCGCTCGCTTAGAGTCCAAGTACACGACGTTAGCGGAAAGCTCTTTCTCGGCCCAGAAATTCCGATCCATCATCTGGCTGAGGTTATGGCAGCAATGGTCAGGCTGGTGGTTACGTAATAGAAAACTGATGTCTCGCTTGTGTCCTGCTGTTGGTCAAAGCTATGATTAGCCAGACATGACAAAAGTTCGGATTTTCCCCTGCTCGGGGCCATTGTTCCTCGCAATTATCAATCAATTGGATGCTCTGGCTGTGTGACCGGCCAGTCAGTACTGCACAAATACTCAGATTGTCAATTCCCAATTGCATTGCCGCTAGACATAGGTGTAATATTGCCTCAGATAATGTTGAACAGCGCATAGTAGTCAGCAACGATGAAAAAGAAAGTCGAACAATCTGAGCGAAAGTGGACCTATTTCTTTTGGGGTCTAGGTGTAGGATTATCGGTTGCGGCAATAGTTATTGGGTTTATGCAATGGCTTATGCCTCAACCAATTGCGCTACCTGCACCGACCGTGAAAATCACCGCGTTGCGATTTAATTCAATCGAGGTTGCTCACCTCTTACCAGAAGCTGGAGTACCTTACGAGATAACAGTCATTGGGCAGAGTCAGAACTTACCAAACAAGAGCCATTTATGGATCTGTGTTTTTCCAACTGACACTGGTAGGTATTATCCGCAAAGAGAACCTGTACAGGCAGATGCCAACTGGGAATTGAAATCGGTTTACATAGGCCGAGTTGGCTCTTTGGATTTGGGCAAACGCTTTATTATCTGTGCAGTTTTGGCTGATGAGGAGGCTACAAGTATACTATCTAGATATGCCGAGCTGATTCCAAGCGGGATAGAATCTCTTCCTTCAGGAGCCGCCATACATCATCAAGTTGCCGTGATACGTGATCGATAATTTATGGTTGTTCTCCGTCGCTACATACTTGCCTTGATTCAGTTACTCGTCTGAGCAACTATGTATAGCTGCCGGTTGCACGATATAGCGTAATGTGCAGTGTATCTGACATAAATTGATTATACTTCCCAATATCAATCCTGTAGTGTAAAATAGCCTCATCTGGTTAATTTGAGGTCAGCACCATGCTATACGAAATCAAAATCCAACTCCGATACATCAATCCCCCGATCTACCGTGTCCTTCGCATCCCATCCCGCACCAGCCTGCTCAAGCTCCATAAATTCATACAGCGGGCTATGGGCTGGAAGAATTACCACCTCCATTTATTCGAAGTGGAATGGAAGCGGTATGGAGAAAATCCCGAACGGTGGGACTCCGAAGTTAATGATTCCCGCAAGATGACCCTGGATAAAATATTCTCCAGCGGAACCGAGTCCTTCATATACGACTATGATATGGGTGATGGCTGGCGGCACGACATCGAACTGCTCGGCACTGTTGGAGCTGAAGGCGAGGAAGAACCTGCCTGCATTGCCGGAGCCAGGGCTTGTCCTCCCGAAGACTGTGGTGGCCCTCCAGGATATGAGCATCTGCTGAAAGCGCTAGCAGACCCAAAGTATGAAGATCATAATGAACTGCTGGAATGGGTTGGCCGAAGGTATGACCCGGAGAAGTTTGACCTGGTGGCTATTGACCGGGCGTTAAAAAGGGTGAGTAAGAAACGGTAAGCACAGATAGATGTCCTGAGTAAATTGCACAATAGCTTATTTTCAATCGACTACTGAATGTCCTGTTAAGTGAATAATAGTCTGCTTTATAACAAAGTGAAGCGAAAGTGAAGTAAAGTGAACCTAAAAAGTGAGATGTACATTTAAAGCTAAAACCTAGTTTCTAGGGTAGTGTCTATCATAGCTTCTGTTGTAGTTTTAGTTGTAGGTTCTATCCTAGCTTTTATTATTGGTGGATAATCTTTTCCATTCCTGATAATATCTGTAAAGAATTTGCGGTTTTATCTTCGTTGCTTTTACCTCACGGTCACTTGGCCTTCTATCCTCATCAAAAAGCCTAAATACCATTGCCTTTCCAGTATCTTTCCTTTCTATCTTGTCTTTCCGTGGCGAAACTTCCTGTTCTACTTTTAATTCACCGATTTGACTTCTTGCAATGTTTGCGACCGTCTCGATCACCCAACCCATATTAATCAGATCATCAAAGCTCCCTATGCTTTTTAGACAGGCAGCAAACTTATCCGGTATAGTCACTTCCCCTTTGAATTTTGCGATTTTGTAAGTAATTATGCCATCTGATGCTGCCGAAATTGTGACGCCTGCAGGCTTTGCCCCACTCTTGAGTAACCAGTTAAAAAGAACCAAAGGAATAGCCTCAAAAGACACATAGCCACCAAGCTCCTCGGGTCTGAGGAAGACATAGAAGTACCCGAGGAGTCTTGGCTCCTCTAGCGGTACCAAAACATTTCCCTCTTTTTCCGCTGGTAGGTTAAATCTACAGATGCCAAAATTTCCCCCCTTTGGTTTTAATAAGACCCGCCCATAAGCAGTAGCAAAAATCTCAAAGCAAATATCCAAGCAAGGCACATCTTCATTCCTATATTCTTCAATTAAAGGCAATGGGAAGTAAAGCCTGTAGTATGTGGATGGGATTTGGATGAATTCTAACAAGTCTGGTGGTATAATCTGTTTCAATTTATCATTAGCGACTCTGACCAAAGTAGCATCGAAGACCTGTTTCTGCTTACTATCGAGGACATAATCGAAGTTGTGACCGGTATATCGCTTATCTTGAATTTTTGCAGTGAAGTAATTTTGCAGGTCTCTTGGCTTATTACTGAGTTTGGACTTTAGTCCAGCTATGTGTTTGCTAAGGGAATTATTAAATTCTCTAGCTGCAAGAACGGCCGCGTTTTGTTGTCGTTCCTTCTCTTTCCTATCATTAATCTCCTGTTGTTCCCTCTCCTTTCTGTAATTTATCTTCCATAAACATTGGCGATAATCAAAAGTTCTACTATCATCGAGATAGTCTTCTCCTTTTTCCATGTAGACATCTATAGCTGTAAATCGTCAGGGTAAATGGGACACAATAGGGACAAAAGTTAATGGACACTTAGGGGCTTGCTCCTGCTCTCTGGAAGAAGTAAAGTATCGATTGAGAAAGGAGCAGGACTATGATACAAGGAGTATCCGATAGACCCTGGCAGGCAGAGGTCAGGACCGCAGAAACCAAGCAGTTCATCCGGGACATCAAGCGCATAACCCGCCGTAAGTTCACCGCCGAGGAGAAGATCCGCATTGTCCTCGAGGGCTTCCGGCGTGACACGCCCATCAGGGATCTCTGCCACCGGGAAGGTATTCGTCCCGGCACCTACTATGCCTGGCTGAAGGACTTCATGGAAGCAGGCAAGGATAGGCTGACCAGGGATATAACCCGGGATGCCACTAAGGGTGAGGTGCGGGAACTAAAGCGCGAAAATGCCAGGCTTAAAACACTGGTAGCGGAGCTATCTCTCCAGGTACACGTCCTTAAAAAAACGGCAGTGCCGGGTCTGGAATAAAGGGGAGGTATGCCCGGGTGAGCGCTATCGAAAAGAGCGAGATTCTATCCCTGGTAGCTGGTTCCGGCCTGCCTCGCCGCAGGGCTCTGGCACAGCTTGGACTGGCAAAGAGCACCTATTATCGCTGGCTAAAGCGGCAAGTCGGAGAGAGGCTACAGGACAGGAAAGGCGGTTCGCCAGTCCCCTGGAACAAGCTAAGGCCTGAGGAAGAGGAGATGATACCTGTCCTGGCCAGGGCATTTCCTGAGTTAAGTTCGCGTGAGCTTGCCTTGAGGATTGTTGATACCGAGGGCTTGTATATATCCGAGAGCACCGTCTTCCGGACTTTGAAACGGGAGGGACTGATCAAGCCGGCGGAGATAGTTGGTTTCAAGGCAGGTAAGGAGTACCACCGCAAGACAAAGAGGCCGAACGAGCTCTGGGCCACTGACTGTTCTCATATCAAGGTTATAGACTGGGGATGGTATTACCTGGTGACGGTGATGGACGACTATAGCCGCTTCATACTGGCCTGGGAGCTAAAGAGCGATATGGCATCGAACTCTCTCATTGATGTCGTACAGAAAGCGGTAGACGCTACCGGCATGACCGATGTGCCAGTGGAGGACCGGACAACGCTCCTCTCCGACAATGGACCCGGGTACATCTCCCGACAGTTCGGAGATTACTTAAGGCTGGTAGGAATCAGGCACATCTTAGCCTCTCCCTATCATCCCCAGACTAACGGGAAGATAGAGAGATACCACCGCACCATTAAAGGAGAGTTAAGCCTTATGCCCTATCAGATGCCCGGTGAACTGGAGGAAGCCATCAGGGCATTCATCGAGCACTACAACTACCGGCGCTATCACGAAGGGCTCGGTAATGTCACACCATGCGATGTCTACACCGGCAAACATCTCGAAATAATCCAGAGACGAAAGGAGGCGAAAAGCAGGACATTACACTTAAGAAGGGACTATAATAGAACCGCCAGGGAGCAGGGTAGTGGCCTCTAAAGTGTCCGTTACTTCAAAGGCCCACTTTGTCCCACTTTCGCTGACCACATACACTTATATATTAGCTACTCAAAGATTTTGCGCTTATAGAATGGCGCAGTTATGAAACGTTTTAAGGCCTTGAACCTGGTCAGCCATACGATATTCACTCCATTCTTATTGTTGGTCAATACCTTTTCAGCTAGCCACGGTGTGACCGTTTCTACACGGTCCGCTAAGATGTTGAATATTCGTTTGGAGCGTTCCCATTCTTCAGGATGCCCGTCATATTGTTCTGTAATAAGTTTAGTAGCTACCATGCCGGGTCTAAGTGCTCCCACCAATATTGGAGTGCCCTGAGTTTCCTTCGCCATGGATTTGGTGAGATAGGACAAGGCTGATTTACTTGCTCCATATAGGGCAAGTCCCTTAATAATTGGCCCACTACTACCCAGACCCTCCATATTGTAAATACTGCCAAATCCTTGCTCGAGCATACCTCTTAATGCTAATACTGAGCCGTATATCGCACCTATTACATTTGTGTTGACTA
>Ga0268277_1002092_pt1 | contig 12167 bp, 18 predicted proteins | sample saktaG_5_FD_190132 | JGI IMG/M metagenome (GOLD analysis project Ga0268277, IMG submission 190132) | Saline water microbial communities from Sakinaw Lake, British Columbia, Canada - sak_2010_1_5_50m | ecosystem: Environmental > Aquatic > Non-marine Saline and Alkaline > Saline ...
CAAATCCTCTTCCATATCCACGACCTAAACCACGGCCACCACCTCTGCGACCATAAGCCATTCCTCCACCGCAAGGACCTAAACCCCAGCCAGTGCCGGCGCCCGAACCTCTAGGACCAGTTCCGTCGAATCTTGGCATATTTTTTATAGTTAAGTTTTTAATATTAGAAAAGCGACCTTTATTTATACTCCTCTATATTGAATATAGACCCATAACAAATCCGTGTCAATACCCTGCCCGGCTAAAAATCATCTCAATTAAAAGATGACGTTATTTAATTCAACCTTTTTCGCAAGGCGAGCTCGAGATCCTCGTTATTTACTTGCGTATATTGGAAAGACGATTGAAGCGAGCTGTGGCCCAGAGCTTCTGAAATTATAGAATTGTTAAATCCCCGCTTGGCAAGATCCGTTCCGAAGTGATGCCTTAACGAGTGCGCGTTCACGTACGGCAGGCCGGCTTTGTTTGAGTACTTACGGAATATCTCGCCGGCCGCACACATCGCCAGCCTCTTGCCGGCAATGCCCCGGCCGCCTTTCAGTCCTATAAACAACGCTTCCGGCTGTGGCAAATCCCTTTCCTTTGCGATCTCTGCCCGTTTTCTCATCCACTTTCTCAACGAAACCGCACTTTCTTTTCCGTATGGTATTTTTCTAAATGGCCTCATTCCCCTGCTCTTTTCCGTTTTAATTACTATTGCCTGACTTTTCTGATCCACGTCAGTTGTATCCAGCGCCACAATTTCACCCAGCCTGGCCCCAGTGTCCCAAACAAGGTTTATCAAACATCTATTTCTTAAATGGTAGTATGCCGTGCTTTTCTTTGGTATCACGCTTAAAAGCTGTCTGTATGTCTGCTCTGTGCAGACGCGCGGCATTGTAAATTCTTTTCTTGGCATTGGAATGAGCCAGTAATCCACAACATCGAATTTCATTCTGCCATAATACTCAAAGAATTTTCTCAAGGCCATTGCCTTCTTTAATACGGTCCATGCGGCAAAATCCAGTTTTTTATACCAACCAAGCCAAGCCACTATTTCTTGAATTGTTACGTCCTCAACTTCTTTGTTGCCTACAAATATGCAGAACTGCCTTAAATCAAGATCGTAGCCGTCTATCCGACGAACTTTTAATGCTCTCCACTGATTAAATTGTTTTATCGCGTCATACAGTTTCATAAATCGAAACCGCCGATCCTTTCGGAATCGGCGGCACAACTAACTCATTAATTTGATTTTTTTCCCAATCGATGCAAAACTCCTTTAAGCAACCGAATTGGCTGCTAATTTTGTTTTTAATTTTTGCATCTAATAACATAAACCACAAACGCCACTGGCTGCATGCTAGTGGCGTAAGTAGTTTGTTGTTATTAACAACACGAGGATTACTCCTCTTGCTATTTATTATACCACTGATGCAGCCATGTCAACAGGTTTTTGCCTGCCACACGCTCCCTTACGGGAAATGGCTAATAATTTATTAATTTGTTCTTATTTTTGACGCTACCAGAAACCGCCCAAGAAGTCAAGCGTCCGCTCACAGACATGCCCCCGACCATCAAATATCCGTCTTTTCATTAGAAACCTCACAAAACCCCTAAAAATTGCTCAAAAGCATCCCTTAAGAGCCAAACTCGTATAAACAAAACACACCCATTTTGTAGGGACTAATCAAAAAGTCACTTTTTAAAAATTATCAACTAACGTAATACGTCCAATTCCTATCTTTGCAGAAATTTATCAGCCCGGTTTCCGTCGAGCTGACTACGATAGAAAATTTTCTGCCGAGCAAAGACAGTGAAAAAGCGGCATAAGCTACCGCCAACTGATTGCCGTATAGGCTAGATCCACTGAAGGTTTGGCTAAAGCACTCAACTGCGCTTGTTGTGACAGCGTATACTCCCAAATCTCCAAACACCTTTTCTCTTTCAAAAAGTGTGGTATTCCAAAAACTATCAATTCTCGAATATTCACAGCCTGAACGCGGGTTATATGTTGACTTAAATTCAACACATGTTTCCGACACGCCTGAATAATAACACTGCGCAACAGCCCCTATCTGGCTTTCTTGCCATGGCGAATAACCGCTCAACGTTTCCGGAGTCCCCAGAAATGTCACATCGGCATCTAACGATGACGAAGAAAATTGTTTATTTTCTTGCATTTTATTTTTGTTTTTTACTTTTAAACGACCTTTTCTAGACAAAACGCAACCGGATTTCGGTTGCGGATATAAGCTTAATAAATAAGTTCTGACCGTGAACCGAAGATTGACGAAGTTTAATCTCAAAAAAATATTTGTTGGGTTAAACCTTCGGGGACAAATTTTTTGGCTGCTTTTCGCCTAACTGTATTTTACTCTATCAACAGCACGTGTCAAATGTTATTTTTAACACAATTTCTGTGGATAACTTATGGGATGCTTTATTTACTAATTAATTTTTACGCAACTTTGTTTTTGTTGTTTGTTTTTTGTATATTCTGGCAATAAATCAATTAGGTCTTCTTTTATTTTTTTTGCTAAAGCTTCTGCAAAATTAACAGGAACGGCATTACCAATCATTTTATAGCCGTCTGCGACATCTCTATATTTAAAAATAAAATCGTCTGGAAAGGTTTGTATTCTCGCACACTCCCTAACAGAAAGGCGGCGATATAAATGCTCCTTCCCGGGCTCAAATATTCTCTTGTTATAATCAACAAATTTCATTTTAGGCGCTTGCGGGTGTATTGGCGCGTGCCTGCCGCCGGCTTGAATAGTGAACGACGGCTCGTCCCAAGCCCTAACCCTATTCCTTGACATATAAATAGTTGAAAAACCACCATTCATATACTCGTGGTTTGGAATTTCTAAATCCTCATTTGCCTTATTCATTGGTTTCGCCGGTTTTGCCTTTCTCAAATTAAAAATTGCGTCCTTCAAAACCGGTTTGTACTCTTGTGGTTCCGGGAACTCAAACTTTTTACCTAATTTTTTATTATATCCAATAATAATAATTCTATATCTGTCCTCCGGCACACCATAATCATTCGCGTTTAAAAGTTTATAAGAAACATCATATCCGGCACCTTCAAACTGCTTGATTATATTCGTAAATGCCACCGAGTGTTTTGGGTGAAGTATGCCGGAAACATTTTCAGCAAGAAAAAATTTCGGCTGTTTTGCTTTTAGTATGCGGATATAATCGTAAAATAATTGCCCGCGCTTATCGTTTATTCCTCTGCCGGCACCGGCTTCGCTCCAACTTTGACAGGGTGGTCCGCCAATAATTCCATCCATATCGGGAACCTCTGAAACTAAAATGTCGGTTATGCTTCTTTTATCAAGTTTTGATTTTGGAAAATTTATCTCAAAAGTTTCCCAAATAGTCGGGTCATATTCATTTGCCCAAACAACATCAAAACCGGCTTTTTCGAAACCCTTGTCCAACCCCCCGGCACCTGTAAATAACGAAACGAGTTTCATTCTTATTTCGAATAAATAATTAATTTTGCATCCAATAATTTAGCTGGGTTATCTGGCGACTTTATCTTTATATCGCTAATGGAAAAAGATTTACTAACTATTTTTTCCAACGTGCGCCTGTCCTGTTCTGGAAATGACAAATATTTATCTGTCCGCATTATTACATTGACCGAAAATTCGGTTGGCTTCTCGGCAGGCAGAATATACTCGAAAACTTTTATCGGGTTTTCTATGCCCCACATTCCTCTTATTCTTAGATACGTTATCCCCAACGGGTCTACTTTATTAACTCGCCCAATTTCTTTTGTCTTAGAAAATTCGACTTCTTTAATCTCACTTACGCCTTTTGATATTTTATCGCTCACTCTCTCATAAATTTCTTTGTCTGCGGCATAGCAGTCGCCATAAACGAACCAAAGGGATTTTAAAATATTATCTTTACAAACCCCCACAGTATATATCAAATCTTTTTTCTGCCAATTTTCAGATACTTTGCATGCACTGGTAATCATCGGATCATCGCAAGACAATTTATTTTTTGGGTATGAGCTATTTAGCGCAATGCCAGACCTAGGGTTTTCAATTTTCTTAACCTCAATCGCATCCCCGCCTTTTATCATAATGTCAGGGGGATTATTTTGATTTCCAAGATATGAAAAATATTTACTGTAAACCTTACTTTTTTCCTTAGCACTTTTTACAGCTAAAGAATTGCAAAATAAATCTTTTACATAAAATTCTAGGGCATCGCCAATTGCATTTATCCGAATAGAAGACTTATATTTGGAGAGTATGTCTACCGTGGGGTTTTTTACTATATTGTTAATGGCAATTAATAAGTTTGTTTCCATATTTTTTATTTAATCATATAATTTTACCATAAACTAGTCAAAACAAAAAACGCCTCATCGGCGCCCTTATATCATCAATCCACTATTTTTGACAGTTCATATATTAACGAATCCATAAGATTTTACCCATTATTTTTTGTGTTACTATTTTGTGCATTTGGATAAATGATGTTATTCAGCGGCTTATAAATATAAGCAAAAATTCCTAACAGAATTAACAAAGATAAAATAATGAACGGAATCCAGTAATAATTTTTAAATTTTATTTTGTCGGCTGGCGTGAAAAATATATGAATTAGAATAGCAAATACTGAAACAGAACAAGTTAATGCTGAAATTAACAAAATTGCCTCTAAAAATGAATTTACCGATTTTATAATACTAACATCTATTATTAGCAATGCTAAAACTGCGGAGAACAAACCTATGATTTCTATATTTTTAGAACCTTGCTTTTCGGATTCTTCTTTGTATTTTATTAATTTCTTATCCTGCTCGCTCGATTTCCTGTCCAACTCTATAATTTTAGAAGTAATCGGGGTTATTGATTCTAAAGCTATTTTTATTTTTTCCGAATCAGTAAAACTCACAGGCACAGGATATTTTACATAGCCTTCGGGCGTATTTTTATCTATATTACCAGTGCCCGTATCAGTTTTTGGAATTATAATATCGTCCATATTTAACAATCAACTAAAATAAATTGACCGCTTTCAGCATCAAAACCCGTCAATAATTTATTAATTTCGATTAAATTCAACGAGATCCTCTCTATCGCAGGATCAACTGCAGTATTTACATCCCGCATTGCAATTAGTCCATTTTTATTTTGCGTAGTTCCGTCTGCGTTCTTTATCATCACATTCCCATTAGATAAATTTTCTATGCTATTACAATTATATCCTTCTATAGTTTTATTATTGTTTATCCTGACGTTAAGCTCTTTTAGATTAGACATTTTATCAAGTTTATCTTGAACCAACACTTTTTTTAAATCTTCCATTGTCCCATCAACAAAAAAGTTTTTCACAAAACCAACCCTGAAAATCGAAATCGAAAATTCCTCGAAAGATTTTACAATATTTTCAATGTTTTGCTTAATCAGTTCTACATCTTTTGTAAATAAATCAAATCGATTTCTTGAAACATTTATATTAAATTTTTCATAGCTTAAAATTAATCTCGGAATTTCTGGTGGAGCGTCATTGGTGATAGGTATATATTGGGTAATTTTGCTTTCTCCTAATTTATCCTTTAACTTTAACGCAAACTTTTCAAAACTATCATTGTAGTCGGATTTAAAAAATAAACCTAATTGTATTTGTATAATTTCTTTATTCATGTTTTTTTATTTCCAGCCTTGACCAACGGCTTTCCACATTACTTGTTCTTGTGGAACCTGAATCGGACCTTGGGGTGTTTGTTGAGTTATGTTAACCTGACCTTTTTTATACTCTAAGGAAAGCTCAAAATAGTTTGCCGTTTTTTCGCTTTCGATATAAGCAATTTTATGGTCTTTCTTAATTTGAAAATTATTTCCCAGCTCCATTTCCGCATTCCAAGGTTTATCCAATTCCATTTCTTTAACATAGCTTTCGTACAATTCTGTCATTGCTTTCGCTAAATCTTCTGATGCGTCAACGACAGTTTTAACGCCCAAATCCTCTTTAGCTTCTTTTCTGCCAATAAAATATTGGTGCGAGTATAGTTTTTCTGTAAAATAATCAACAATTTTTCCTACCTCATCGTCTTTAATTGAAGACTTGTGACTTTTTAAAAGTCGCTCAGCTAATCTCCTAATTAAATTATGGGTTCTATTTACATTCCCGAGGGCTAAAGGATGTATCTGCGGATTTGATTCAACAAATTTATTAAAAATCTTTGTTAAATCTTCGTCGCTTTTAATGCCAAACTTATTTTTTGCCAAGTCAAAATATGCCATTACATCTTCAACAGAAATTGGTATTTTATTCTGCGGATTGTGCGGGTCTTGCGGATTAAAAACATTTGCGGTTGAAGGGTCTATCGGAGAAAGCTCAGACAAATCCGTCATCACTATTTCGTCGGCTCCCAACGAAATCATTGACGCGGCCGAGTGGGCCTTATACGGAATTAAAACCGAAAATTTATCGCAGTATTCGCGAATCATTGAAACTAATCTCCATGGCACCATTGTATCTCCGCCGGTACTATAGAGAAACAAATCTATGTTTTCTACTTTACCAATTTGCCGCAGTTGCCTGCTTATAATTGGAATAATATCCATGGCAACGCGAGCGTTAACCGGTCCCTGTCTATCGCTGGTAATATATGTTATTACTTTAGAATTTCTTGTTTTTTCTATTGCTTGTATGAGTTGTTTTTTTTCCATAAATTTGAAATGTTTAACTTACTTTAATCTACTCCTTTTTTGACAAATATTCAACTGTAATTAAAAACAAGCCGGCGAGCCTGTCCGAGAATTTTTATTTTTCAAACGGTGCTCCGTCGACGTAATTCCAAATTTGTTTGATCATCTGCTCGTTTCCATCAACCACGGCCTGTTTTAGAATTCTGTTAACTAAAAGTTCCAAATACGACTTCTGTTGCCCTTCCGGCACTTCTTGTAACCTCTTTTTTATTTCAGCTGTAATCGAAAGCGCGCCAGCCGGCTTTCCGGTTGGATTTCCACTCGTTCCTGGCCTAAATCTACCCCTATCATCCCTGATATCACCTGTATTTTCAGGTAGTTTTATCATTGTTTGCTGTTCCATAGTTTATTCCCACTCAGCCCAGAATCTCTTGTCTGGAGCCCTTGTGGTTGCTCAAAATCCCCGTATTTTATGCTTTTTTAGCCTTTATACCGGTAAACCTCTCGAACCTCGCTATTATCACTTCCGCATACAAAGGCGACAATTCAATTGCTCTGCACTTCCTTTTCATAATTTCAGACGCAATTATTGTGCTTCCTGATCCTCCGAATGGTTCCATCACAATTCCATTTCTCGGACTCAATATTTTTATATAAGGCACAAGCACAGGAATTGGCTTTGTGCCAAAAATTAAATTCTGGCCGGATTGGGATGCCGAATCTGTTGCATGTGTTACATGGTCGCCCATAACCCAAAACTTTGTACCCTTATCTTTATTCCAGTCCGGCTTTCCTTGTTTCGCGTAAAGCGATATCTCATAAGTATCGATTAGCTTCTGCCCTTTGTTTTCCAAATATTCCTTGAATCCTTCCTCGTCCAATTCGTTATTGACTCCATCGCCGGCAACCGGAGCAATATCAAACCTGTTGAAAAATTTATACCTTGCTGAAAATCCCTGTGTTCTATTCGGTGTGTGCCAGATGACCATGTTTTGAATTGCCCAGTATTTTTCTATGGCTCCCCAAAGGTCGGGAGTGTTTCTCCAATTCTCAAACACCATAACGTTTGAACCTTTTTCGTTTTTAAATCCGTTGGCTATTGAAAGCCATTCGTCAAATTCCGGAACGCCGCCGGCTTGCATGACGCCTTCATATTTTCTGTTACCTTTGTAGCCGAAACCCTTTCCCATCGCATCTGTTGCGCCGACGCTCTCATATTCTCTTTCAGCTTTAATTTTCCAGCCGTCTTTTGTTTTTACTTTTCTAACTCTCTTTTTACAGTAAGCCAATCTGTACGGCGGATCTGTAAACATAAAATCAAATTTCTCTTGGCCCAGCAGTTTTTTCCACGCTTTTGGATCTGTTGCGTTGCCCACGATCAGCTTATGCTCACCGAGTTGCCACAAATCTCCGGGTTTTACGCCATGTGGTTTTTTAATCGCTTTTTCGGTTTCTTTTGCAAGATCAAAATCATCTGCTTTTTCTAATCCAAAAATGTTATCCAGTTCATTTTCATTAAAACCAAATTCTTTCAAAAGTTCCTCGTCGAAATTCGCCAACTCGTCAAAGTTCCATTCACCGGTGTTCTTGTTACTACGAAGATTATATTCCTTGAACTCTGCCGGTGTTAATTTTCTATTCGGCACTCTGACATCAATCTCCTCCTGTCCCCGGCCCAGCAACTGCATAATTTTTAACCGCTGGTGGCCGGCAATTATTTTGTTGTCCGTATCTATTGCAGGAATCTCAACCAAATCAAATTTAGTGACGCTCTTTTTTAGGTCTTCTAATTGCTTGTCATTCATCGTCCTGGGATTTTGCTCAAACGGAATTAGCTCGCCCACTTTTCTTTTCTCTGTATGCCAGATTAGTTTTTTCATAGTTATTCCTCTTTAGCTATTAATCTTGTGAGAGTTAAAACAATCGCCGCCGCCAGTCCCCCGGTCCAAATGTAATCAACCACCCATCCCAAGCAATAGAAAAAAGCAAAGAAAGCGTTTGTTAAAATTTCGTTTGTTTCTATCATAGGTCTGATGGCCTTGAAGGGTAGTCTTTTCTGCGGAACCAGAAAATCAACGCCGACTCAATGCCGGTAAATAGCATAAATATCATGTAGAAAACGAACGGGTAAAAGAAAATCATCCCCAAGAATTCGCTTATGCTGGAATTAAGAAATGTCATAGTTTTTGGTCGCTGTCTTGCTTATTGAAATTCCATAGGAATTTTACAACAAACCCGACAAAGAAAATTAAAAGAAAGGTTAAAATTAAAACCTGTCCGTAATCCAGCTGTTTTGAAATCCAAAATGTCCCCGGCCCCTCTATCTGCTCTATCGTTGAGCCTTCGCCTATTGATCCGTCACAATTCATCTGCGTAAAAGCAAACGGGTCATTCTTGCCCGGCGGATTGCCTAAATAATTTACTGGCTGTGAAAGTGTGCAATTCATAGTTGCGATGTGTTACTTAAAAAAATCCAAACAATAACCATAAACGCTATTCCGTAAAAAATGCCTAAAATAAAATCTAATGTCATTTGAATTTTTGAGAGTGTCCTCGTTTTTTTAATGAGAGGTCAATTATCGTGTATTTTCCTTTTGCGTAGTGGACAAAGTACTTTCTTCCATCGGACTGCCCCATTTTGAACCCACGCTTGCCATTTTTCAATCGTCTGTCAACAAGTTGTCGCTGATGCTTCATGAAGTCAAGGCCGTTTTGATATTTTTACGGTTTTTCGGCCTTTTTTCTCCAAAAACATGTCCAGTTTCTCCTGTGCCCGCTGAGCTGAAATCCGGAGAAACTCCTCCTCGGTTATCAGCCCGTCGGTCTTGGCTTTTTCCAATCCTTGTTTTTCCTTTTTTTGAAATAGATTAAATAGCTTCATGGCATCATCTTTGTTTGTTATTGGTATATTAATCATGTTTTGTTTTCTTTTTTGATTTTCGACCTTTGAACCTTTCCCAGGCGCCTACAATTTCATCGCATTCTGTATCCTCAAAAAATGTGATGTAGTAGCATTGCCTATTCTCGTCCCAATAAATTCGCGGTTGATTTTTGTTTGACATATTTTTTGTTTTTTTAATTTTTGCCGGTTTTTGTTAATATCCTTACTTTTTAATTTCTCCGCCGTATAAATACAGCATTTCCGTTGTAGGAGCAAAGGTCTTTCAGCCCGCCTCTGTTTTTCGAGAGGTAGGCCGAAAGACCATTGCATGAGAGGAAGTTCACGGGACACAAATGTGCATCGATTTATGTCCCTTGCACTTCCGCTCTGCTATTTGGAGCCGCAGAGAGCCCAGTTAAATGGCTTGATAAAACTTTATCCCTGTGATATATATTCACAAAGAGAAACCCGTCTGAAATTACCACAAAGGGCGGGTTTTCTTTTACATCGCAATTATCAATTTACCTTTCAAACGATGTCCAATTTGCGGCGTAATTTCTATCCTCACTCGCCGCTCATCGGATTGTTTCTTTCGGACAAATGTCGGCGGGCTTAAATGCTGTTTTTGCGTCCTCGTGGGACATATCAGCAAAGCCGCGCCGGCAACTATCCAAAAAAGGGAATGAATTTAAATATCGTTCGTACAATAAAAATGCCGAGCATTACAAATGTCAGTAATTCAAAAAACTGTATTAGCGGGAAACCGCCAAAAAAAATGTTTATCTTGTTGAGATAGGCCTGAGTTGTCGGAAATACCAGTCCCAGCTGGTTACCTTTACTGTAAAAATCATTCGCATTGAAATATCTCAAACTGTTATTCACGAACTCCCCGGCGCTGGTAAAAATCGGCTGAATAAATGCAGTCAAAGAAGTTGCCCAACCCGACGGCTCTGTGTATCCACCTGCGGCGTTTTCTGAATACCAGTTGTCAAAATTGCTAAAAGCGTAAGGCGTTGGCAGTCCGCCAATGTTGAATATCAAAGAGTATTCAGGGTCAGGTGTTAAATCCCAAAAAGTATTGGCGTCTAATTCCTGCTGGGCTCGTAGTTCCCACTCGCCGTTTTCTGTAATCCCAAAGGTGGAAAACGGAGTTGAAAAATTTCCATTCTCGGCCGGGATTAGAAGTGTGTAATGCATAGAACTGATTCCGCTGTTTTTGTTTACAAACCACACTCTTAAATATCCGAGGCCGTAAAATCCGCTCGATAAATTTGCGAAACTGCCTGTTACTATTGCCGTGTCGGCAGTAACCGTAGATCCGCTTGCCGGGCTGGTTATTGAAACCGAAGGCCCAGGCGGGACATAGGCCGCAGTCCATGCCGAGCCATATTTGTAAATCATGTAAGAATATGGCGGAGTTCCCCCAAAACCACTGGTGCCGTAATTACAGATTAAATATCCATTGTCCGGAGTTGTGACATTGCACAATGCTCCCTGCGCGTATGAACCAACAGGACAATCAAGATTAACACTGCTGTTGCAGTTGTGGGCCGCCCAAATGTTTGTCCCACTACAATTGTGTGGCGTGGTCACCGAAAATGCGTAATAACACAGAGAACTGTTGGTGATGTCATACTGCCTAAAATCGCCGTCGGAAGTGATCACAAAATTACTTGAAGGCGTGGTTGCAAAACAAAATCCCGCCCCCATAAAAAAGGCAGATAATGCAGTAAATAAAATTAGCGATATCTTGTTTTTCATTTTTAGAATTCAACTAACCTACGGAATGCGAATATTAAAATCAGCACTGAAAGCCCTGCCCCGCAAGCGTATTCAATTACCGAAAAGTAAGGAATTGCGTTGAACACAGCCATTATGTTTTCAGGAAAAGTCCAAGCAACCGCCGTCGCTGGAGCCGGCGAAACTATTCCATCAAAAAATCCCTTAACGAGGTTAAACACTCCTGTTAAGGGTGTAAATAAAAGCGAAAATAAATTCGCTATGTTGGCAAAAACATATTCGGCTACATTGAAGCAATCAAAGGCGATGTGAACTAAATCATCCATACGGTTTTAGTGTCCTCTTATTGCGGTGACTATGGCGTAAAAAACAATCAGCCCAATTCCAATCCCGATGATGATTGTCATAAGTGGCGTGAGGTCTGTAATCAAACCTGTGGCGCTGGCAAGCACCGCATCTGTCATAGCCTGAGTCCAATTGATAAACATATCTGTTTAAGTCCCGAAGGTTGGGCCCGCCTCTCTACGAGCCCAACCCCGTTCGCTTTTAGTGTTTAGGAATTAAAGCGATAACCTTGCGGAGAATGTAGAATCCCATCGGAATACCGATTGCTAACGCAACCAATATCCAAAGATCCGACATGATCTGGCTGGCATTGCCGGTCAGATCCGCGACTGCCGTTTCAGGCAAGACAACTATCTCGCCTGCCGCAAAGGTTGAAGCGGCTAAGCCGAATAAACCTGCTACGGTTGCGGCAGTTCCTACCGCAAACTTTTTAATTGTGGAAATCACAATTTTACGAGGACAATGATTTTTAATTTTTTCGACCTTTTACAACAAAAATATGTTGTTAAGTTTTGCAACAAAAAAACACAGCTAT
>Ga0268277_1002103_pt1 | contig 12121 bp, 14 predicted proteins | sample saktaG_5_FD_190132 | JGI IMG/M metagenome (GOLD analysis project Ga0268277, IMG submission 190132) | Saline water microbial communities from Sakinaw Lake, British Columbia, Canada - sak_2010_1_5_50m | ecosystem: Environmental > Aquatic > Non-marine Saline and Alkaline > Saline ...
ATCACTACCCCGCCATCAGCCTCTAATCTGCCTGTATTTTTAATCTGGTCAAGGATGGGTTTACCGTCTTGATCATAGACTCCTGCCGCCACCTCTTTGTCTATTGCCACAGAAATAAGGCTGTTACCAGCCATATTTAAAGTAACCTTATCGCCACTGGCCAGGGCGATAGTCCCGACTTTAGCAATGATCGTGCCTTGGTTCTCGATCGCGCCGGCAATTAAAACGCCGAAGCCGCCGTCCCTGACGGTAATAGTCCCCTGGTTGCGTAGCAACATATCCAGCTGCTCTTTAGAGAGTTTTTCAAAGACATATTTGGAACTTAAGAAATCAGAATTGGTGATATCGCGGGTGGAAGCAATCAAACTTCCCACATCTATATTGGCATTCGGCCCGATAAAGATGCCGTTTGCGTTTACCAGAATAAATAAGCCGTTACAGCTTAAATTACCTAAGATATCGCTGGGGAGGTTGCCTAAGACGCGGTTTAAAATAGAGCTATCCACTGAAGGCAGGCGCACGATTACCGACTCGCCGCTGCCGATACTGAATGAGCCGTAGTTGATGATCGCCTGGTTGGAAGCATTAATGGCTAAGGTATTCGGGTCAGGATTAGAAAAGGTGGCTGTCCCTGCGGCTACGGTGGGGTCTGTAGGCAAGGCAAAGCTAGGGCTTCCCGCCGTCGCCAGTAATAAACCCGCGCTTAAAATAATCAAGCCGATTTTAGTGAAAATGTGTTTCTTCATTTTTCTCCTGCCCATTATGCCCGTTGTTCATTGCCTTTAATATTTCGCCTGCTAAGTGACCATGGGCTAAGTCTATCTGCTTCACGTCGATTCCTAGCTCCATTAATAAATCGACCAGCTCGGCAAGGATATGCGCGCGCGAAAGCTTTGAGCCTTTATAAAACAATGCGTCCTTTCCTAATTTATCCAGAAAATCAATTTGCTCCCGCGTCAAAAAAGTGACTGTCCTTAATTTAGTCATTTTATTTCTCCTAATAAAAAAGCCCACTCTATCCTATTAGAATGGGCTTATAGCATTTCGTATCTTGATTTCGGCAACTGACTGCCATGCCCCGCGCTTACGCGGAGATTAGGCTCTATAGCTTTGCGCCCCATCCTTTCGGATAGTTTACCTTTATCGTCTTCCCTTTATTCTGAAAGAACTATATTCTTTACATATAAAGTATATCATTCCTTGTGCAACTTGTCAACTTACACACCCCTTTTTTAGCTTTTTTGTTGAACAGGGACTGTCCCCTTAGGCAACGAGTAGGCACCCAAACCTATCGGATGGTTTGGTGCCCCGCCTCCTGCGGGGACTGTCCCCGTATTAGAAAATGTCCAATCTGACAGGGATTCTTTTAACGGGAAAGTATTTTCGGAAGCTCTGTTAAGGTATCTTTTATGGGAAGGATTACGATCTCTCCTTCCCGAAGATGGCGTTCTCCGCCATAAATGAAATGCAGCTTGGAGCCGGGATAATCTTTTTGAAAAGCCCTCAATCCTCTAAGCATTGAGTTAGAAATTTTACCTGTCCTTTTAACTTCAAAAGCCAGGATGCCTTTACTTCCGTACAGCACGAAATCTACTTCGGTATTATTGTAAGCCCTCCAATAAAATATATTGTAGCCTGATTTCAAATAGGCATTGATTGCCACCAACTCTTGCAGAAAGAGCGTTTCAAATGCATGGCCGCCGATTTCTTCCGGACTATCAAGAGGGCCCCTTGGTCTTAGTGCGCGATAAAGCCCAACGTCAAAGAAATAAAATTTAGGATGCGTTACCAGGCGCCTTTTAGCCTTTTTTGTAAAGACGGGGATTCTATAAGCGATGAGCAGGTCTTTCAATATTGAGAAATAATTTTCTACCACTTTTCGCTCTACGCTGCAATCGCGCGCCACCGACGAGATATTTAGGACCGAGCCTTGCGAAAAGCTGGCCGCCTCTAAAAATCTGGAAAATGCCCCCAGGTTTCTGGTAAATCCCTCCTGCTGTACTTCTTCCTCAAGATAAGTTTTGACATAGCTTTCTAAATAAGCCTTGGGATCTTCTTCGGTATAAACGCAAGGAAGCTGGCCGTAGCTCAGCGAATGGTCGAGGTTAAAGTCCTCTCCGAGTTCCGCGGCAGTGAGCGGATAGAGATGATATGATAAGGCACGCCCGGCTAATAAGTTTATTCCTTTTCTTCTTATTTTTCTGGCGCTGGAACCGGTTAAAATAAACTTATACTTATTCTTTTCGATAAGCCGATGAACTTCGTTCAGAAGTTCTGGGACTCGCTGGATTTCATCTATAATAATCCAGTCATCAAAATTCTTTGGTATAAGGTTTTCCAACCTTTGAGGATTGGCCAGAAGGTCATTAAAAAGCTCGGCTTCAAGGAGGTCTAAATAGATGCCCTTGGTAAATTTTGATTTAACCCAAGTCGTTTTTCCTGTGCCGCGGGGCCCGAATAAAAAGAAACTTTTATCTTCCGGGGGTATTATTAATCTGGAATACATAGTTCCATTTTACATATATTTTTGGAGTTGTCAAGTAAAATCTTTTAGGAACACCCTTTCTACCAATCGGCAGGGTGTCCTCGCTTAGGTACAAGGAACCCGATTACTTTCGTGCCAGGTATTAATAAAGAATGTCCAAACTAAATAGAACTTGACAAAAACAGATGATTATGATAGGCTTTAATTGAGATTAAAATGTCCATAATGGAGGGATTGTGGGCGTAATTTATAAATTAAAACCGGAAATAGTCACTTTTATTCTGGAGAGCAAAAAAGCCGATCCTAAGCTCAGCTGCCGCAGTATGGCCGCCTTGATAGAAACTAAGTTTCAGGCTAAAGTCTCTAAGTCCAGCATTAACGCTTTGTTTAAAGAGAACAGCTTAAGCATGCCGGTGGGTAGAAGGCGCACCAAGAGAAAGTATGCCCTTAAGCTCAAAGGTGTGATTGAAAAGGGACTGTCCCCGAAGGGGACTGTCCCTGTTTTGGAATTTCCGCCAGAAGTAACTAAGCCGATAGAAATGCCGGCGCCCCCGCCTTCTGCCGAAGTTAGGGTAGCAGAGGAAGCCAAGCTTAAAGCCGAAGCCGAGGCAGCAGAAGAAGCGAAGCTGAAAGCTGAAGCTGAGGTAAAGGCAAAGGCCGAAGCCGAGGCAAAAGCCAGGGCCGAGGAAGAAGCCAGAATTAAAGCAGAAGAACAGGCGCGGCTAGAAGCAGAAGCACGCGCCAAAGCCGAAGCTGAGGCGCAAGAGAAGGCTCGTCGAGAGGCAGAAGAAAAAGCGCGTCAGGAAGCAGAGGCTAAAGCTAAGGCAGAAGCCGAAGAAAAAGCGCGCAAAGAAGCCGAAGAAAAAGCAAAGCTTAAAGCGGAAAGAAAAGCCAAAGAGGAAGCGGAAGCTAGGGCCAGAGAAGAAGCGGAATTAAAAGCTAAGGCAGAAGCCGAAGAAAAAGCGCGCATAGAAGCGGAGGAGAAAGCGCGCCAAGAAGCAGAAGCCGAAGTCAAGGCCAAGCATGAAGCGGATGAGCGCGCGCGCGCAGAAGTCGAGGCCCGCGAAAAGCGCTTAGCCGAAGAAATAGCCCGCAGGGAAGCAGAAGAAAAGGCAAAGTTCGAAGCCGCATTAAAGGCTCAGGTAGAAACAGAAAGAAAAGCTGCAGCTGAAGCCGAAGCCAAGGCCAGGGCTGTAGAGGAAGCTAATCTTAAAGCCGCTAAAATTGTCCAAACTGAAGGCACATTTACGGGTTTAGGGGCGATTTTGCTGAAATCCGCGGATTATCTTTTAGGCGGAAGCCGCTTTATTGCTGATGTAATCAACAGCCGCTTGAAAAACGAAGAAAAAGAGTTTTTAGCCAAAACTGAGTTTTTCATCTACAATAGCCTCTTTGAAGTATCAGTCGTTGCCCAGAGCAAGCCGGATTACGGCTTATGGCCGCTGTTAAATTATAGGTTCAGCCCTGAAGAGCTGTCAGGTTATCTGAATGAATTACAGGCAATTAAAGCCTTGCCAATGGACATACTGCGCACAATTGCCAGTGTCTTGCAGGAAGTGCGTGGGATCAAAGTAAACTTATCCGACGGCACAGCAGTCTATTTAGACGGCCAGCTGCATACAGCCTGGTCCACGGTGCATATCCCCTATAATTTTTCCACAACTATTTATAATATAAAGACTTACGTAAAAAGATATTTTCAGGAGGACGCGCCTTTCGTGCTTTTTATGGCTCCGGGTTATGATTTGCCGACCAAAGAGTTTTTTGATTTTATCTTAGGTTTAGAGGGGGATGAAAAGCGGATTATGAGCTTAGGCCTTTACAGCAACAGGTTTGAAGAGATAGAAATTATACGGGTAAACCCGATGAAAAAGCGCCATTTTATCTTTGGCCTCTGGCCCTGGCAGTTTGCCGAATACCGTCAGGTCAAGACGTTGGGCGAGTTTAAGCCCTTTCATTTCGCGCCTTTAAAAAAGGACTTTTATCTGGCGAATATAGAATTAGACTTGATACAACCTGATGCAAATAAAAGTGTTACATTAAGAGGCTGTGCCTTAAAGGCCGGTCCTGCCGAGAAGGCGCGGCTCTTGATCCTGAGCAATTTCCCCGCGGAAAAATTAAATCTGGAAGAGCTGGCTTCTACTTATCTTAACCGCTGGCCAAACTTGGAAGAGGCCTTTCAGGATTATAGCCGCAAAGTCGAATTGTTCACCTACACCGCCACCTCCCAGCGCTTTTTCTCGACGGAGAACCTGGAATTGCCCAAGGGAGCGGATTTTGATATCAGCGCGATATTCAGTTATTACCTGAAAGCCCTGGATCTCTATGCCCGCTGGCACCTCCTGCCTATCGGCTATGAGGATAAGGATTTCCCGACGGCAAAAGAGCAGTTTTATGGCTTAACCTGCCGGATGGAGGCGCAAGAGGATAGCCTTTTGGTGACCTTTCAACCCCCTGCGGGATATCCGTATTTAAAGGCGCTGGAATACGCCTGCCGCAGGCTGAATGAAAAGGAGATTATTTTCACCGGGGGCAAGCGGCTCTGGTTCTTAGCGTAGGGACTGTCCCCGCCAGAGCTAAGCTATTGAATCCTAAGGGGACTGTCCCTAAGAAAGCGGTTTCTTAAAGTAGCGAAATATCATTGACAGCGCTAGTTATAAATGCTATATTTTAACTGTAGTTGAAACAATAAAAGACGGCAACGGATGATCCACTTAAGGAGGTTAAGTGGAGAGAAAAGCCACGGCGGTGCTCGTCAACAATTTGGATGCAAACTGCTTTAGGGTCGGAAGCGAGGACTTTAAGCCGGGTTACCGAAAGCCGAAAATATTTTGGTAAAACGGTTTTTTTATTGGAGGATTAGAAATGAGTTTTATAAAGTCTTTAAAAATCCGCAAAGGCAAAAAAGGACAGGCGGCTATAGAATATTTTGTTCTTTTCGCGGTGATTACAGCCCTAACAATTGCGTCGGTAGGCCCGGGATTAAATTTTTTGGTAAATGTAAAAAGAACTTTGCAAGGAACAAGACTAACCGTGGGATTCTTTGGGAGGGTCGCCTCTCGCATAATTAATCCGGGGTAAAAGATGAAAAAAGGCCAAAGCGTATTGGAATATTCAGTGATTATTGCGGTAGTGGTAGCAGCGCTAATGGCAATGAGCACCTATGTGCAGCGCAGCCTTAACGCAAACCTTAAAGTTATAGAAGATCAGGTTAACGCAGAAGTAGTCAGGCCATAGTATAAAAAATAAGGAGGTGAGTACATGTTAAGAAAGAAGAAAGGGCAGAATACATTGGAGTACATCATTATTCTGACGCTAGTCGTTGGTGTAGTTGCCGCTTTTGTGTTCACTATGAAACAAGATCCCAGTAGCACCGGTGTAGGGCAGTTAATGAATAAATCAGCGACAAAAATTGGGGACAGCTCGGGGGAGATATTGAATATGACAAAATAAAGAAGAATGATTGGAAAGGAGAAGATATGGCAAGAGTAAGATACGGAAGAGGCCAGAGCATCTTGGAATATGTGTTGGTAATTACCGCTATCATCGGGGTTATTCTCTTCGCGGCTAAAGAGTATATTAAGCCGGCCGTAAATAAAACCCTTACTGATGCGGATACTGCGATTCAGAATGTAGCGAAGAAGTTCTAAAATATCGACCAAAAGCCAAGGAGGTGAAAAAAATGCTAAGGTTATTCAGGAATAAAAAGGCCCAGAGCACCGCTGAATACGCGATTCTCATCGGCTTAGTAATAGCAGCAGTAGTCGGGATGCAGACTTATGTTAAAAGAGGCATACAGGGTAGATATAAGGATGCAAGTGATCAGTCTGTGAAAGCACTTGAAGATCATCAGGACTATTGGAATGATATTGGCGCTAAGCAGGGCGTGGAGCTAAGTAATCAGTACGAACCTGAGGGGCTGAGCGCTGTGTCAACTTCGACAACCGTAGCCGGTTCGAAGGATACTTCAAAGATGGACAAGGGAGGTAAAGTAGCACGTACTACTGATCAGACGACTAGGCAGGCAAAAGATGATTATCAGGAATATCGCTTTGGTGAGCCGGGAAATCAGAATCCGCCTTAAATCTTAAGCAAAGGTTTGTGAGCGGTTAAGATAGTGTTTTTAGCAGGGATTAAGGGAGGTGATAAAGTGATGCCTAAAAATAAGCTGGGACAAAGCACTCTGGAATATGCGGTGATTATTGCAGTAGTAGTGGGAACTTTATTGACCATACAGATATATATGCGCCGCGGCGTGCAGGGAAAACTGCGTGAATCCACAGATAAAATCGGCGAACAGTATTCCGCCGGCCGTATGACTTCCAAATATACCACTACACAGACAGGCGATCAGGTTACAACGGAACGATTTGGCACACAGGAGCTAGGAGTGGGCACATCTAGATATGACGTAGTAACTCCGGCTGACGTAAAAAGAAGCGCCTTAGGAAACGACGCCGAAAAGGTGAATACGGATTTAAAGGACGAAAAGCTATACGAATAATAACTAAGGAGGTGAACAATAATGTTAAGACATAAAAGGGCCCAAAGCACTGCCGAGTATGCTATTGTGATTGCTTTGGTTGTTGGGGCGGCTATGGCCATGCAGGTGTATTTAAAGAGAAGTATGCAGGGCGGTATAAGATACGCCGTAGATAAAGCCGCTAATGTCACGGGCCAGTATGAACCGTATTATCTCGAATCTAGTTATACCAATACTGAAAAAGGCTACACCGAGACGGATGAGACCAAATTAGGTGGCGCGGTCAGCCGTCAGTCTCTTGATAGGAGGACAGAGCGTAGCGGGGCCCAAACAGTAAAGGTACCGGTACAACAGTAGCCATAAGCCAATAAGGAGGTGAGTATAGCGATGTGTATGCACAAAAAAGGCCAAAGCACCTTGGAATATGCCATAATTGTCGCTGTGGTGGTAGCGGCATTATTCGCCATACAAATTTATATGAAACGCGGCGTGCAGGGAAAACTGCGCCAGTCCACTGACGATATCGGAGCGCAATTTGAGGCTAACGCAACCTCTAATCAGGTAGACTTTGAGACAACGAAAGATACAACCAGCGTGCAGACAATCCAGAATCGAGTAACTACGTCTACCTTACAGTCGGGCGGTGAAACAAAAGAAAAGAGCGCAGAAGATGTTGCAAGTTGGAAGCCGCTGAGCGGGATTAAACCGTAGGGTCACAAGGCAACTAAGCGATATAGGTATAGACAAAATAGCGCAAAAATGGTAAAACTAAGAAGAAATAGCAGAGCTCAGAGTCTGTCCGAGTATGTTTTGCTTATTGCGGTTGTTACTGCCGCGCTCATAGGGATGCAGACCTATATGAAGCGCGGCGTGCAGGGAGTAGTGCAGGTGGCCGCCGACGCTATCGGCGACCAGAAAAAGGGCTTAGTAGAAGTTGATTACGACCTTCTCTGGAAAATGAAAGGTTATTCAAATATAAGTACTACGGTGGATGAACACCAGGTTCCTTATAAAAAGATAAATAAAGACTTAGAAGGAAGGGTAACGACTGAAAGAGACGAGCGGTTTAAAAAAGAGGGAATTCTTTCTCAGGGGATGTGGAGTGAAAAAGAATAAGGCTCAAACAACCTTAGAAGTGGCGGTGTTAATTACCTGCATCGTAGCTGCTTTAATAGCAATGGCAGTCTATCTTAAGCGCGGCATGCAGGGCAGGTTCAGGCAGCTGGCCGATGAATTGGGTGAGCAGTATGCCCCGAAAAAGACTACCGGCTCATCTGTAGTTTATTCCTATAGCAACACGACAGATACGGTAATAACTTGGAGCGAGAAGGCATATAATGAAGCGCACGGCACGCAAATTGACTTTAATGACGATGGAGATTTTGACGATACAGATGTATTTGCTACCGAAACAAACAGCATACTTAATAAAGGATGGACCAATACCAGCGGCAATGAAAACGTGAGAAAATTGGGGTCATCACTTTTCGATGAATAAGGTAAATAATAAAGCCCAGTCATTATTGGAGCTGGCAATTTTCGGCTCGCTTTTAATCATGCTTCTGGGTGTTTTGATAAATTATGGCTTAAGGTATAATTTTCAGCATCAAGTCAGCTGGCGGGTTTTCAGGCAGGCGCTTTATGATGCGGAATATTCGGCACAAGACAATAAGCCCTCCAGCGTTTCCAGTATAATGATTAAAGATATACACGTACCTGACCCTTCCAGCCCTACAGGAATCGGGCAGATTTTCCCGGTTGCCAGTTCAGCAACCAGCCCGATACGTTCGCACCGGTTATACGAGAATCCGGAAAACGCGCTGGAATTAAACCGGATGGATATCCACGTCTCCGACGGTAAATATCAGCCGGGCAGCCCGGCCGGCTATTCTACCCAATCCTTTAAGACTCAGGCCTTCAGGACGGAGCGCGATGTCAACGAGCGCCAGTACGAAAAATACGAGGAGATATACGGAGCAAGCAATGTCTGGTGGGACGATCTGGAGCCGGACCTGGCGAACAGAAATTACCGCAAATGTAGTGATTGCAGGAATATCGGGTGGGAGCCAGCTCCACAAGGCAATGCAGAATGTAATTTTTTTCAGCCGTATACCGGATATGCTATGATGGACTTAGGGGCTAATCCTTCCGCTAATAACTATTATTGGTGTAAAGGCCCAAGGCAGAATGGTGTCTGTGCGGAATGCTGGAAGGAGTTGGTAGGTATAAGTATTGGAGGCGACAATTGCACTTTAACATCTTTTGAGGAGGCCAGAAATTATCCTCCGGGAAGCTGTCTCCGTGGTCCTTGGGGTTGGCGGTGTCTTGACTACACCTTTCCCATATATATACTCGATACTACAGCCGCAGAGATTATAGATAAGGATTCCCTGACCGCGCAGTGCCGGATGATCGTGGATAGGCAGTTCTGTTTCGATGAGTGCAACAAGGCTAGAATGTTAGGACAAACGGAGGCGGAGAATTTGACGCGTTGCGATGAAATATGTATTGAGAGCACTAACCGCCCTAACGAGCAACGGGAGCAATACTATAATGATCATTATGGCGGCGCCTGGTATTGCGGAGACTACGTGAGGTACCATGAAGGCACAGTCCGCTATGACACCTTTGATTTTCCGGTGATAGAGGAAATCTTCCGCCACACATATAAAGCTAAAGCAATGGGCTTAAGCCCGGATTTGCTTACCACAACTAATAAAACCGAGACTTTAAGCAAAAGAGAGCTCCTGCAGCAGATTCAAACCAGGGACAGCGTTTATCTGAACCAGGCCACAGTGAGGCAGATCCACTACCTTAATCAAGTGAGCGACGGAGGGTATCTGCTGCGTCCAGATAGGCCTACGTCGAGCATAGACTGGCTTTACAGTAACCGGACCATAGATATGGATTGGTCCAATAAGACGAGGAAGTAATTAGCGCAGGAGAACTAAAAAGCAGATGTGTGTTAGGGCGAAGAAGAGTTTATTATTTTCTACCGCCGTAGCCGGCCGCAGGAGCCAGAGAAAGGCGCAGGTTACCTTGGAGCTGAGTATTAGTATTTTTCTTATGCTGCTTTTGCTGGTAGCTACAGCAAGGATATTTGTCTGGCTGAGCAGCCGGATGGTTCAGCGACAAGTGGATTATGAAGCTACAGCTGTTGCCGCAGGAAGCGTAGAGGTGTCCACACCCAAGCTCGTGTGCACTAAGTGTTTAGACGTCCTAAACGGAAGGGAAATACAACCGCCAGATCCTTGTAACCGCCCTTACATTTGCAAGGCATGGCGCTATGTTACGCCTCCTGACTCTACGCCGGGGATAGTCGATGAACAGAATGAGCAGGATTATCCGAAGCTGAATATATTTGAGAATTGGCCTAAAGGAAAATAGGGCGATGATAAATAAATTAAGCAAGACAACCTCATTGAGAAATCTCAGGTGCGGGGACTGCGCCGGCCAGATAGCCACTTTTATTCTCCTGATCCTTGTGGTCGTCCTGATATTGATTATGGTCTTTGTAAATATCGGGGAAGTCGCTTTGACCGCCACCAAGGTCTCTACCGTTGCCGACGCGGCTGCGCTTTCCCTTGGCTCACAGCTGCTTTCGCGGGCAGCGCATTTTCGCAATATAATGAGGCAGCCGCTTCCGGGAGGTACTTATATAGAAGGAACGGAAACTTCGCCTCCCAAAATATGCAAATCTAATGGTATATTGGATGTTATTTTGGGGTTTATCGTAGCCGCCATAGTAATATTAGCGACCCTGGTTATCGTAATTTTAACTGGCGGCTTGGCAGCGCCTGTGTTAGTAGCTGTGCTTGCTGGAGCAGGCTTATTAGGAGGGGGGATAGGTGGTTATATAGGAGGAGGGTTGCAGTCGCGGGTGACTGCTGCGGGAGATAGATTTAGATGGGGGGGCGCGTCAACTTGGAACAGCGCGCTAAGCGGTATGGCTATAGGGCTAGCAATGGGTTTAGCTGTCGGGGGAGCGTGCGTCTTTACCGGCGTAGGCGTTGCTGCTGCCCCACCGCAAGTTAGCACAAGCGTTGTTGGTTTTTCTGAAGCCTTGACTAAGGCCGCCGAAGCTACGGCAGCCGGCGCTAAGGCTTCAATGATTCCGGCGGCATCAGACCTGTTCGCTCCTGTTATCACAGGCTTGACCCAGGTAACGATTACTATGCCAGGAGTAGCATCGATTTTGGTGCCGGAAGCATTGGTAGCTGCCATACTACTTACCGGAGGCGCGCAATACCTATCCTTTAGACAATCAGTAGAGATAGGACAGAAGGGCTTAAAGAACCTCGCCGCTGCCTTTAGCTCTTTTGCCCGGGCATTAAGAGGCCTGCCTCAGCCCGATCAGATAAAAGAAGGAATAGCCCTGCAGGTATTAAGTAATATTGTTGACGACCCGCAGATGACAAACAGCACATTCGAATATGACTGCAATCATGATGGGTCTATCGACCCGCAGTTTGAAGTGGGCCGCGACCCCTGCGATGTTGACGGAGACGGCAATTACACAGAATCCACGCCTATGTTTGCTTATTGGTGGCTGGATCGGCTTAATATGCAGAAAATAAAAGTCGATAAGATAAAAGATTTTCTCAAAGGGTATATTTATCGTGACCCCGTTCCAAAGCAGCGTAATTTACCAGAGTTTAAAGCGTTTCTCAAGGGTTTGATTTCCAACGTCGAACTCGAATCGCCTCCGAGGGCCCCGGGCATTTTTTGTAGGCAGAACAATAAGGAAAACCTTTGTTGTATTAAGGGTAACCTGTGGCAGGATAGTCCGGTTATTTTTTTCCTGCGCCGCCTGATGGATATAGGGTTATGGAACACCGATGAGGAAAAAAAGCTTTTTTCAGGGAGCCGGCCGGCACAGTTGGGGCAGACGCCCGTGGATACAATGGACCTGATATGGTACAACTTGCAGCAACTGGATGAATCGCTGGAAGAGTTAATAGATGAAGGGACGCAGAACTCTTTTTACACGGTAATTTCTGACTGGCGGTTCTGGTTTGACCAGTTTTCCCAAGCTCCTTATAAGGATGATAAGCCGCTACCCGAAGTAGTATTTTACGGGACTCCGCCCGGGTGGGCGAATCCGTTTCCGGGCTTAGAAGCTCTTAGGAATAAGATACAGAGCAAAATGGAGA
>Ga0268277_1002106_pt1 | contig 12110 bp, 11 predicted proteins | sample saktaG_5_FD_190132 | JGI IMG/M metagenome (GOLD analysis project Ga0268277, IMG submission 190132) | Saline water microbial communities from Sakinaw Lake, British Columbia, Canada - sak_2010_1_5_50m | ecosystem: Environmental > Aquatic > Non-marine Saline and Alkaline > Saline ...
GGATCACCTCGGGCACCTCTGTTTTGGATCCCCTGGTGGCAAGCGAGCGCATATATACACTGCCGCCATACACGTAGTTCATGCGGATACGGTCACCCAGCAGCGCGCCTCCCGTGCGGCGCTTGGACGGATCGGCTGAGAGAACTGCCACAGTTTTGCCGGGGTTATCCGCCCGGAAGCGCAGCACCAATTCATCCAACAAAGAGCTTTTACCCGAGCCACCTGTGCCGGTTATTCCGATTACCGGCGCCTTGCTTTGCCCGGCTCTTTCTTTCAATATACTGCTGTACTTCGGCCAGGGGTCAACGCCCATTTCAGCCAGCGTGACCATGCGCGCAACCTTGGCAGGTTCCTTAGTACTGAGTTTGGAAGGCGCCGGTATAGCTGAGCCGCGCTTGGACTTGTCATGTTCAGAGGTTATCGCGATGGTATGAAAATCGCAACGCTGCAGCAGGTCGTCGATCATTCCCACCAACCCCAGGTTGCGACCGTCCTCCGGGTCGTAGATGCGCTCAATGCCGTAATCCTGGAGCTCCTTTATCTCGTTGGGGCGTATGACGCCCCCTCCCCCTCCGAAAATACGTATATGCCCGGCCCCTAGCTTATCGAACATGTCCTTCATGTATTTGAAGAACTCCATGTGACCGCCCTGGTATGAGGAAACGGCCACCGCCTGCACATCTTCCTGCACGGCCGCTTCAACTATCTCCCCCACCGACCTGCTGTGACCAAGGTGTATGACCTCGGCGCCGCCGGCCTGTATCAGCCTGCGCATGATGTTTATAGCCGCATCGTGGCCATCGAAGAGGGCAGTTGCTGTGACTACCCGGACCCGGTGTTTCAGCTCATAACGTCCGTGCTTGCTTTCACCCATGTCTACCCCTTTTTTATATGTGAGTTCGGCCTTAATTCTGTAATATTTTAGTCTAAACCCCGTGATTTAACCACACTGATCTATTTGTCTGTCAGGTCGTTGATAGCGAGGATGGTAGGGCTTTCTTATGCCCGGACAAATTATATCATTGACAGCTGCGTAGTCATGTTTCATACTGCTCAACCATAAGGGGAGCAACTTTCTCCTTTCCCGGCAGGGGGAACAGCGTTTTTTAAGACCTGTCCGGTGAGTCAACTACCCGATATTGATGAGATAATCGAGGTTATCAGGCGGATGGCATAGTGCTATATGGCTTAACCGGTTTGATAATTGTTAAAATACTTGGAATAAAGTGTCCGGCCTGCCGGATAAAAGGAGAAGTTCGATGAGAAGATCCTTAATAGTCTTTATTTTTATTGCCGTCCTGGCAGCAGGATGTATTACCGTCGTAACACCGCCGGCATCACCGCCTCCGGTAGTAAACCCGCCTTCGTCTTCGCCGCCGTCCGCAGTTGCGCCTGATCCGGCACAGGTTGCAACACCGTCTTTAAATCTACCCGAAGTGGTTATATTTAATGCCGTTCCCGCCAATATCGTGTCTGGAAATTTTGCTACGGTTACATGGGACGTGCGCAATAGCTATGATGTAGAAATTGAGCCGGCTTTTGGTGTCATCCGTCCGCATGGTTCACAGCCGGTCAATCCTCCCTTTACCACAACATACAGGCTGACGGCCGTCAATGGCCAGGGTTCCATACTGGCTACAACGACTCTGACCGTATCAGGGGTTCCTCCCACTATTGACACACCGGTTATTAAGTCATTCGTAGCCAGCCCCTATGTGATCCGCAGCGGAGGCTCATCGATATTGAGCTGGCAGACGATAAACGGGTCTTCTGCTTCTATCGATAAGAACGTGGGAACGGTTGCTGGCGAAGGCAGTACACAGGTATCGCCGACTGTGACAACCACCTATATGTTGACAGTTACCAGCCCCGAAGGCGCCCAGTTCCAGACGGTAACGGTCAACGTCAAGTAGTTGCGCCAAACTCCCTTAGCTGATCCAGCCTGCGGTTGATTTCGCTAAAAACGTCGGCTCGGCCTCCGCGGAAGGTCCGTCGTGATTGCCTCTGACGGGCCCACCGGTCGATAATTGCCAGGCGCGTATATATTTCTCTGTCCTTATCATCGGTGATCACGCTCCTCTGGAGGTTCCCTCCCAGCTTTACTATCCCTTTCTCCATGGCGCTGTCACGACCTGGATCACAGGCGGTCCATCTGCCAAGCCACACTTCGCAATCCACGTGGTCCCGCTCATCTCCCAGTTCCTCCAGCCGTCCCGCTTGGCCGCTTGCGTTGCCCAGCTGACCCCATAACGCGCTGTTCGCTCTGATGCGGTATACGCGATAACGCGCAGGTATACCGGCCGACCGCAGCATGGCGACCAGCAGGTTGGTCTTGCCTGAGCACATGCCCCATCCTTTGTTCAGAACATCGGAAGCCCTCAGATCCCAATCTTCGAAACCGTATGGCAGTTCTTTGACGAAGGCAAATATTTTGTCGAACCTGCATTGCCGGTTCCTGCAGCCACTGGTCAGTTCCCGGACTTTTTGCTTTATCCGGTGGCTGGAGTCGAAATCACATAGTTCACTTGGTTGGAGGTAAGCGCTTCGGTTGGGGATCATACCTGGGCCGTCCTTATCTCGATTATTTTGTTGCGGCCGCTAAGGCCGCTGGTGATGCGCACCGATGACCTGGTCACGCTGAAATACTCTGCCAGCAGCTTTATCACTGCGTCGTTGGCCTTGCCTTCCCTGGGCTGTGCTTTGACCCTGACCAGGTAATCGTCGCCCGTTTTTACCACCTCATCCCGGGACGAACGAGGAACAACCCTGACTTTAATCTTCATTCTGATAGTCTTCCCCACAGCCCGCCATATCTGTGCCTTTTTGACCTGCTGATAAACGCAGGTCCAGAATTCGCGACGCGGTCGAGCAGCCGGACTTCAGAAATCGTGTTGGCAATAACACGGCTGCTTCTCGCGTACGTGCGGATGTAATTATCTGTCAGCCCTGAGTAAATTCCCGACCCCTGTCGTACTTCTTTTTCCCAGAGTACCACCCCGGTCCTTCCCATGAATCGGCCGGCGAACTCATCGGCGGAACTGGCGGCCAGTTCCAGCATGATGCGGCTGCGTTCCTTCTTAACCATTCCGCTTACCTTTCCGGGCAGCCGAGCTGCTAAAGTCCCCGGCCTAATAGAGTAAGGGAAGATATGCAGGGCAGCGAAATTCATGCGGCGGCAAAATTCGAAGCTCTCCCGAAATTCATCCTGCGACTCACCGGGGAAACCTACTATTATATCAGTGGTGACCGAGGCATCCGGGACTGCTGCTCGCACCATTTCCACCGCATTCCTGAAGATACCTGCAGTATAGCGTCTTCCCATCCTTTTAAGGACACCGCCGCTGCCGCTCTGCAGCGCCATGTGGAAATGGCGGCAGAGGCGACTGTCCTGCCAGAGGCCAAGCAGGTCGCCTGTTATATCCTGCGGTTGCAGCGAGGAAAGGCGCAACCTCGCAACAGGCGTTTCACGTAAGATGAGTTTAATCAGCTCTGTAAGCTCCAACCCGTTGCTGCAGTACGAACCGATCTCAGTGCCGGTGAGGACGATTTCCCTGTATCCATCCCCTGACCTTGCCCTGATCTCCCTGATCACGCTGCCAGCATCCTTGCTGTATAACGTGGGGCGGAGCAAGGGCACGATACAATAGGTGCAGAACCTGTTGCACCCGTCCTGTATCTTGATAAAACTGCGCGCCCTGCCGGCCCCTTTGGCAGCGGCGCCGGTTGATTTTTGTGGTAGTCCGGCCGCAAGTAAGTTTGCAAGCATTGCTTTATCTCTATTGCCGGAGACAATGTCTGCGCCGCAGCGGATCAACTCTTCACCGGCCCGTTCCGCATAACACCCTGTGACGGCTATGACAGACCCTGGGTTGAGCGCACGCAACATCCTCACCAGATGACGGGATTTGCTGTCAGCGACATGTGTGACGCTGCATGTATTTATTATGAAGATATCAGCAGTATTGCCGGTCGTCACCGTTAATCCCCGGGCTGCAAGGTCTGCTGCCAGGGCCTCTGATTCCGCCTGGTTCAGCTTGCAGCCCAGAGTGTGTACGGCGGCCGAGTGTGCCTTTCTCATATCCACTGCGGAATTATATGGAGGGGCATGATCAGCGTCAAACTAATCGTTATATCGACAGCTTCTTGTAAAGCATGGGCAGGCGGTGGGGAAGAGTCTCGATATCGTCCAGGACCTCGTAGCCGATATCATTGCACATGGTGCGCAGATAATCGTTGCCGGCGGAGTCGACGGTCAGGCAGAAGGGGGTGATGTTCTTCTTTGAGGCTTCCATCAGCGCCATCTTCGTATCGTTGATGGCGTATTCCTTGTCGTCGTCATCATAGCCGTACAGGGAATCCTGGGGATAGCCGTCACTGACCAGGAAAAGCAGTTTGAGGGTGCTGTCACACGCATCCAGCCTGGCTATGGTGTGGCGTATGGCCGGGCCCATGCGCGTGCCATGGATGGGCGCTATCTGGTCCACCCGTCGTTTGATCTTCTCTCCGAAAGGTTCGTTGATGTCCTTGATTACCAGAAATTGAACATTGGCACGGCCGTGGCCCGAGAAGCCGTAAATGCCGTAATTGTCGCCCAGCGTCTCGATGGCATGGCATAGCAGGACTATGCTCTCTTTCTCGAGGTCTATAATGCGGCGGCGTGGCTGCATGACGAATTTCATGAAATCGTACTTGATTGACTCTTCGTACTGCATGGTCGGGCGGTCCTTATTGATAAGGTCGGCCGTGGAGCCACTCATATCCAGCAGGAATGCTACTGCTACGTCGCGCTGAATTTTTTTCTTCTTGGTGTAGACCTTGCCTGAAGGTGTGTGCCCGGCCCGCCTGTCCATAAGTTCACCGATGACCTGGTCGAGGTCGAAATCGTCCCCGTCATCCAGGTTCTTGGCTTTATAAAGCATCTCTGCCGGCAGCCTTTCGAACTGCCGTTTGATATCAGCAGCCAGGATCCTGCGGCTTTCCAGCGTCTTATCATAGAAATAACTGCTGCCTTCTCCCAGCACCTTTTCCCGGACACAGCACCATGAGTTGATGTAGCGTCTTTCGCGAAAGTCCCACTCATCATAATAAGATAGCCGTTCATCGGCTTCAGCGGCAACGGGTTTGCCGGGATCTGCAGGCTGATAGCGGTCGACCTGTGAATACTTATCGTGGGAGAACTGGTAAACATGTACGCCCCGCGGCAGGGCGGATGAAGACAGGCCGCTTCCGGGTAGGAACTTAACGTCCTTGATATCCGTGATGCCAATCTTCTGATTCTCCAGCTTCTCCATATCTTCAGCGGACATGGGCATACCGGACTTCTGGCTCGTGTTGGCCTTCATTTCCATATCGAGCTTCACACTGTCCGTCTGGAAATTGCCCATAAACTCCTCGCCTTCGAGGTCGGATGAGTTCGGCTCCCTGTTCTGAGAACCATAGCCGCCGGAACCTGATACGACTGATTTTTTAGGCACTGTCAGCGCAATCCGATAAATACGGATGGCAGCCTCGGCTGTATCCTCAACGGCGGCAGGAGGACTGCATAACAAATCGAGGATATCCTTGGAGGCATTCAGCGGCTCGTAGAGGGCGTCTTCATCGATAGCCAGGACGGCATCTATCTCCAGGCCCTCCAGCAGCTCGATGAAAGCGCGTCGCAGCGTCATACCTTGCATGCGGGCCAGCGACAGCAGGATATATTCCTGCATACGCCGGTAGCTGTGTTTTAGTCCCGGGTAGTGGTGCTTGACCAGATAATTGATGCGGACATTCTCGACGGCTACAAAGACCTGCATAGCTAGCTTAGGATCATCGAAAAGGGCAAAATATTTTTCGAAAGCGGATCTGCCGTGCCCCGTCTCACCCTTCAACTGGTAGCGCAAATCTTCAAATAATGTGGATTCCCTGTCGAAATTAAAATCAAAGGAATTGAACTCGCTGTGCGCGATCTGTTGTGTTACGGCGGCTTTGTACCAGCCGAAGTTATCGTCGTAGCTGGCATATTCCATGAAGGAGTCCGGAACTAGGACTTTGATATGTCCATTCGGCGGATTACCTGAGGCAAGCCGGCTCCACCATGTGTTGCGCAGTGCGGAGTGAGGACCCTTGACGGTTTTAAAATCCACCTCTTTGCCGGTCAGTGCCTTGCAGTAGACCTGCAGGACCGGTTCGACTGAGGCAAACTCTATACCGTGGTAATTATCGGCTGTGTCTGCCGCGGGCTGTTTGACTTGATCACTGGACCCGCTCATGGTATCTCATGAACCTTTACTCAAATATGGCTGTAACGACTTCCTTGAGGGACTTCTGCACCTCGGCGTCGTCTGTGATCGACCAGACGGCCGCCACCTCGCAGGCCCGCCTGGCAGGGATGCCCTGCCGGATCATGCGGGCGGCGTATATCAGAAGGCGCGTGCTGACAACCTCGGAAAGGTCCTGCTCCTTCAGGTTGCGTATTTTCTCACCCAGCAGGGACAGCCTCCCGGCTGTCTCAGCATCGACACCAGCCTCGTGCGCAATAATCCTGGCTTCGATGTTCCTGGGCGGGTGTGTAAACTCTATGGCGATGAAGCGCTGTCGGGTGCTGTGCTTGAGGTTCTTGAGTATGCTCTGATAGCCGGGATTGTAAGAGATCACCAGTATGAAGCTGTCGCTGGCTTCGAGCATCTCCCCTTTTTTCTCGATATAAAGCGACCGGCGATGGTCGGCCAGGGGGTGGATGAGTACAATGGTGTCCTTGCGCGCTTCCACTACCTCATCCAGGTAGCAAATGCCGCCGCTCTTAACAGCACGGGTAAGAGGGCCGTCCACCCATCGTGTGGTGTCGCCCTCGAGCAGGTACTTGCCCACCAGGTCGCTGGCGGTCAGGTCCTCGTGGCAGGCTATGGTAATAAGCGGTATGCCATCGCTGTGCCTGCTGGAACCTGTGCGCCTGTGCTCCTTCTGGCTCATGCGGTAGGTCATGTACTCGAGGAAACGGGTCTTGCCGCAACCCGTCGGGCCCTTGAGCAGTACCGGGATTCGCTCAGCGTAAGCGGCCTCAAAGAGGGACACCTCGTCCTTGAGAGGCAGATAGAAGGGCTCCTCTGTGATGTAGTATTCCTCGATGATATGGGACTTGTAATCGTGTCGCTTAGATTTGAGAGGCATGGATCTGCTCCGGCTGTTTAATTCAGGTTCCAATTGATAATTCTATGACTTGCAGGCGAAGTTGGCAATTAATAAATTGAATTGACGGTAAAAATGCGCCTTTGCGGGATAGATGGATTTGCTTAGCGCCTGCCTCGCTCCGGTCCGTCTTTTCTGCCGATGATGCCGCCCTTATGCTCCGCGGGGGGGACCTCGGGAACCTGGCGGATAAGCCGACCTTTATATTGAATAGGCGGATTCGTATCGATGGTATGGTGCTCGACAATTCGCACCGGCTTCACTATGTTGGCAGGGTTGCCTCCCCTGGCTGCCGGCGATTCCCTGAGGTTGTGATGGATGACACCGGGTTGCTGGGCAGAATGGCCGCCGCCCGCCTGCGCCCTGAGATAGCCCGGGCTGTTTTCAATGGTGTGGTGAATACTTGTGGAAGGTTGCGCCCTGCCGCTTTGCTGCCCAGGTTGGGGCATTTGCCGCAATGTGTGATGAACGGTCTCGCCGGGTATAAAGGCAGCCTGGCTTTTAAGCGGCGCCGGGCCCGGCCGGAATATCTCGTGGTGTACCTTCACACCGGGTGGTAAGTTCTCTCTGATCTTCTGCCCCGCGCTCTTTTCGGGGGCTGTTCGCGACCGTATGTATTGCTCGCGGGGCTTGATCTGCACCGCCGGCTTATTGAGTTCCTTGAGCGGGAGCTGGCCGGGCTGGATGGCCCTGACCTCCCACGTTATCTCCCTGCCACGTATGTTATCAACCTTGTAAACATACTCCGGGTACGTGCGGACGTGATACCTGGGCTCGGATTCCGACGTGCCCCTCTTGCGAATCAGCAGGCTAATTCCGATCGGCGTCGTGAAAGGCTCCGGCGCCAGAATGAGCGCTACGGCCACTATATCGATTACTGCATCTTTGGGCGTGTAAGCAATCGTCAATTCTGGTGCCTGATATTTAACCTTTCAAATTTTATTAAGCCTTTTCCTGGAGCCATGTTATTCTTTCTGCAACAGCTTTTGCCGCCTCTTTCTGATCCTGGCATACCGCCAGATCGTGCGCCAGCTTATCGTCACCGAGCACCTCGCGCACCCAGCGCGCGAAGTCGTTCTTTTCATCGGTGACATGATGCCGGTAGGTAGAGGCATGCATCTTGCCGAGTGCAGTCTTTAAATCATATATGTTGTTCAGGATCTCCCCGTCATGGCAATAGAACCGCTTTACATCGGGCACGTGCCTGAGTACCCTTTGTGCATCCTCTTTCTTTCTTATAGCCATGTTAACCTCCTTCCCCCGGTGCGTTCGCCAATTCTAATTATAATCATACCGTCATATAGTAGCTAAATCAACCCTCTGCGCCCGGAGAAAAGTTCCCGGTTACTTACCCGCCGGGATGATTATGGTACGTTCCTCGGTAACGTTGCTCACATTTTGCTGTGTTCTGAGGTAGTCAGCCATGGCATCGACATCCCTTATATTCAGGTTATCATATTTCACGCAATCCTTAACCCAGGATTTAAAATTGTCGGCGAGCGGCCCCATCCAGCTAACCTTGTTGATAAGCGGCTGAATCCCTTTGTCCGCCAGGTAATCCGTAGTGACCATGGTATATTCGGCATCCATATCCATGTCGGCGTAGCTGCCGTCCGCCTGCCTGACCTGCAGCGCAGTGATACGGTCACCGCTTTTGCGGTTCATATCGATAGTCATTTTCAGGCCGGCAATATCGAAGCATGGAGGCGGGTCGTTTACCTTTAAATGCGAATCGATGCCCATCTCCAGCAATAGCTTCAGCAGACTCCCGTTTACCTTCATTGTGGCCAGGCTCTGTCGCAGTGCCAGCACCATGTCGATATCGTTACTCAGGATGTTGCCCTTCAGGATATCCGACCGGATATTGTAGCTGTCGTAGACTGCGACTTGAGTATCCGGATTAACCTTTTTTGCGCTCCACAGGAAAGCATCGGCTATCAGGGGACCGGGACCTTTATTCAGCCCCCGCAGCAGGTTTTGGTCGGCTACGGCAACCACGGTGTTGAGCTCACTGGATACCTGGTTGACATAGGGTTGCAGGACAGCGTCCATATCCGGGCTGTTCCAGTAAAGCTTGAAGCCGGGAACTTTGGACACGGCGTTCAGTATCTGTGCATATTCCGGCCGGCAGGGACAGAGGTGGCTCCAGCCCCATTCATCCTCAGTGTTGAAGCCGTTGGTTGAGTAAATGAAGGGTTGACCAGTGAAGTTGATTATGCGTCCCCTGTCATCAAAATCGAGCTTGATTTGGCCCAGCAACTGGTTGCTTTCCCATGCTTGCACGATCAGCACCTTATTGCCGTCGGGGCCGACCATTTCGGTGGGATAGGGCATCTCCGGCTTGAGGCCGATCTGCTCGAACTCGTGCCCGCCCATGAAGGTATGGGTGTGGCCGCCCACGATGATATCGATGCCGGCCACCTCTTGAGCAAGCTTGACATCATTCTCGTAGCCCAGGTGTGAGAGGATGATGATCTTATTGATGCCCATGCCGTTGAGCTCCGCAATATATTTACGGGCCGTATCGCTAACCGGCATGAAGACGATGTTCTTGCCAGGATAACTCAGGAAGGATGTATCGGGCGTAATCAGGCCGATGATGCCGACCTTTTCTCCCCCCAGGTCACAGATAACGTAGGGCTTTATGCCCGATAGGGAAGGCTCCCTGGATACGTCCAGGTTGGCGGCCAGCACGGGGAACTTCGCACGGTTTACCAGGGCGGCAGCCTCCTGCACGTTCTTGGAGAACTCATGGTTGCCCAGCTCAAGGGCGTCAAATTTCATAGCGTTCATGGCGTCTATATCGGCCAGCCCGTGGAATTTGGACGTCCAGATAGTACCCTCCAGCACGTCACCGGCGTGAAGCAGCAGGACGTTCTGCTCCCGGCTGCGTATGTCCTCAACAGCCGAATTAAGCAGGCTGTAGCCGCCGGCCGTAGCTACCGTGTCAGTGCCGTTGATCCTCAGAAGTACGTTATGCGGTATAACGTATGAATGTGTATCGTTGACATGCAGGATGGTCATGGACATGGGAGAGTTGGTTATCTCCGCTAACGGCGCGGCCGGTGGAGCGGAGGGTGCGCAGGCAGTTGCCGGAGTAAGCGTGGTTAGCAATAAAGCGAGGAATACGACTAATGGCCTGGATCTCTTAAAGGGTATCATCTCTGCCTCCTGCTTGCCGGGATGCCGATATTATATGACTTTCAGAGGGCTTTCCAAAACGTCTCTTTGTTGTCGCCGGGATTGTAGAAATCAGGGATAGTACTGACATGCTTGTAGCCGAGTGTGATATACAGTGTGCGGGCTGCTTTATAGTTGGGATTGGAGGAAGTTTCAATCAATATAAGCCGCCCGCCCTGTTTTTTGATGTCATCGGCTGCCATGGTGAAGAGCGTGCTGCCTATGCCCTGGCCCTGCAGTTTCGGTGAGACAGCACACCAGTACATGTCCCACGCACCGTGCGTGAGCGGTGTAGGACCGTAGCATAGGTAGCCGGCAAATTCAACCCCTTGTTCAGCTATCAAAAAGTAGTAACCGGAGCCTTCAGGATCATTAAGATACTCGTCGATGATTTCGCCAAGCACCGTCAACTCCTCAGGCAGAAAGGCCCTGGTTTCATCGGTCACCCTGATGATGTGGGACCTGTCAGACGGAAAGATACCCCTTATTTTAACTGACATGGCCTTACTCCATTGCGAGGTCGACTATTTTCTGTATCAGCTCAGGATACGTTATACCCCGTGCTGCGGCCTGCAGCGCTATCCCCAGTTCGGGTGTGATATCGGGATTTGCATTGACCTCCAGCACCTTTATACCGCCGTCCCTGTCCTGTCTCATGTCTACCCTGGCGTATCCGCGGCAGCCTGCAGCACGGCAGGAGGATAGGACGGCCGCCGCGATCGTTTTCCTTAGTCCGGGGTCGATCTCTGCCGGGCAGCATACCCCGGTGCCTTTGTAATAATCGGTTTCCTCGAACCATTTGGATTCAAAGGTCAGTATACGGGGCAGCCCCGGCGGCAGATTGTAGGCGATCTCGGAGATCTCAACCAGTTCGTGCTGCGAGTTACCCAGTATAGAAGCATTGAACTCGCGGCCGTCGATAAATTCTTCTACCAGTGCATATCCTCGGAAGCGGCCGCTGACCAGTACAACCTGCTCTTTGAGCTGTCGCATATCGGACACCACATTTTTCGGCGAAAGCCCGTTGCTGGCATCCTCGTCTCTCGGCTTCACGATGCAGGGAAACCTGAGCCGGAAATCATCCACGGTGTCCGGTGTAAGCACCATATAGTCGGGTGTGTCCACACCGGCCTCCTGTAGAACCTTCTTGAAACCGGCCTTGTCCAGGGTCAAATCGAGAACGCGGGAAGGGTTGCCGGTGAAGTGCAGTCCCATCTCTTCCATCATATGTGCAACTACCGGCTCAGAATGGGGCTGGTCTTCGAAGCCTTCAAACAGGTTGAAAATTACATCGGCATGGATATTACGTAATATACGGGGAACGGTATCCAGTGGGGGTCGCAGGGGAACTTTTTCAACATGGTGTCCCAATGCTATGAGAGCCTTCTTAACTTCTACTACCTCTTCCAGAACACCGGTTATGGACTCCTCTTCTCCGTTGGGGATAATGACCTCGCCGGGAGGATCGTTATACAGAATGGCCACTTTAAGAGTCATAATAGATACCTTGCCAGTGCGGACTTTAATACTCTCCCGATCAGCTGTTGATAGGTCCAGCCCATTTTGTAGGACATAATAGGAAGGTCTCCTGAATCCGGGTTAAGCCCGGGCAAAGGGTTGACCTCCAGGAAATAAGGTGTGCCGTCCGGCGCAACGCGGTAATCAACACGCGCGAAGTCGCGGCAGCCCAGCGCCTGATAGGCTTTGATGCTGGACTCGCCGATACGCTTCATAGTTGACCTTTTAAGCCCGGCCGGGCACTC
>Ga0268277_1002109_pt1 | contig 12092 bp, 7 predicted proteins | sample saktaG_5_FD_190132 | JGI IMG/M metagenome (GOLD analysis project Ga0268277, IMG submission 190132) | Saline water microbial communities from Sakinaw Lake, British Columbia, Canada - sak_2010_1_5_50m | ecosystem: Environmental > Aquatic > Non-marine Saline and Alkaline > Saline ...
TCGATCATCGAATCGACTGAAAAAATTCCGGTTTATCTCCAATTTGATTACGCCACCGAGCTGGAAGTGGATCATGATTATTTTTACGTCAATATATATAACTCAAAACGCGGGAGAATTGGCACAATCGCCTCTACCGGCCGTGATTTGATTTCTGAAACGGACAGTGCCCAAACGGTGATGATTGATATTTCCCCCTGGCTGTCAGACATGGTCGTAGCGGATTCCGTGACGTTCTTTTTTATTGCCAACATGGATGAAAGCAACAGTGCCGGTTTTGGCGTGCTGATTGATAATATATCCCTGTGGGTCGGCGAGCCATTTTTCGCTTACCGTGATGTTTCCGGCAGTGTCGTTATGGACGATATTGTTCAGCCCGGTCAGGATTTCCCGATAGCGATATCGCTCAATACCAGTGCCTTTCCGGAAGGGAATACCGTCCTTAAAACAGGGATTCATACGAATGATCCATACCGCCCGTGGAGCCTGTTCGAATTAAGCATCAATACGGAATACGGAAATATAACCGTGTCACCGGAGTATGCATTTATTGACAGCGTGTATCGCGGAGAAGAAGTGAGGAATGAATTCACGCTCACCAATGACGGACAGGTGAACTTAATCTATATTAGTTTATCATTTATGGATTATCAACCACCTGAGCCGGCCTGGAAATTCAATCTGACCGCATCGCCCAAGAGTACCGTACAAAAACCCGGTTTGGGCGTTGATTACCAAAAACGCTTGAAACAATTTCAATCGCGCCTGTCCGGTATGAAGGATCTTCCGGTTCTCCGATCCAACCGTCAAAAAGCAGTTTCAACTCTGTTGGGAAAGCGACCAGCGAATTCAAAATCGGGACTCTGGTCCTGGATGGAAACTTTCGATGAATCGATGGAAATTCCAGCCGGCTGGACGTCAATGGATAACACCTACGGACTTGGGGGCAGCTGGGCGATTGATTCGATCAGCATTGATTCAATACGGACGACCCATGTAGCCGCGTTCGGCGATCTGACAAACTTGAAATATTACAATGGTTCCGACTGCGAATTGCTCTCACCCTGGATAGCCGTGCCGGCCTCAGACAGTACCGAAACCATCCTGGAATTTGACTACAGTGTCATGCTCGAGCTTGGCTGGGATTTTCTTGATATCTTTGTTGCCTGGCGCGAACCGGGCGATGAAAGCGGGGAAACCTGGGGCTCGAAGCAGATCGCCTCGAATGATGCCGACTGGGACGAAGCTCCATTGCTCAGCACCGATCCCGAGCTGCATACCGGCTTGGTATCCTTGCCGGCGACAGTCCAGGGCAAAGAACTCATGCTGATATTCCGGATTACTACCGACAGCAACACCAACACGGGCTATGCATTCATTGATAATGTCAAACTCTACCAGAAGGACCTGGATAGTTACATTACCAATCCCATGGGTGAATTGGCTGTGGGCGAATCTATCACACTGCGAATGGCGTTTAAAAACACCAGCAACATGCCACCCGGTGACTATAGTATTATGAATATTATCGGTTACCTTTATGAGTATGATTCTTTGTATGCCGGTAATTTTGATGAACCCTTTAATGTTCTTCTGGGAATGAACACAACCGAATTCACGATCCTCAATCATGAACCGGTCATCGTACCGGACACGCTCTATACTGTCAGCGGTCAGCCGGTTTTATGGCCTTACATACTCATGAGCATTCGTCAAAATGATTACGATCTCGATGATTCGTTGACGGTTGTCGATATCGGTGAACCGTTCTACGGTACAATCAAGAATGTCCTCGGAACGGAAGACTGGTCGGAAACCCCCTACGCCTTTGCTTATATCCCGCCGATTGTACCGGAGTCTATGGATATATTGGAAGACGGCTTCATGTACTGGAGTTCCGACGGCTGGGTGAATATCGGTTCCCTGGTTACGATCAATGTGTTGCAGTCTCCGCAATTTATTCGCACGGCCCAGCATGTCTTTCCGGTGAATGAAGATGACTCCCTGACCATCGATCTCATGCGGCTGGCAGCCGGCATCTCCTCGACGGACATCGATCTGACCTGGAAATCCGAAGCAACGGTTAACCTGAAAAGAGACGAGGAATCATCACTGTTGATGATAATACCAGCGGCGGATTATTTTGGGACGACTTCCGCCATGCTCTATCTTGAAGAAGAAGGCCGTGCGATTGATTCCTCGCTGGTTCAGTTTGTGGTGAATTCGGTGAATGACCTGCCGGTGGCGGCGTTGAGCATGAACGTTTCCGGCAACACGGTCAGTTTTACAGATGAATCCCATGATAACCGGGATAAGGATGGTGCTATTGTCGCCCGCCACTGGGACTTCGGTGACAATTTGACTTCTGAAGAGCCGAACCCGGTCCACGTTTACACGGACTCCGGCAGCTATCAGGTGATTCTGACGGTGACCGATAATGCCGGGGCGCTATCCAGCGTTGAAGCGACTGTCCGGATTGAATCTTCCGTCGGCCTGGCCGATGCAGCCGCAGCGGTCCCAACCAACTATCGCATGCTCCAGAACTACCCGAATCCGTTTAATCCGACAACCACGATCCACTACGAAATTCCCAGGGATTCGCATGTGCGCATCGATCTCTTCGATCTTAGTGGACGCCTGATCAACAGTTTTGTCGATCAACGGCAGCCGGCGGGATATTATTCGATTCACTGGGACGCCTCGAACTTCAGTTCCGGGGTCTATTTCTACCGGATGCAGGCCAACGATCCCGCCAGCGGCGGGGCAGAAGGATTTTCGGCTGTAAAGAAATGTATTTTGATGAAGTAATCTGAATATCTTCGTAATATTAGATGCTAATTTATAGGAGTCCGGTTTGAAGTATATTCGTATTTTTTTCATTTTGTTGGTTTTAAGTATGGTGATTTTTTCATGCTCGGAAGAAAAGTTGATCTTGTTTTCCGATCAAGACGAAATCCCTGTCGGAGCACTGTTGTCGTTGACCGGCTCCTGGGTATCGCTGGGGGAATCCTCCCAGGAAGCTCTTGAATATGGCATCACGGAAATCAATGCCTATATGGAAGAATTGGGCTATTCCACCCGGTTTAAACTCTATATCGAGGATACCCAAACCGACCCGGAAATTGCCTTACAGAAACTGAAGTCTTTACATTCGCGCAATATCAAAGCGGTGATCGGGCCCCAGGCCAGTTCCGAAGTGAGCGCCTGCAAAGAATACGCTGACGCCAACGATATTCTGCTCATCAGCCATTCAAGCACAGCCCATTCGCTTGCGATCGAGGATGACAACATCTTCAGATTCTGCTCCGACGATCAACATGAGGGCAAGGCCGTGGCGCAGCTCATGTGGGAGGACGGCATCCGCGCCGTTGTCCCCGCCTGGCGGAACGACGCCGGTAATTCAGGCTTACATGATGCTACGAAAGCCAATATCGAGAGTCTCGGCGGAACCGTATATGACGGCAGCATGTACGCAGCCAACACAGTTGATTTCAGTGATGTCATCGCCGCCCTGAAAGCCCAACTGACCCAGGCAATCAACCAGTATGGAACGGATCGGGTCGCGGTTTATATCGCCGCTTTTGACGAGATCGTGACCCTGTTTAATCAGGTTGACAACGATTCGGTATTGAGTTCCGTTCGGTGGTACGGCAGTGACGGCGTAGCCCTCAGCGCAGGATTGATCACCGATACTGAGGCCGCCCAATTCGCCGTCTCTGTCGGGTATCCAAATCCGATTTACGGTTTCGACCAGGACGCGCTCGATAAGTACCAGCCCATTGTCGATATCATTGCGGCCAAAATCAATCGTCAGCCCGATGCATTTACGTTGGCGGCTTATGACGCGCTCTGGGTCTTGGCCCAGACCTATATCGATTCCGAAATCAGCGATGATTTCAGCATCTTTAAAAAATCATTTATCCGAAACGCAACATCCTATTTCGGGACAACGGGCTGGACAATCCTGAATGAGGCCGGTGATCGAAAGTACGGTAACTACGATTTCTGGTCTGTCACGGAGACGAACGGTGCCTTTGCCTGGCAGCTGGTTGCGACCTATCAGTTCGATCCCGGCGGCCCGGGACAATTGATCCGTTTCTTATCTTTTTTCTTTTAACTGACACCGGTCAAGCGGGAGTTTCGTACTCCGCCACATTTAACAGAAAAGGCTTCGATATTCGGAGCCTTTTCCTTTGAGTCTGGACCGATCCGATCTCCTTCCCGGCGTGCGCCGGAAATCGGGATGACCGCATTACTATCTGGTCTCGTTACCAAATTGCATTTGGGAACGGAAATGTTCAAATAGATACTCAAGGAGCGCTATAAAAGACCTGCGTACCCAAATCGGAGTTTGGGCGCGTGAGCAACCGTCATTTTATCGTAGAGATGCTCCTGGCGCGAATCCTCGCCTTTAGCGGTGTGAGAAATCGGTTCACCCAGGCGAGAAAAAAATCTCATCATCCAACTTTAGTATGGGTAGAATATAGGCGCGGGAATGACCGTCTCTTTTGCACAATTTTTCGTATATTCCATCTGTAACAAGACACAGGGAGGAAAATCATGGAAGAGCGCGTTCGCCTTTTGATCGAAAAGCATAAAGACGACAAAGATCTCACATCGGAAAAGGATTATATCCAGCTAGGATGGGATTGGTCTCATGCTGATCTCCGTAATTGGAATCTATTAGGTTTACGCTTTTCAATTTATGGGCACATAGCAGATTTTACAGGAGTGAGTTTTTTCAATGCCAACTTGATGGATGCTGTTTTTTCGCACGCTAGACTTGCGACCACGGACTTAACTGAAGCTAACCTTGAGGGAACTCAATTTGACGGTGCATATCTAAGCAAGGCTAATCTGAGTTGTGCGAAAGCAAAGGGGGCAAATTTTTCAGGCGCGAATCTTCAGAATGCAAACTTGTGGCGGGCTGACCTTGAGCAAGCGCGTCTCAATAACAATGCAAAACTACAAAATTCTTTCATTTTTGCCTCAAACTTAAAAAGGGCTCAGTTGAATGGATCAAATTTTACCGGAGCCGATCTAGGCAATGCAAATTTAGAATACGCGAACCTGTCCCAAGCAAATTTACGGGACGCCAAAATGAATTTTCATACAATATTAAATAATGCGAGACTCTATCAAACTGATTTTAAAAATTCTCAATTGAAACATGTACACTTTTTTCTTGATGTGATTATCCCGGAAGAGAAAAAAAACGAACTAAGAGAAGCAAAAGAAATTTATCTATCGCTTAAAAATTATTTCAAAGACGAAGGGATGTATGAAGTATCCAGCCATTACTACTACCGTGAAATGCTCATGGCAAGGAAACTAAAATGGAACAAAATCAAAATTCATCGTTGGAATAAGAAATCAATTTATAAATCGTGCGGAACTTTATGCCGATTATACTGGGACTGGTTCGGGAGTAAAATAATGGACTTGACAACCGGCTACGGGGAAAAACCGTTTCGGGTAATCGGCTGGTGGGCTGGTATTGTCGGAGGATTTTCTTTGATTTACTGGCTGGGCAATGGCATTAAAAATCATCCCTTTGCTGATGCTTACAACCCCACTTTCTGGCAATCTCTCTATTTCAGCATCGTCTCGTTTACAACGCTTGGCTACGGCGACTTTAGCCCGAAAGATGGCATTTTTCAGTTTTTCGCTTCTTTCGAGGCTTTTTTGGGCGCCTTTTTTATGGCACTGTTTGTATTCGTATTCACGCGTAAAATGATACGATAGAGATGAAAATAAAAACAATTCGAATTAAAGACGACTTCGACGAAACACAGAAATTGTGGAATGATACCAAACGAATTCAAATTCCCGCAAAATATCTCGACGAACCAAGATTCGTTTTAATCGGAACGATCGGAGAAAGTTATTGGTCGGCGGTTTTTACTCATCGCGAAGAAAAAATAAGAATCATATCGGTAAGACGTTCGAGGAAAAATGAAGAAGAACTATATAACGGCTGAAGAATTCGATCGCAAATTTGACAACGGGCAAGATGTCTCCGAATTCCTGGATACGGAGAAGGCGGAAAGGCCCGGCTCTCAGCAAAAGCGTGTTACCGTCGATTTTCCGCTCTGGATGGTCAAATCACTGGATAATGAGGCCAGAAGACTGGGCGTCACCCGCCAATCTATCATAAAAGTCTGGATCGCGGAGCGCTTGAAACACAGCGCCGTGTGATCTTCTTCCGTAACGCTCCTCCCACACCTGTCAGGTCTAGTAGACTAAGGCCGCCGCCGAAAGAGGTGGAAAAGGGTTTTGGTCGCAGGGATTCGCTTTGTATATTTCACGAGGTCAAAACGAATACTCTCGGCATAAATTAATCGTCTTCCCCGAGTTTGGCACCTATGCGTGAAAAACGGAAATACAGCCTACCCACGCGCACCCCGATCAAGGGCTTGTTCGTCCCCAAATTCAGCCACGGAATCTGGCCCTCCATGCAGGCCGGCCTGCAGGTCGTGGATATGATCTCCGGCGGTAAAATCATGAACGGGAATTCATCGTTAGGATAGACAGATGAAAGCAATCCAAACAAGCCAACCGGCGCGCAACACCATCAACGCCACACATTGGGTCGTCATCGCCTTCGTCGCGCTCTGCGGACTGACCGGCATCATGAGCGGCTACTTCGAAATTTGCCAGGGTAACGTCCCTACGGGCGGCTTCCAAATCAGCACTATCGGTCCGGCTTACAGCATGTGGCAGCACAGTACCTATAATGCCGTAACGATTATCCCGAATTTCCTCCTCTCCGGCATTTTGGCGATTGCTGTGAGCCTCCTGGTGATCGCCTGGGCAATATTTTTTATCCGGAAGAAATACGGCGTGATCGTTTTTATTTTACTTTCCGCCCTTCAACTTTTTGTCGGGGGCGGGATTGTCATCGATCTGGCGATTATAACCGGCATTGTCGCCTCGCAAATCGATAAACCGCTGACCTGGTGGCGCGTTCATCTTTCCGAACGAATGCAGGGCATCCTGGCCGGGCTCTGGCCGTGGGCAATCGTCGCTTACGCGCTATCGGCCCTGCTCCTCCTGGCCGCATCCATCGCAGGCGTTAACAACTCCGCCATGATGGATTGGATTATGGTCGACGCCGCCATCATGTTTGCGCCTATCGTCCTGAGCATCGCGGGCGCATTTGCCCGTGACATCCGCCGGCAGAATCCCTGAATACAAGCAGAGTATCCATTCTAAACCGATGGGCTGTCCCTAACAGCCTGTTTTATTCCGGATGATTTTTCCGGGTAATGTCTTAAATACCCGTTTGCATAATGGCGTTGTCCCCGTTTATTCTTGTTGCAACCCTGAAACGGATTTCGTATTCTTCCTAAATTCAAAATCAAAATGGTACCTTCAAACAATGCAAATGTCCTTCTAACCACATCGAATTTATATGAGGAAAAGAGATGAAAAAGAGCGTCCCGAACGAGAACCAATACGATTTGAAATCGGTGAAGTTGCCCTACCTTGCCGGTAACGCCCTGCGTTTGTTTGTGAAACTGCTGGAAAGCCCCCTGGGCAGCCTCCTCATCCCCAGCCTCTTCAAAAGCGCCGGGATTAGCTGGCTCCGCAGGCAGAAATTCGATGATTCGCCAACGATGCATCCCATTCATTTTACGGAAACAGTCGCCCCGCCGGCGGCTCATATTCCGCAATCTGAGTGGCCAAATAAGAAAACTGTAAAATTGTCAGGATTTCAGCCGACGACTGTTTTGGATTACGCGGCCGCCTACCGCAACGATACAAGCGATCCGCGGGTTGTAGCGCAACGGGTACTGGAGGCCATCGAAAAGAGCGAGGCCGACGATCCGGCGCTACGCGCTTTCATCGCCGTCAATCCCGAGGATGTCCGGCAACAGGCCGAAGCCTCAGCGAGACGTATTCGCGATGGACAAGCTTTATCCGTATTCGACGGCGTTCCGGTCGCAGTAAAAGATGAAGTGGACATGCTTCCTTATCCTACAACGGTTGGGACAGCCTTTTTGGGGAAATCGCCCTGCGTGGAAGATTCCACCGTCGTGGCCCGTATGCGGGCGGCCGGAGCCGTGCTGATCGGCAAAGCCAATATGCATGAGATCGGCATCGGCGTTACCGGGCTGAACCCCATTCACGGCACGTCGCGCAATCCCTACGATCCGGCCCATTTCAGCGGCGGAAGTTCCAGCGGTTCGGCGGTTGCCGTAGCTGCCGGTTTGTGCCCCGCGGCGATCGGCGCGGACGGCGGTGGCTCGATCCGCATTCCGGCTTCGTTCTGCGGAATCGTAGGACTTAAGCCCACTTTCGGACGAATCAGCGAACACGGCGCTGCGCCGTTGTGCTGGAGCGTCGCTCACTTGGGACCGCTGGCCGCGACAGCCACTGATACGGCCTTGCTCTATGCCGTGCTGGCCGGCCCCGATTCGCACGATCGCATATCGCTCCATCAACCGGCCCCCACTCTGAGCGGATGGGACAACACCGATTTGCATGGTTTGAGCATCGGCGTTTTTAGACCCTGGTTTCACCATGCCGCGGCGGACGTCGTCTCCGGCTGCGAGGCGATGCTGCAGCAACTGGTGGACATGGGCGCTACATTGAAAGAAATAAGCATTCCCAATCTGGAAGCCGCCCGCATCGCGCACACCATCACGATTGCGGGTGAGATGGCCCAAGCCCTGGATGAAACCTACGCCGAACATCATCGGGAACACGGCCTGGATGTGCGCATCAACCTGGCGCTGGCGCGCAGATTCACGACCGTCGATTACGTCCGGGCCCAAAGAATACGCACCCGGACAATTGCCAATTTCAGCCGGGTGTTACATGAGGTAGACGTTATTATCACGCCCGCCACCGGGCTGACCGCTCCGCTGATTCCAACCAAAGCTCTTGCCGGCGGAGAATCCAATCTGACCCAGCTGGTCGAAATCATGCGTTTTGCTACATTTGCGAATCTTACCGGGTTACCGGCAATCTCTTTTCCGGTCGGATACAATGACAAGGGTCTGCCGATCGGAATGCAGGCGATCGGGCGGGCCTGGCAGGAAGCGACACTTTTACGTTTGGCGCTCGCCGCCGAACAAAATCTGGTCAGGAAAATACCGCCGATCCATTTCAATCTTATCGGGAGCTGACGGTGAGCCAGGCATAAATATCACAGTTCGAGGTTCGATCATAAAGAATCGAATCCCATGGACATCTGGTTGATCTTCCCTTTTTCTTTAGCCGGCAGTGTGTGCGGCTCCCTCAACTTTCCCTTTTGCATTCCTGGCTTCCGGGGTTAAACTACAACCGGTTGACAGGTATCGGATTTAAACAGGAATTGGACTCTATGGATTTTCGCAAAATAAAATACTGCCTCATGGCACTGCCGGTCCTACTGATGGTACTGCAGGCACAGGATTCGAAATGGGGCTGGGACGCCCATCGTTTTATCAATGATGCTGCCGTGGATTACCTGCCAGCCGGGATGAGCTTCTTCCAGGAGCACCAATCCTATCTAAGCGAACACGCCCCGGATCCCGACCGCGATGATAATATCCCCAAATACTATCACTACATCGACATTGATGACTACGACGAATTTTTCACCGGCGATCTGCCGGCCCAATGGGACAGCGCCCTGGCCCTTTTCGGCTATTCCCGTTTGATTAAAAACGGCACTGTGCCCTGGGTAGTCGAAGAGTGGGCCGACAGTCTGACGGCCTTGATGGCGCGCGGAGAGTGGGGTGAAGTCTGGCAAATCGCGGCGGAACTGGGTCATTTTGTGGCCGACTCCCACCAGGCCCTGCACCTGACACTGAACTACAACGGCCAGTACAGCGGCAACAACGGCATTCACTCGCGCTACGAGACGCAAATGATCAATCCCCGTCTGTCCGAATTAGTACTGCAGCGCGAACCAGCTGTCTATTGGGAAAGTTTGATCGATTCGGTGTTTGACTATATCGAAGCTATCTATCCGGTCGTGGATATGATCATGGCGGCCGACGACCTGGCAAGCCAGATAGATCCCGATTACGGCTCCACATATTACAACGCGCTCTGGTCAGAACTGGATTCCGTAACGACCATGACCATCCAACGCGCGATTGCCGACCTGGCCTCGGTCTGGCGCACAGCCTGGGAAAATGCGGGGAGACCGACGCCGCCCGGTTATACGGCTATCGCCGGGAACATTGAATCGCCGCCGGCCTTTGAATTGTTCCCCAATTTCCCGAATCCATTCAACCCGGCGACAACGATCCGCTACCAGCTGGCTAAAAGCAGCCTGGTCCGGCTTTCGGTTTACGATCTCACCGGCCGGGCAATCGTACAGCTAATCGATGAGGTTCAAGCACCCGATTTCTACCAGGTTTTCTGGAATGGCACCGATCAGCATGGATACCCTGTTTCTGCCGGTATCTACATCGCGCGGCTTTATATCGATGAGACCCGAACCACAGATTGCGTAAAAATGGTCCTGATCAAGTAGTCCGGGTTCGGCCTTTTTGTCGCCGATATCCGTTTTTTAAAAAAACGTGAAATCGCTTTACATGTGACGCGCTGACCAATCTGGCGCAGCACAGGGAGTATCCTCATGGAAACTTGCCAATCGAAGAAACGCCATGATAATTCACAGGCAGCAACAAAGGGGCGCAGAAAGTCCCTCCTGATACGGCTTTACCTGCCGGTTGCGGGATTTCTGGCAACCCTCTGGATGCTGTTGCGCATCATTCCCAAACCATCCCGGGCCAGCTATCCCTGCATGAAAGTCGCTGCCCCGCTGGTCAGCACCTTCATCGCCTATATCGCCGGCGGGCTGATATCCGTTTTTTCCTTTAACAGAACACGCGTTGCCTTACAGCAGAAGCGCTACAGGATTTCATTGTTCTTCACGTTGCTCTTCCTTACCGGGGCCGGCTGGGTGCTGCTCCAACCATCGCAGGAAACTTACGCCTATACGGAACCTTGTGGAGCTTTCGAAGATCCGCTCGGCCCGAACAAACCGATTGGCGAGGCGAAAGGCAATCTGCCCGGACGGGTCATCTGGGTTCATAATCCCGATGCGACCAACGAAAACTGCGTGCCCGACAAGTTGGGCGATGGCTACTTTCTGGACAGCAACTGCAACCAGGATGTCGTCGACAACATGTTCGGAAAGGCGCTTCTGGCGCTGACCGATGCCGGCTCCGAAACCGCCGCCTGGGATATGGTATTCAAATATTTCAATCAGCGCCGCAATAAGGGAGAAGTCGGTTATCAGGACGGTGAGACGATCTTCATCAAGATCAACGCCGTTCATGCCTGGAATATCAACGGGTGGGATAATTCGATCCTCAACGACGAAAACTACGGCAATGTGGACACCTCCCCGCAGGCGGTAATGACGATCCTGAGACAGCTGGTCTATCAAGCCGGAGTGTCCCAGTCAAATATCTATATCGGCGATCCCTATACCCATATTTTCAAACACTGCTACGATAAGTGGCACGCGGAGTTCCCCGATGTTCATTACATGGACAAGTCCGGTTCGGACGGCCGGGAGACCTACACCGCCAGCAATAACTACATCATGCAGTTTTCGGATCGGGGTCACGTCATCAGCGAGAAAAAGGATAAATTCTACACGGTCATGGAAGACGCCGATTACCTGCTGGATATCCCGGCCATGAAGGGACACCGCTGGGGCGGCGTGACCCTGTTCGGGAAAAATTTCTTCGGCGCCAACGCCCGTCCGAGCGCCGCGCACATGCACCCGGCTTTACATCGCGAAGATTATGACAAGCCCTTGCGCGGTGATTACGGCATGTACCGGGTCTTCGTCGATCTTCTCGGGCACGAAGAACTGGGCGGCAAAATACTGATCTATTTCATGGACGCGCTCTGGGCCTGTTCCTATGAACACGAGCCACCGGTGAAATTCCAGATGGCGCCGTTTAATGATGACTGGTGCAGCTCAATCCTGCTTTCTCAGGATCCCCTGGCGATCGAATCTGTCTGCCTGGATATCCTGCAGGCGGAATTCCCCAAAACTGAAACCGAAGAAGAGGGCAAATACTGGTACGCCAATTTCCCGGCAGTGGATGATTACCTGCACCAGGCGGCCGATT
>Ga0268277_1002110_pt1 | contig 12087 bp, 6 predicted proteins | sample saktaG_5_FD_190132 | JGI IMG/M metagenome (GOLD analysis project Ga0268277, IMG submission 190132) | Saline water microbial communities from Sakinaw Lake, British Columbia, Canada - sak_2010_1_5_50m | ecosystem: Environmental > Aquatic > Non-marine Saline and Alkaline > Saline ...
TTTAAAAGGATGCTTTATTTAATATGTTAATCAATTTGTATATAATATTACTTAATTCAAGTTCAATGGATAACTTCATAAATAGGCAATCCGCAATAAAATGGATGATTGGATGAATGATTGGATGGATGAGCGGAAAAATCTGTTAGGCTTTGAAAGTTAAAAATTCAAGTAAATTTAGAAAGAAGATTCTATTATGGCTGTAATATCAATGTTCTTCGGTATTATCTTGAAACTGAAATAGGACTCTACAACCTATGAATCCAAGAGTCAAATCTGTAAAACCAAATCCTGATTATTCACTAACTTTGATATTCACTGATGATGAAGTTAGGATATTTGATATGAAGCCATCCGCCAGCTGGCGGATTGGTATATTCAAAGAGTTAAAGAATATGAGTCTCTTCAATTCAGTAAAGCCATTCCTGGGAAGTATTCAATGGAAAAATGGACAAGACTTGTGTCCTGATACTCTATATCTTGAAAGCAAAAAAGCCTAACAGAGTAAATTTTTAAACCCGTAGGATTTATCCGTCAGCTGACGGATGAACTATCCAACGGGTCTAATGGTACAAAAAAACAAGAAAATTTAGAAATGAATTTAAAAATGAAAAAAATGTATTGATTAAACAAATATTTGACAAATTAATTTTAATAAATCACATTTGTCATAAATTTTTTATTAATAAAATTTAAAAAGGATGTTTTATTTAATATGTTAATCAATTTGTATAAAATATTACTTATTCAATTGGAAATGAAAAAAATAAGTTATGAAAAATTGCTAATGTCTTAATTAGGAATTTATTATGTTAACTACAAAAAAATTTAAAAGGAAAAACAAAATGAAAAAAATTGTATTGATTTTAACGATTATGCTGTTTACAGCAAGTTTGGCTTTTGGTGCCTATGTTGAAATTGGAACTGGGACAACTGCAACATATTCAGTTCCAACTAATGGCTTATATGATTATTCCTGGTCGCAGGTTATTTACCTGCAAACGGAAATAGGTTCTGCTATAGACATTAATAAGATATCCTATTACGTTGGAAATACACCTGCAAACCATCTTTTGCTCAATCAAAAGATCTACATGAAACACACAACTGATGCCATTTTTCCTGATGCGACTTATGATGATCCGGTTACTGCCGGTTTCACTCAGGTTTATGATGGAAATTTTTTATCTAATGGCAGCGGCTGGCATGACATTGTACTGGATACACCATTTTCTTACGATGGAACCGACAACCTTATCGTTTACTGGCAGAATTACGATGGAGATTACGTAACTGGTTATCCTACTTTCCGTTATACTTCCACAACTAACACAGCTAAATACAAATATGCTGATGATACTTTCCCGGAAGTTACCGGATCCCGGGGTTATTATAAATCCAATATCCGACTTCATTATCAAATTGCAGGTGCACCCGGCGACCCCACAACCCCAAGCCCTGCAAATGCTGCCACTGGAGTAGCAGTATCTGGGAATTTAACCTGGGATTTTGGTGCTGATACAGACACTTATGACTTATTGTTAGGTCCAGCAGGAAGTATGGTTGAGGTTGTAACAGGTTATGCTGCTGGAGCTTCCGGCAGTTATGCTTATTCTGGTTTAAGCTATGCAACAGGATATGAATGGCAGGTAATTGCTCATAACGCCACAAAACTAACAACTAATGGACCTATCTGGAGTTTCACAACCGAATATCCATCAGGATATTTATTTGAAAGTTTTGAAGACGCTTTTCCTCCTGCAGGTTGGCAGGTTCAAAATATTGTTGGTAACGACTGGGCACAATATTCTTATGGAAGTCCTCCCGATGGAAGTAAACAAGCCCGATTATATTACACATCTACAACAGGCGCTCAATCAAGACTTGTCACACCTAAACTTTCTATAACTCATGCGTATGATTTTATTGATTTCTATTGCCATTATTATTCTGCTGGCACATTAAAAATTCAGTATTCTTCAGATGCAACCACTTGGACAGATCTTGAAACTGTAACTATGACAACTACTTTTGCAAAATATACTGTTGATGTATCTTCACTTGTAACAAAGGGTGATTACTATTTAGGTTTCTTAGGAGAAACAGGAACGGGCTATAGTTACATGTATCTTGATGCAGTTCATTATCCTCCAATAGTACTTCTTCCACCAGGGGCACCATCAAATCCTGACCCTGCAGACGATGATATTGATGTTTCAAATACTGCTGATTTAACATGGACAAATGGATTTGCTACTGAAACAGTTGATGTATATTTCAGTACTAACGAAACATTAGTTACAGACAAAGATGCTTCAGTTAAAGTAATTGATAATTTGAATGTTGCAACATACGACCCTGGTACAATGTCATATTCTACTGAATATTTCTGGCGAGTAGTATGTAAGAATAGTGCAAAAGCAGAAACTGATGGTCCTGTATGGTCATTCACAACAGAAGCAGATCCTACTTTAACACCTCCATTCATTGAAGATTTCTCAAGTTGGTACCCGACTAATTGGTCAAAAGCACAAGGACTTCTTGAAGCTCCGGTAACTTTTACTTCAACAACCACTTGTTATTGGTTTGCGGATGGTTTTGCTAATGTCGGGACTACAGGTGCAGCAAAATGTAATGTTTATTCAACAAACCGTAAAGAATGGATGATAACACCACCTATTGATTTAGGTGCAAAAACAGACTATCAATTAGAGTTTGATCTGGCATTAACTGATTATGGTAATACCAATCCACCAGAAAGTGTGGGTGATGATGATAAATATGCAGTTATAATCTCAACTGATAATGGGGCAACCTGGACTTCTGCAAATGCATTGCAAATCTGGGATAATACAACCACACCTTCATTTGCGGATATTTCTACAACAGGCGAACATATTACAATTGATTTAACATCGTATTCTGGAACTGTTAAACTTGGTTTCTATGCAGAATCCACAGTATCTAATGCTGATAATGACTTGTTTGTAGATAATGTTCAGGTAAGAGAAATTCCTTCCTATCTTGAACCTACAAACTTAACTGCAACAGATATTGGAATTAAATCTGCATATCTGGGCTGGACAGAAAACAACACACCTCCAGCAACTACCTGGGATATAGAATATGGCGCTACACCGTTTACACCAATCGGAATACCTACATTCTCTACGATAACTAATCCTCACAACTTAACTGGTTTAACTATAAGTACTGAATATGCCTGGTATGTGCGAGCCGATTGTGGTAGTGGTAATTATAGCACTTGGACAGGACCCAATACTTTCACTACTTCAGATGGAAAAGCAATAAATCCGGATCCGCCAAATAATGCTATGAATGTTGATGTTACTGCAAAAACATTTGATTGGGACGATGTAATAGATTCATTTGGTTATACAATCAAAATCGGAACTGCTACCGGTCTGTCAGATATAGTAAATAATGCTAATTGTCCTACAAGTACATACACATTCACCGGAGCAGACTGGGATTATAATGATGATTATTACTGGACGATTACCACCTATTATACTGCAAAAGACGTTGTAATTGGTGACGAATGGAAATTTACAACTAAATGTGAAGCAATATCTACTTTCCCATGGACGGAAGGTTTTGAAGGGATGGCAAGCGTGGGAGCTGGCGTAATTCCAGACTGTATGGCTGAAGATGGAGACTGGACAACAGCTGATGCACCTTTATCTTATAACAGGCAGCCAAGAACAGGTTCAAAATATATTTACACGAATTACGGTGCTGACGACTGGTTATTTTCTGTTCCTTTTGATTTAACAGTTGGAACATCTTATGACTTTTTGTTCTGGTATATTACTGATGGTTTAAGCGGGTGGACTACTCTTGAGGCTAAATACGGAACTGGTCAAACATCGGGAGATATGACTACTGCGATAGGAACTCCTGTTTCGGGTCCAACAAACACTACTTATGTTGAATACAGGGGAACATTCGTGCCTTCAAGTACAGGAACATATTATATAGGAATTCATGTAGTTTGTGATAATTATACTCCCTGGTATATATCTTTTGATGACTTGAAATTAGAGCTTACACCATCTTGTCCTGCACCTACAAACCCATATACAGATGCTATCACAGATACTGGTGCTAACTTTAATTGGACAGCTGGCGGAACTGAACCTAACTGGAATATCGAATGGGGTGCTGCAGGATTCGTTCAGGGAACCGGTACAATGATCTCTAACACAACCGATAATCCTTATACGTTAACAGGTTTATCTTCTGCAACGATGTATGACTGGTATGTTCAAGCCGATTGCGATGGTGGTACTTCCAAAGAAGAAAGTGCCTGGGCTGGTCCATCTACATTCACAACAACCGGTTCATATAGTCTTCCTTATTATCAAGACTTTGCGACTTGGTTACCTGCAGACTGGACAATAAGTGGCGGAACTAACTGGATTCAAGGCACTGGAGCTTTCGCTGGTGGAACTGCTCCCGAAGCTAAATTTTATTGGTTTCCCGGAACTGTTGCAACGCAAAGATTAATTTCACCACCTATTGATACACAAGGTGAAACAAGCATAAATATCGAATTTAGACATTTTCTTGATTGGTTTGATGTACCATTTACAATAATGTTGCAAACTACCAGCAATGGTGGTGTAACCTGGAATACTACTTCATTTAATCATGTAAATCCGGTTGGCGATATTGGTCCTGAATTTCAGTCTATTATGGTCAATAACGCAGATGTTGGATCTGAAAATTTCCAATGCGCCTTTGTATTTGATGGTGATTCTTATAACCTCGATAACTGGTATGTTGATGATGTTGCAGTAATTGTTTCTCCTCCTCCAACACTGGAAATTACACCAAGCCCGTATGACTTTGGTAATGTTCCATACAATAAAACACCTACTCAGGTCTTCACATTATCGAATATTGGAGTGGGAACTGTTACTGTTAACAGTGCAAGCGCTATCACCCTTTCAGGTGATCCGGAATTCACTATCGTAGGTACATACTTCAGTAATACACCAGGAGTAATTCCACCTGATACAGTCACTGTTGAAGTTCAATTTGCTCCCGGAGCTGAAATAGGTTATTCAACTGTATTGTCGGTTGTGTGGGCAGGTTCCGTCAAAAGTCAAACAGATGTAACTCTTACCGGTGACGGTTGTACTCCTGTAGCAAATGATGATTGTGTGAATGCAACACCAATCGTTGGTCCTTACCCTGTAAGCGGTAGTGGTTCAAATGAATGTGCTTATATCGATTGCCCGGGATTATTAGATTGGAATACAATCTGGTATGAAATTGATCTGCCTTATGGCTGTAATGATGTAGAGATTACGATCTGTGCTGTTGATACAGATCCTGCATCTGTAGGGATCATACTTATGGATGATTGCGCCTGCGATGATTATATCGTTAGACAAGATGGTCTTGGTGCCGGTTGGATTACATGCCCTAGTACCTTCTTGGGTTATAACATGATTTTCCCAGGCGTTTCAGGACCTTCGACATGGTTATGGCCAGCTTATTTAATTGGTGCAGATGGTGGTATAGCATTTGATTATGAAATAAATGTAACACCATGTGTAACACCAAATGCTCCTGAGGATATCAACGTAGTTGTTGCCGGATCTAATGTAACGGTATCATGGACATATCATTCTGAACTTACCTATACGGTTTATAGTGATACTGATCCTTATGGTACATTTATAACTGTTGAAGGAACAGGAATTGCCGCAGATCATCTTGATATTACTCCTATTCCAGGTGTACCTACATTCTATAGAGTAACTTGTGATAATCCTCCAAAAAGAATGTATTCTGATGGTATTGGAATTACTGAGCAAGCTCCGAAAGTTATTGCTCCAACAAGGACGGAACCTTCAAATCAGAGTAGGAAAAGAAAATAATTAATATAACCCGAGCCGGTTTTTTAGCTGGCTCGGGATTGGTTTTAATATTATGCTAATATCAAGAATAAGTTCTGAAATATCATTTAGTTTACTCTAAAAAATTATGATTAAAAATATGTTGGAAAAATTCTCAAATAGTTGGAAACCGATGAATCGGTTGAAAGTTTCTATCTTCTTATTAACCACAAACTTAAGTTTGTGGTTAAAGAAACATAAAAACAATAACCGTTTTAACGGTTTCTCGGTTAATCAATCTGGCTTTTGTAGAGTGAACTCTTCATTCACTAATGATTTTTGGTACGATATGATCTGTAAATTTAAAATTCGGATGGTAAACTATTTACCAAAAAATGCTAATTTCAAAGATAGGTATTCAGGCATTTTATGCATAATGAGATGTTACCGTAATAATTAGGAACTATCAAGCCTATGACTAATTCATTGTTTGATAAATTAAAAATGTTAAAACAAAGCAAAACAAAGAGGTAAACAAAATGAAAACTAAAATTTGTTTGTTAATGGTTATGTTATTGCTGTTTTCTGTTAGTTTTGTGTGGGCTAATAAAGAGGCAACCACTGCGACAACACCAACAGAAAGAACACCTCTCCAAATTCAAAAAGCAGAAGCTCGCCCTGTTATCCCAGATGGAGTTACTCCAAAAAGTATCAAAAAATTTCAAAATGCCCCTATTAATGATGACTATGAAGCGACGCAATCTCGTGTGCAGAGAGGTGGAATAGTTGATGTTTTTGCAGATGATTTTGAAACTGAAGGTGATCTCTGGTATTATGTTAGTTTTAGCAACTTGTTTGCTTTACCTGATGTATATGGAGATACTGAATTCGGCACTCGTTTTACTATTAATCATACTACTGCAGATTTGGATGGTGCATGGTTCTACTGGTATAGTGCAGTTGGAACTCCGAGCGCAACTGTTCATGTTTATGACTGTGTTGCTAACTATCCTGGAACCGAACTTGGTTCAGTTAATGTTAATTGGGCTGACATTACAATTGGAGACTATAATTATGTTGACCTATCTTCTATTCCTGGACTTTCCTTTGATTGTGGTGAGGATTTCTTTATTACCTACTCAGTAATTGGTGGTGAATATGGAGTTACTCAACTTAATATAGTAACAGATGATGGTGAAAGTGGTTTAAATCGTGCTATTGAAAGCTGGGGACCTAGTGCTTGGGGTTACATGATTGATGATTGGGGTGGTGACTATGAATTTTGGATAGATGCAATTGTTAGCTATCCCGACCCATGGATTTCCCAACTCGGCAAGTGGCATTATCTTGAAGATAGCCCATCTGCAAAAGATACTGTCTCTTACAGCCCAACTCATTGCTGGTGGGTAGATGAAGAAATTACTGGCTGGTTTAAGGATTACCTGGTTTCTCCCCAATTTATGATTCCTGCCGGCTTCCCTCTATATTACTATAGTATGGAAGTTAATATTGAATTTATGAGAAGTACTGCTGGAGGCACTTCCCTTGATGAATATTACGAAGTGTGGATAGCAGATCTGGATGCTGGTGTAACTGATTATTGGCATACAGACCCCTTAAACCATTATGCAGGTGAAAAATCCTGGTGGTGTGGACTCGTGGATGCTGGCTGGTCTGGTGGCTGGGGTTATGGTAACAACTGGAATCAGTGGGTACAAACCCCTGTGATGGCTTTACCAGCACTTAAAGACTCGATTTCCCTTGATTTTATGAAACGTTCTGATTCAGAACCTGGATTTGATTTCTGCAATGTTGAAATAAGTAGTGATAACTTTGTTACTTATGATCTTCTCGCTTCCTATGATGGTGCTTATAATACGTGGACTGCAGAACATATACTACTCGATAGTTATGCAGGACAAAATGTCAGCGTAAGATTCCGTTTTGAATCTGATGGTGGTTACTCTGACGAAGATGGGCTCTATCCATCTGAAGGCGCCTGGTTCCTTGATAATGTAATAGTCTATGATGGTTCTAAAACGACCTATTTTGAAGATAATGCTGATGATGAGGTAAACTTCCTTGTCAATCCCGGCAATTTGTCATGGACGCGTCTCTTCTATGACTATGACAGAGATTATCCAGCTCCTTCAACCGGTTATGAATTAGTTGATAAAAGTTTCATCTTCAACGGCACATGCAATCTCACTCCATGGGCTGGTAAAAATGTTCAATTTCAAATTGCTGTTCAGGTAGATGATAGCTCTTATGCTCATGGCGCCGGTTTATACATTGATGATATTATTATTACAGGAATTGATCTTCCTCAATTTGATATGGCTTGCGATTTCACGGTTGTACCTTATCCTACCACTGTAGGACTTCCCATCAAATCTATTAATACTTATCCCAAACTCATTATGCACGAAGCTGGATATGCAGCAACAGGAGCGAATGGTCGAATTAACCCAGAAGGTGCAGGATGTTCTCCTCCGCTATATGGCTATTATGTTAATGGCACATCTCCTCTGGCTTTGAATCATTACGGTATTTATGATATCCCAAGAAGTCCTCTTTATACTCCTGTAGCAGGCACTTATAATTATGATGGTTGGGTAGAAGGAGTTTCCGGGGATACAAACCCGGATAATGATCATGCCCCTCCAATGCCTGTTACAATCTATCCTGTAGGTGAATATGAACTAGGTTACAATAGTAGAGTAGAAGGTCAATGGTATTTTCCAACTTGTACTGGTGCTGTTACATACTACTCACCATTTAGAGATGGTGTATTCAGTTCAAAAGATGTTTATCAGTTAAACGGTATGCGACTTATGAATTATAACCGTTTCATCCCAAGTGCATCACCATCTGACACACTACAATGGGCTCCTTTAACCTTCAAAGTATATAATGCAGCAGACTCTGTTACTTTAGGTGCACTTATTTATGAAGAAGAAATCATGCTACCTTCAACCCATAGAACTGGATGGGTAGAGTTTCCATTTACTACTCCTGTAGCAATTACTGATGATTACTTTGTCCATATAACTGGTGAGTTCATAGATGGAATTGTTAATGCTACTCATCCCGAATACTTCATACTTGTTGATGATAATTCACAAAAGTATCTTGGCACTAGTTATTACAGTGGCCACGCTTTCAATTATGGAATTTCTGCTAAGGATTCATTAGAATTACATAATATGGACTACTGGTGCAATTCCTTGATTAATGTTGATATTCCTCTACCAGGATATTGTGAAAATCTTACACCTACGAAAAGCGGTAATGATATTGTCCTTGATTGGAAAGCAATGCCTAATGCAACTGATTACAAAGTCTATCGTTCAGCCGATCCTTATACTGGATTTACTGAATTAGTAGGTACTACCGGCGGCGCAACAACATATACTGACACTGGCGGTGCATCTGCTACCAAGTATTTCTATCAAGTTACTGGATTTTAATTATGAATAAAGTAATTGTGGCTAATGTCAAAAAAAATATTTCTAAAAAATTTGACATTAAAGAAATGTTAATGTATAAAATGGCTATAAATAATGTGTTAACAAAAAAAAAATTATTCGGAGGAATAAGATGAAAAAGTTAATTGCAATCATTGCAATACTTGCTCTCGCTACTACTGTTTTTGCTACTGAATCTGATCCGAGTGCTACGGTGGGGTTTGTTAAATATGGATGTGTTATTACTGGTGGTACTGATTTCAACTTTGTTGCTATTCCTATGGATGCCGGTTACACTATGGCAAGTGATCTTGGAAATGCCATTGGTGTCTGCAATGCGGTAGCAGAATGGGATCCAACTGGTCAAGGTTGGGGTCAACAGGCAAACTACCTTAACCCACCTGGTATATGGTTAGGCGATTTTGCCTTAGAAAGTGGACATGCATATATGATCAATGTTACTGCTGCTGTTGATGTTTATATCGCCGGTGATTTACCCGCAGATCCAGTATTTAACCTTGTTACAACCACTGGTACTGACTTTAACTTTATAATGGTACCTCTTTCTATGAGTGCTTTTAATATGGCAGGTCTTCTTGGTGATGACATTGGCGTCTGCAATTCAGTAGCAGATTGGGATCCTACAGGACAAGGTTGGGGCCAACAGGCAAACTACCTTAACCCACCCGGTATGTGGATAGGTGATTTTGCTATTGATATTGGTCAACCACTTATGGTTAATGTAACAGCAAATACTACTTGGCCCACGGCTGATAAAGCTGGGAACGTAAAACCCGTTAATGTCGAAAATAATATTAACCAATTAAGAATTAAAGCAATAAGGAGATAAGATGAAAAAATTTATTATCGTAGCTTTGTTTGCGGTTTTTGCACTAGGTGCAATTAACCTTTATGGAGGTATACCGCATATAATGTATGTTGAAATATTTGAAGCTGATGGAGTAACCCATCCACCTGCAGGTGAACTTACATATCAAGCATGGGTAGTTGGACGAGAAGCAGAAATATTAACTGAAACATCTTTGGGTTGTAATTACAACTCTACGATCCCTGGTTTTGCAACAGTTCAGGTTGGAAATTTTGCAACTGCTTGGACTATTGGTGAAACTTTTCATCTTCTGGCAACACAGACCGTTTTTCCCTTTGATGAAAATTATGGCGAGTGGGTTTTAGACAGTGAGCCGTTTCAATATCTTGCAGGTTTAGATGGAATTACCCTTCCAGTAGAGCTTTCTGCTTTCACCGCAACCTTTATGGAGAACTACACTTTGATCAGATGGTCAACTGCAAGTGAGACAGATGTTATTGGATTTAATATCTATCGTGGTACTGAGGATGAATATAGTACATCAGCTCCAATCAATATTGAACTTATTCCGGGACATGGAACAACAACACAACCCCATGATTACGAATTCCAGGATATAGATCAATTGATCTATGAAACTACCTATTATTACTGGCTTGAATCTGTTAACCTCGGTGGTAGTAACAATGTATATGGTTCGATAGAATATACTCCTGAAACCGGACAAGGCGGATATGAAGAGGATTTTGATAATAATCAGCTTATGAACCAGCCAAACCCTTTCTCAAGCACAACCACTATTAGTTATGCTATCAAGGGTATGCGGAAATCAGAACCTGTTAACATTTCTATCTACAACACTCTTGGACAGTTAATTCTCACAGATGTGGCAAAAAATGGAGTATATCAATTTGATGCTTCAGAACTTCCTACAGGTGTTTATTTCTACAGACTCGAAACTGAAAGTTATAACAACATCAAGAAAATGATGATTATTCGATAAGTTTGTTTAATCACATACCGTTCCCCGGGTTCATTTATTTGGACCCGGGTTTTTTTATCCATTTAAGTCAATAGGACGCCAGTCTTCTTCCGTCTTCATTTCATTACGCCGAGGCAAGCAGAGGAATTTCCACTTGTGACAAGGTAATTCCTCATAAAATTGGCATGTCATTCCCGACCCCGATCGGGAATCCAGTATTTTCACATCCCCTGAAATCCATCCACCAGCTTGTGGTAGGTGCAGGTTTATCCTGCAACCCTTTTATTTGCCATTTCCAACCATTGCGAAGGTTTTCTTCCGCCGGTGGGCGGACAAGTCTCAAACCATTCGCAAGGTTTCAACTTCAGGCTGGACTTCATAGTGATCCGCCAGCTAGCGGATCAGAGTGACAATATGTTTTTATTTGGAGTTGCCGTCTCCGTTGGCTTCAAACATGAGTTGCAGGGTCAATTGCCCGTAATTGACCTTTGCTTGAGACAATTGGTTACTTCTTAAATCTTAAATCGATGTTCGTCAATCTTCATTCAAAAATCCCGTCACGGAATGGTCCATGACGCCTCAGTAATTGTTAGAGAGAGGAAACGAGTAATTGTAACTCAACATTCCAACCTGTCTCGGCGTAATAAAATGAAGACGGATGTTGAGTACGCAAGATTCCAACCTGTTTCACTTCAGTCTTTTCTGCCAGCTCGCGGATCAGAGTGACAATATGTTTTTATTTGGAGTTGCCGACTCCGTTGGCTTCACACATGAGTTGCAGGGTCAATTGCCCGTAATTGATCTTTGCTTGGGACAATTGGTTACTTCTTAAATCTTAAATCGATGTTCGTCAATCTTCATTCAAAAATCCCGTCACGGAATGGTCCATGACGCCTCAGTAATTGTTAGAGAGAGGAAACGAGTAATTGTAACTCAACA
>Ga0268277_1002113_pt1 | contig 12077 bp, 10 predicted proteins | sample saktaG_5_FD_190132 | JGI IMG/M metagenome (GOLD analysis project Ga0268277, IMG submission 190132) | Saline water microbial communities from Sakinaw Lake, British Columbia, Canada - sak_2010_1_5_50m | ecosystem: Environmental > Aquatic > Non-marine Saline and Alkaline > Saline ...
GCGGATTTAAAAACTCCTCAATTTACGTGTCATTGCGAGGAGGAGTTCGCACGACGACGAAGCAATCCCAGACTTTAATGTATTGAAGTATGGGATTGCCACGTCCCGATGCGAATCAGGACTCGCAATGACACGAGTGTTCAATATCAAAATACAAAAGTATAAATAACGCTGGACTTTCTAACTATTTTATTCTATTAAATATTTGGTAAAGTACAGCGGTGGTGCGGTCAAAAATCGCGGTGTATTTGGTGGCGATAGTTAAGGTAAAAATTAAAAATAAAATTCCAAAAACATGAAATAAAGAAGCGATTGTAATGTTCATTATCAAAAGTGAAACAATACCAGCCAATAAACCAACGTCAAAGTCATGCCACTCAGGAATGGCTTTTATTTTTTTTATTAACATAAATGCCACCAGTCCATATAAAAATACCAAAAGAATAGATCCTGGTAGACCGAGTTCAGTCCACATTTCCAAATAACCCCAGTCAAAATGTAGCGTAGTTAGGCTTTCATAAGTATTACTATTTATAAAAGTAATTGTGGCTCCCAAGCCCACTCCCCAAATTGGGTGCTGTCTAATTATCTGCATTATATAAGGTAAGATCATCATACGAGTGTCGGTGCTGATTTCAATCTGCGGTTGAGTAAAACTTTTTAGTCTAATACCAAATAATTCCAGACCCATAGATTGTCCACCACTAGCCATAAAATGAATGCCAGAAAAAATTACTACAATTAATAAAATAATACCAAGTGTGCCTCGCAACCACCGCGTCCATTTGTGTTTGTATTTTAAAACAAGTAGGCCAACGCCCAAGGCTAAAAAATAACCGCGAGATAAATTTAAAACCAATATTATAATTGATAAAACTAACATTACGCGCCACATATTATTATGTTTTTCGGCACGCATAAGCAGGGACGAAATTAATAATATAATTGGTACAATAATCAAATGTGACGATTCCACAATTCTAAAAAATCCAGTTTGCATATCTGTAATTTTTCCCACATCTATATCGCGATACCACTGATAAAATGGTTGGTGAATTTGGGTAATACCTGATGAAAAAATTGCTAAAGTAAATAAGGAAAAAAAGGCAGTGCCGATTATGAAAACTAACACTAATCTAACTAAATATTCTTGGATTTTTGGTTCTCTAAACAAATGATAAGATGGAAAAACTAGTAGTAAAAAAGTAAAAGGCATAAAATCTTGGATCACTCGAAAAATTCCGTGTCCGTGGTATAGGCCATTGAAAAAAGAAAAAAATAAACTTAAAAACAAAAGAGAAATCAACCAATTAATATAGCGGTGGATTTTTAGTTTTTGAAACAACATGCCTTGTCCAATATGTTGAGAAGTCCAGAGAAATAAGAAAAAACCAATAAATAGTGTCCTAATAGACAATCCCATAAATTCCAAATAGTGGCCAGAGCCACCCAAAAATATTTCTCCCAAAACCAACATCCAAGCCCAATCAGGATTTTTAAAATATAAAATTCCCAATAGCATGAGCAATACAAATACTATTATTCCCTGAATTACCAGATGTCCATTTAAAAGAAAAGAACCATATCTAAGTAAAAAAAATAAAATTAACAAAAAATAAGTTTGTCTTTGAAAAAAGATTGAGTTTTTGGTTAAAAAGTTTTCCATAAAAAATAACGGGATGATTAAATCAGTCTGGAATTATTTAAGTTTTTGTAGCCATTTAAAAATTGTTGAGCATCCATTTGTTGTTTTCCTTCCAATTGTAATTCTAAAATTTCAATTGATCCATTTTTGCTACCAACAAACAATTTATTTTTTTCAGTAGCAAATACCCCAGCTTCTTTTTTTTTATCGCTTGGTTTTATTTTTATTAACTTTAATCGTTTGCCATCCCAAGTAGTCCAGACACCTGGCCAGGGAGTAAGTCCGCGATAGAGGTTGTAGATGACCGAGGTGGTTTTTTGCCAGTCTATGCGACCGTCTTCACGGGTAAGCTGTCTGGTAGGTGTAGCCTGGGAATTAGCCTGTGGAATGGGTGGTAGAGCCCCAGAAATGTATTGTGGAATGGCCTCCAGAAGACCTAAAATTGCGATTTTAGCCATCTTTTGGTCTAGTGTGGTATAAGTGTCGTCCGGTGCTATATTAAGCGTTTTTTGCAAGATTATCGGTCCAGTATCTAGTCCAGCATCCATTTTCATGATTGTCACGCCAGTTTCAGTTTCACCGTTGATCAGGGCTGATTGGATGGGGGAGGCGCCACGGTATTTGGGAAGTAGAGAAGTGTGGACATTGAGGGTGCCGTGTTGAGGTGCATTTAGGATGGATTCAGGAATGATAAGGCCATATTGAGCACAAATTCCCAAGTCAATAAAGTCCCTAAAGTCTGTAAAGTCAAAAGTCTTGAGTGATTTTGGTTGGGCAAGATTTAAATTATTTTTTTTTGCTAGCGTTTTTACTGGACTTTCTTGTAATTCTTGTTTACGTCCAACTGGGCGATCTGGTTGGGTGATGACGAGTTTAATATCAAAAAGAGGGCTGTCTATTAAGCCTTGTAATATGGTGGTGGCAAAGTCGTGTGTGCCGAAGAAAATTATAGATATTGTTTTTTTCATAGTTTAATAGATACACGGATTAAACTAATCTAACAGATTTGAACGGATTAGTTTTTATTCGTTAAATCCGTTGAATCTGTGTATCTATTTACTCTATTTGATAAATATCCTTCGCTTTATCAACAAATAAAATACCGTCCAAATGATCAATTTCGTGTTGGATGACGCGGGCAAAAAAGTTGTTGGCTAAAAAATTTATTTCTTTTCCATCTTTGTCCCAAGCTTTGACAGAAATATATGAGTAACGTTTTACTTTTCCATAAGTTTTTGGTACTGACAAACAGCCTTCAGTCTCCCAGTTCTTTTTCAAACTAGTTTTTGTCCAGACAGGATTGACTAAAATTAAATCTTCCTTGGCTTCCAGAGAAGTTTTTTTATCTAGTTTTATGGTTTCTTTGTTAATAGTACAAATTCTGATATTTTTTCCAACTTGAGGGGAGGCAATGCCAACACCATCGTCGTTGTACATGGTGGCTATTAATTCTTGGATAAAGTGTTGAATATCGGCCGATAGCAAAAAATCATGATCAATTTCAATTGATTTTTTTCGCAGAGATTCAGTTGGTGTGGTAATTATTTCTAACATATTTTTACTGAATCTTATCTTTTTTTTCGTTAGCAAAATTTTTGGGATTACTTTTCCAAACAAAAAGTCGACCAGGATTTTTTATTTTTGATTCCTGTATCTCAGCAAATATTTGTCTGGCTCGGCCAACCCCAATCCTTTTGATTATCCCTAGGTACATACCAAATTTATTTTTTTCACCAAAAGCCGAAGAAATAATATCTGTCCAATAATGTAATTCTGAGTGGATATTTTTATTCTGTTTTGGTTGGGTTATTCCAGTGTCTTTTATTATTTTTGATATTTTGTCCATAGATTTCTTTAATCCCGAAATTACATGAAGTCCGCCGATTCGGCGGGCGAAGTGAATGAGGGATCTTTCGGAGAGTGAGTATTTTGGTTTAGATATATTTTTTGTAGTCCAACATGCCTATTTTTCAAAAGATCCCTCGTCGTCCACCTGCGCTCACGCTTGGTGGTCTCGCTCGGGATGAATTTTAAAAAACAAAATTGCCAACTAAATAACCAACCCCAAACGGAGCTTCATAGGAGTAATTTTTGAAAGTGTAATCCATGTTTTTTAAAATTCCTAGTAATATTAAAATTGAACGGTAACCACATTCAGCTGCTTCTTCAACAAATTTTTCTTCCAGATTGGCAATGCCGAGGGTATTGCGGGTTTCCAAGAGTTCAATTATTTTTTCATCAAATTCTTTGCCTACTTTGCTAAAACCAGCTGGGGCATCGGTAGTTAGACCATGTGATAAATCGCCTGAAGCGATTACGGCTACTCTTTTGTCCGTTTGCATAATAACCTCTTTCAAGACTTCGCCAAATTTGAGATGAGTTTTGGCATCCAAATCAGAATAACCAATTGGTAAAATTTTGATGTTTGGTAGATGTTGGGTGAGATAATAAAGTGGGATAGTTGAGCCGTGATCAATTTTTTCTTGACTGATTAATTGCAAGGGGATTTTCTTTTCGTTTATTTCTTGTTTTATTTTGGCTGCCAAATAGTCAGAGCCACCCCATTCAACTTTGGTATTTAAATCACCAAATTGTTCAAAATCAGAAATAAAATTAGTGTTGGCATTGATAGAAAAAGCATCAGTAAAGAGACTGCCGTGGGGGGAAATTATTAAAATTGTATCTGGTTTTGACAAATACAAATCTTGCTCCAATTGAAACATGGCTTGTTTGGTTTTTTCTACTTTTTTTATTTCATCTTTACCAATATTTGGTATAAGAAGTGGTGGATGAGGAACAATGGCGGAGAAGACTAACATATGGGGTAGTGATTAAGTTTTTATAATTGTTATTTTTTTATTGTTGTGTGTGTTGGTAAAAACAAGTAATAGAATACGGATTTATTTAAAGTAATTAGTAATCAGAAATTGGTAATTAAATAATTAAATTTTTAATTCATCGTGTCGTGTATCGTGTTATGTGGGTCGTGTGTCGTGTTTTAGTGTTTTGTGTTTTCAAAAATTAACTATTGTCCAATCGGCTAATTTTTCTGGTTCAGAGAAACGATTGTTGTAATCAGGATTGCCCATGGTGATTATAATAAATTTTTTATGGTCAGATTTTCTTTCTATTAGCATGGTTAAGCCAGCGCCAGCTTCGTCTAGATAACCGGTTTTACTAGAGATAATATTAAAATTAAGTCCAGTTTTGTTCATCAATTCATTGCTGTGATAATCATAGTGGTGGGGGAGTCCATCTTTGTCTAATAATTCGTTATATTCATAACTCTTCTTGCCCAAATATTCTCTAATAGTTTTATTTTTTTCGGATTTGGTATAAATTGTTAAATATTCTCTGGCATTACTAACATTGCCCAAATCATAACCATAAACATCAGTAAAAGTTGTTTTGCTCAGCCCCCAATCTTTGGCTTGTTGATTCATGCGGGCGATAAAAGTGTTTTCATTTTTTTCAACTGAATCCACTAAAATTTTAGCCGGTGTATTTAGAGACGAAACTAACATGGCTTTTAATAAATCTGAATTTAAGATTTTTTCTCCAGCCGAAATTCTAAAAATATGATAAACACTTTTGTGTTTGGTAGGGTCGTAAGTAGAAGAACGATCCAAAGCCAAACCTTCGGACATCAATCTGTAAGCTGTCATTACTTTGGTGAAAGAAGCTAGTGGTCTAATAACATCAATATTTTTGCCAGCTAATATTTCTTGAGTATCATAATCAGCCACTAAATAAGTATTTAAATTAGTATTAAATTTTTTGCCAGTATAAATAGTTTCATCTTCTGATATTGTTAGCATCAAACTATTTTCTTCAATAGTTGAATCAGAATTATTTTGTTGGTTTGTTTCTTCTTCAACTTCAGTGGTATTTTCATTTTTGCTAATAGCGACTGCCAAACGAGATGGCAGATAGATTGGTTGTCCAGTCGGGTGATTGGTACCAGTTAATTCATCTGTCCAAATGATGTTATCCCAGCTGTAACCAAAACCATTAAAAACTTCTTCGCTAGCAATATGGCGTTTTTTACCTTTTTCAATTACATAAATTTTATTTGAACCAACAATGCCAACAATTGTTCCATCTTTAAATTTTAATAAATCACCAACTTGATATTTTTGTAATTCAGCTATAGAAATTTTTTCTTCAGATAATTTAGGAAAATTGATATGAGCCATTTTTTCATCAGTGATTGGATTAAAAATGTTATCTTTTAAATAATATAGTTTATTATTTTCCTTGGCTCGCAATAATTTACCTGTGGCATCTAGTGCTTCGGTTTCAGCTGTAATCGTTGAACCAATATTAAAACTAGACACATCACTAGCTGTCACTTCTACTATTTCATCGGGATTATAACCAATATTTTTAACTACATCATAATTAGCAAAAGGTCGCAAAGTATCATAATCTAGTAAATAATATTTGGTACCTTGTTTTAGAATGGAATAATTTGGAAAAGAAATTGTCACTCCATCTTGATAATTGTTTAATTCACTCATTGGAGCCTTGACAATAAGTCGAGGGTCAAAGCGACTGGCCAAAACACTCATGCTAGTAATTAATCTTTTTTTACCATTTTGAATTAAAAAAACTTCAGAGCCAGAACTATTTTTTACTAGAGTGCCATCGGGATAAACTTGTCCAAACCAGCGATTCCATAGTGTCCAAAAATTTTTATTTCCTTCAATATGTGGGGTGTAGGTATATAAAAAAGCTGTAGCATAATTTTGGGCACTTATTGCTTGACCATCTATAATATTGGTTTGGTTGGGTTTTTTGATCCATGGTTGAATATTGACGTTGTCATAATACCAACGTATGATACCAGCCGCACTGTCAACTTGTTTTCCAAAACCTTTATTATTTAAATAAGTATCACAAGACCAACCACAACCATCAGTAATGCCGTAGCCAGTGGCACCGTCTAATTGTTTTTGAGTTGGGTTGGTAGTGGTTATCAGACTTTGTTCTTTTTGTAATTTTACTAGTAAATATTTTGGATTGATAGTATATTCTTTGGCTGCCCGATAGATAATATCAGAGGCTAAGCGAGTGGTGTCATCTTTGTCAGCTACTCTTAAATTGGCTAGGGAACTATTATAATCTTCTAAAAAGGCTTGAATATCGGCTCGGTTCATACTATCCCAGTTTTGCATTTCTTCATCAGAAATAATGTAATTGGCATTAAAAGTATCCTCACCTAAAGCAAAATTAGGCCAAAGTATAACGTTAGTCAATATAACAAAAATGACTATTTTAGGGTATAGTTTCATACTAAGCTAGTATAGCACACCCAGTGTATTTGGTAAATAAAAAAACACTCATTAGTTTGAGTGATTTTTAAATTTCAATTTTAAAATTATCCAAAAAAATTCTACAATATCTTTGCGACCAAGTTTGGATTTACCTTCTTGCCTATCTATAAAAACAACGGGAATTTCTTTGATTACAAAACCAGCTTTTTCGGTTCGGTACAATAATTCTTCTTGAAAAGCATAACCATTGCTTGTTATGTTGTTTATGTTGATTGCTTCTAACACCTGTCGTTTGAAACATCTAAAACCGGCGGTGACGTCTTGGGTTTTTAATCCTAAAATTATTTTGGAAAATAGCATGGCACCGTTGCTCATAAATTTGCGTATTGGGCCCCAACCAATTATTTTACCACCTTTGATTTTTCTAGAGCCAATGACGAGATCAGCATGTTGACAAGCATCAAGTAGACGGGGGACGTCTTCGGGGTCATGCGAAAAGTCAGCATCCATTTCAAAAATATAATCAGCCCCAAGTTCTAGGGCTTTTTTAAAACCGGCAATATAAGCACTACCTAAACCGAGTTTGCCTTGGCGTTGAATTAAATGTATTTGCTGATGGCCGAAAGCTGATTGTTGGTTATTTACGATTTGGGCTGTACCGTCGGGTGAGTTGTCGTCAACAATTATAATCTCTAAATTAGCAATTTTTAATTCAAAAATTTTTTTTATTAATTTTTCAATATTTTGACTTTCATTATAAGTCGGAATAACTATAATTGTCTTCATAATTTCTTTTTGGCGCAAGTAATAACATTTTTGAGCAAAAGAGCCACGGTGACAGGGCCGACACCTCCTGGTACAGGTGTAATGTGACTAGCTTTTTTACTAACCTCGGCGAAATTAACATCGCCATACATTTTATTTTCTTCAAAACAAATTCCCGTATCAATCACAATGGCGCCTTTTTTTATCATATTACCACGCAATAAATTCTTTTTGCCAACAGCCGTCACGATAATATCAGCTTCAAGGGTCTTTTTCTTTATGTCTATAGTTTCTTGATGGCAAAGTGTGACCGTGGCTTTTTTGTTGCTAAAAATTATAGAGAGTGGTTTGCCAACCAGAGCACCCGCACCAATAATACAAATATTTTTTCCTTTAACATCAATACCAAGTCCTTTTATGATAGTTTTGACTGCGTAGGGTGTTGGTGGGAGGAGAAAACCAGTTTTCATTACTAGTCGGCCGATATTTTCATTGGTTAGGCAATCCACATCAATACTAGGGTCAACTGCGTTTAAAACTTCTTGTGTATATAAGGGTTCAGGGAGGGGGAGTTGAATAATTACACCAGAAGGCTTGTTTATTCTTTGAATTTTTTTGATTTCGGCAATTAATTTATTTTTTTCAATTCCAGCTGGATATTTGTGCAAAGTAAATTCAATGCCAATTTTTTCAGCCGCTTCTTGCTTTTTTTTGACATAAGTAATAGATGATTTGTGTTCACCTACCATGATTACACTTAATCTCGGGTTGATACTTTTGGTTTGCAACAAAGCCACCTCTGATTTTAAGCGGTGTAAAATATTTTCTGCAATTTCTTTACCATCTATAATGTGGTTTTTCATATGAGAGTATTGTAGCACCATCCTACTTTAATTTCAAGTTTTTTGGCTTAAAGATTGATAATATAAGCTTGCCCGTCGGTAAAAAACTGGTCACCACTAAAATTTTGTCCCAAGATTGGATCCACTAATTTTATTTTTTCAACATTTTTTATCAAGCCAGTGTTTGTTAGATCTGTCAAAATTAACTCACGTTCAGTATCAATATCAGGACTAATTTGATGGGTGATAAACCATTTTATACCCGTATCCAAACTGGCAGTACCTAGATAAATATGATCGCCAGCGGTTGTAATAAAATTGGTTTTCCAAAATCTGGTATGATGTCTTTGTCTAACTGTGTCAGCACCGGTGGATTTTTCCCAACCAAACGTATGCACTTCTTTGTTCCAAAAAGATGGTGTCATCGGGGCGGCAGTGTAAGCTTGGTTAAAAATAGCAGTTTTGCCTAATTTTTTTAGAGAAGCTGGATTAATTTGATCACCCAACAACCAACCAGCTTGGCTAAAAGCATTTTTAATTGTATCGTCGTCTCTACTTGTAATAATAAAACTAATTGGTTCTTGACTTTTTCCAGTCAATGTTTCTGTATAACGAGGTAAATTATAATCAGAAAAAAATGTTTTTATATCAGGAGCAGTTAAAAATATTTCAGAGTGGGGGATATTGTTTGTTTGTGGGTGGTAAAAGTAACCGTAGGTAATATAACTGCTAAATGCAATAATCAGCAGACCAAGCGTTATTATTTGCTTTGTTTTTGATTTTAAAATAATTTTTGAATTAGAATTATTAGTGGTTGACATTTTCCATTCAAAAATACTAATGCTAATTATTAGCCAAAGTAAACCTACCAAATAACCTGCCCAGACATCGCTAGCGTAGTGAACACCTAGATAAAGACGACTAAAACCAATTAAAATAATTAAAATAATATTAAAAAGAGTAATCAAGATACGTTGCCGTCTTTTTTTTGCTAGTTTCCATGATAAATAAATTAAAAAACCATAAAAAGCCATGGCGATAGTGGCGTGGCCACTAGGAAAAGAAGCGGAATGTTCTAGATAAACCGCCAATTGAGGGCGAGGGCGATTTAAAATTAATTTGGTGACATAAGTAAAGGTTTCACTGCCAAATAAAGCGAGCCAGAGAGTAGCTATATACCATTTTTTTTGATTCAACCAGAGAATTATTGTCGTGATAAAAGTCAAAAGTATAATTATATAACTTTTTCCCAAAAGTGTTAGCCACAAAAAGAAGGTGACGGTCGTGGGGTTGCGAAAAATATAAAACAAGGTACTAATTCTTTCATCAGCGCTAATTATTATGTCAGATTTGATAAGATCCTCTGTCACCCCACCAAATAACAAAAGTACATAGAAAAAGGCGATTAGCAAAAGTGTTAGTGGTAGCCCAGCAAAATGTTTGGTATTGAGACGACGGCTTATGAATCCAGTCAGCCTAGGATAATGTTTTTTTATTTTGACAATTTCATCGTCAGTATGGAAAGCCTGCCAAAAAGATTTGAGAAGTGATTTGATAATTTTCATAAAATATTTTTTATAGTAAAATTATAACATTTTGGTTTGTTTTTTACCAGTGGGGGAGTTTGGGTGAGGTTTCTTGACTTTTTTAAAATTGTGAGATATAATTTGGACAGTTTATTTGTGTTTTGTATCTATCTTCACTAAAGTTGGGGTGGATAAGTTATACAGTGATTATAATTTCGAAGTATAACTTGTCGGCCGAAGCCTTAGCGAAGGCTGATTCGGGGATCGTCTAATGGTAGGACACTTGGTTCTGGTCCAAGGTATCAGGGTTCGAATCCTTGTCCCCGAGCCAATAAAAACAAGACCTTAAAAAAGCCTTGTTTTTATTTAATATTAGCCAAAAAACTTAGTTCAAAAGTTGTTTTTACCTGAAGTGGGATTTGAACTTGTCATTTATATTTGCTTTGAATTAGCAAAAAATGGTATTATAATTAAGTATCTAAACAATCATTATAAATATTTATATTTTTTATGCCCGAAGGACAACCTCTAAATATACAAACAATTGAACAAGATATTAAAAAAGGAAAAAGAAAACCAGAAGTATCTTTTTTCTTCTCAGCACATGGAAATCTTGAAGATTATACTGGTATTGAACAAGAATTATCTGATGCTGATGTTTTTGTAGTTGAATCTCACGGTTGGAATGAGGAAGATTTACAATATTTGCAAGAAATTTCGAATGGAATAAAAGAACCAAAGCATATCACTGAAAATCGTCCTCCTAAAGATGTTCTTGAATATGAAGAAGAATTACTTTATAAAACAAACAAAAAAGTTGAAATTATTGATGTACCAGAAGGTCATGAATTGGATAAAAAAGATGACGGCACAGGTGAATACATAAATATAGTTGGTAGATTTATTTCTAATGGAGATCTAAGTGAAGCACTTGAGGCATTAAAGGAATCAACACAACAAAATGCTTCCTACTTAGATGAAAAGGATAAATATCTAGAAGGCAGATTGCGTGACCTACTTGAACAATTACAAAAAGAACACGAGAAAATGCCTAAAGTATTAGTTCAGATGGGTTCGTCTCACATTAATTTTTCTCACTCTTTTCGTCGTAGTAAAGAAGGAAAAATATCTCAAAACACCATAAAGTATGATTTTTTAGACGAACTGGTACGTCATTACCGTTTCAACAAAGAACCTTCCAACGAATTAATAACTCGTGCTTTGGCTGAAGAAATAATCCTTCAATTATTTGGAGAGGAGTTGTCACACGTACCTTATTTAAAAAGAAATACTTTTTTTAGACAATTACTTACTAAATTAGATGACTCAGATTTAACCGAAATTGGTAGACAAACCGAATCGGAATATTTTCAAAAAGTCATCATGAATAATGAAGACGATAACTTAGAATTAAATAGATCCATTTTAAATAATGCTTGGAAAAATATTACTGGAATAGATTTGTTATCTGAAATTAATAATCTGATTTCTGAGCAAGATAATTAAGTCAAAATTAATTCAACTCAGCAAAAACGGTTCTAAAGTCGTCCCGGTATGCGAGCAAAAGTTGCTTATTTAAGCGATTTTTTGTTATACGGGGGTGAGACACTTAGATTTATTCTCTTAAAAGTGGTAAAATATATTTATAAAAATTATAAAATATGGAAACCATTAAAACAAAGTCATTTGAATTGTCAATTTTTTCTAGGGGAGATAAGAATTGTGAAAGATTTGTAATTTTGCTTCCAGGAAGATTAGATACGAAAGATTACTATAATTTTATTAGTCATGCAGATTATTTGGTTAGCAAAGGTTTTTTTGTTGTCGCAGTTGACCCACCTGGAACATGGGATAGTCCTGGTAAAATTGATCTTTACACAACTACAAATTATATTAAGGCAATAAATGAATTAATTGAATATTTTGGCAATAAACCAACATTATTACTTGGACATAGCCGAGGGGCCATTGTTTCGATACTTGTCAGTAGTACTAATCCTAATATAGTTGGCATTGTGTTAAT
>Ga0268277_1002114_pt1 | contig 12076 bp, 8 predicted proteins | sample saktaG_5_FD_190132 | JGI IMG/M metagenome (GOLD analysis project Ga0268277, IMG submission 190132) | Saline water microbial communities from Sakinaw Lake, British Columbia, Canada - sak_2010_1_5_50m | ecosystem: Environmental > Aquatic > Non-marine Saline and Alkaline > Saline ...
ATGGCATTAGCGCCCAAACGGCTTTTGTTCTCTGTGTTATCCAATTCAATCATTAATTGGTCAATTTTTTGCGGATTCGGCTCCAAGCCAATAACTTTAGGAGCAATAATTTCATTAACATTTTGACAGGCAAGTAAAACACCCTTGCCGGCGTAACGATCAAGCTGATTATCCCTTAATTCCAAAGCTTCCCGTTTTCCAGTAGAAGCTCCAGAAGGAACAGCGGCTTTGGTTGAAAACCCGTCCGCCAAAGTCAATTTAACTTCAATGGTCGGATCGCCCCGAGAGTCTAAAATTTCTTGAGCTAATAAACTTTTGATTTGAGACATATTTTTAATTTTAAAAAATCTTTTATTAATAATATTTTATATCCTGATTATTATCTTAACACTTTAAAAATATTTTTCAAATTTTAAAATTTTATTTTATTGAGCTAAATACTTTAAAAACTTTTTTGCTTTTTCCAAATCTTCCAAGCCTGGAGCTTCTTTTTCAACCACCCCTATCATTTCTTGCAATTTTTGACGCGATTCTCTTACTTCAGGATTCAAAACCACGGCTTGTTCCAAAAAATTGACTGCTCTTTTATATTCTTTTTGAAAATAATAAATCCTCGCCAATTCAAAATAAACTTGTTGGCGCTGAGGAGATAATTCCAAAGCCGTTTCCAAAGCAATTTCCGCCTTTAACAAATAATTCAAATTATATTTAGCTCCCAAACCATAAAGTTGCCCTAAATAAAGCCAATGTCGAGAATTAAGAGGATGTTTCTGAACCGTTTTTTCGTATTCAGTAATTACTATTTCTGTGCCCTGTCCTAAAATATCTAAATTTGTTTTTTCATTTATTTTAGCATGGGCCTCAGCAATATCTTTGGCAAAATAAACCCTAATTTCCGAGTTAACAAAACAAGGCTTAGCCAAAGCCTTTTCATACCAATAAAGCGCTGATTTTAAATCCTGTTTAGCGGTATGAAAAGCTCTAATTCCCAACCGGCTTTGCTGAAAAGGCTCTAAATTAAATTTATAAACCCCCCAAGGTAAAAAGAGTAAAATTAAAATAATAAAAACCGGCAATGGAAAAACTGAAGATTTTTTTATTGTTAATGGTGAATTAAAAAGAACAAAATCGCGCGTTAAAAAATAAACCAAAGCTAAGCTGAAATAAAAAACAATCAAAGGCGCCGGCGTATCAAAAATAAATAAATTTTGAATAAAATAACCAAAAAACATCAAACCCAAAATCAATAAACCAAATAAATCACGCCTACCCTCTATTATTTTTTCCCTTTCTTCATTTTGACCGGGTTCGACCTGGTCATTTTGACCGGGTATTATTTTAAATCGCCGATTTAATTTTAAAAACAAAAGAAAAATGCTGACAAAAATTGTTAAATAAAATAAAGTTCCCAAAATACCTGTTAAAGCGAGTAAATCAATAACTTGATTATGCGATTTATCAAACCAAGTGTTTGCCGCTCCTTTGTTTAAATACCAAGGATTATAAAAACGATTAAATACTAAATTATAATTTTCCCAACCCCAGCCCAAAATCGGCTTTTCCGCAAAACCCTTTAGACCAGCGCCCCAAGACATTAAACGAGCTTCTCCGGCTTGATAACTTATCTGAGTCAAACGTCTGACAAAAAGCGGAGCTTTTTTCATCCATTCTTTTTGATAATTTATTTTTAAAAACAAACTGCCAAGAACAATCAATATTATAAAAAGAGAAACCAACAACTTAGTTTTCTTTTTAGTTTCTTTTCTAAAAATTAAATAAAAAGAAAAAAGAAAAATCGCCGCAATTAAACCCAATAAAGCCGCGCGCGTAGCTGTTAGAGTTAGAACAATTAAATTAAAAACAGCTAATAGACCGACAAAAACCTTCTCTATTTTTTTGTCAGATTTTAAAAATAAAAATAAAGCTAGAAAAAAACAAACTAAAGAATAAGCGCCTAAAAAATCCGAGTTTCCCAAAGTGGAGCTCATTCTTTGAGCCACATTTTTTAATAAAAATTCTAATCCGATTTTCTGTCCCAAACCATATAAGCCAACCAAAAATGAACTGATTAAACTAATCCAAAGAAGAAATTTCCAACTTTTCCAATTTTCTTTTTTATTTGATGAAGAGGAAAAACAACTGCTGATGGCTAAAAACCAAACATAAAAATGGATTATCGTTAAAACCCCGGTCATTCTCTCTTGACTGCTCCAAAAACTTTGAGAAATATCCGCACCGGTAAACATGGTTAAAACCAGAACACCAATAAAAACGGTTAAAGCTAAAATTAAAGGATGGCGCCAATTAATTTTATATTTTTCCCTTTCTTTAGAATAAAATAATAAAGCAAACCATAAAACAAGAATAATTTCAGCTAAAATTTGAAAAACGATAATTTTTGAAAAAATATAAGGATACAGAACCGGCCGATAAATAAAAAACGGCAAAAATAAAATCGCCGCACTCAGAATTTTTATTGTCCAAAGAAAAATTTTCTCTATTTTTTCAGACATCATTATAAAATGATAACATTAAATTATTCAAAAGACAATAAAAATTTATAAAACCTAAAAGTTTGGAAGCCGAGCTTCCAAATTAGAGAGCGTTCAAATTAGAAATCAGCGCAAAAAATCTTAAAAATAAAAAACGAGCGATTTTTTGACAAATTGAAAATTTTGTTCTGAAATGCTTTGTGAGAGTAAGTTTGCGAGCGGGGTTTTGCGGGGACAGTCCCCATTAAACAAAAGTCCGAATTGATGTCCAACCTTTGAGGAATCGAGGTTCGACCTAGCAAAGCCAGGTCGAACCTCTTCAAATTAAAAGTTTGGTGGCTGAGCCACCAAACTTTTTTAAATTAAATTTTTTAATTGACAAAATCGTCATTTTTTGTTATAATTTTAACACAATTATCAGTTCTATAAAATTAAAAAACAAGGAGAGAAAAATGAAAAGATTGGATGAAAATCAATTTTCTCTCTTTGATAAAAAAAAGAGAGAAACGGGGGTAGAAATAACCAAAATACCCCTTTCCTGGATTAACGTTTTAACCCAACCCCGCCAAACCTTTGATGAAATCGAAGAATTGGCAGGAAATATTGCCGCCCATGGATTATTCAATCCGGTAGGTGTTGCTGAATTTAATGGAATTGAGATAGAAGAATATCTCGAAACCATTAACTCCATTTGGAAAACAGATTTTCAAAAGAAAAATCTTTTTTCCCCCAACACTCAAGATTTTTACATCTTGATAGATGGAGAAAGAAGAACTCAAGCAATGAAATTGATCCAGAAGGTTGGATGCGTCGAATGTATTGAAAAATTCGGCATAGAAAAACCAGGTGTTTGTTTTAATAGGCACTTTCCAAATGGAACTCCAGTTTCATTAATCATCGGTTATTCCCCGGAAAAAATTCTGAAACGGCAATTTTCAGAAAACATCCATCGGCCCGTACCTCCAGCCGAAGAAGCGGAGGCGTATAGAAATTTATTTTGTTTTTTGAAAAAACGAAATAAAAACTATACCATAACGGAGTTTGCCCATGAGATGGGCAGAAGCTCCCAAAGTATAAGTCAAGCTTTGGCTTTTTGTGAACTTCCCGTTTTAATTCAGGAAACGGCAAAAAAACCCCCGAAAGATGGAGGCATTCCTTATGGAATTGCTCTCCAATTAACCCGACTTCAAAAGGCTGGCATTTCAGAAGAAGACTTAATTTGGTGGGGCACTAGAGCAATGGTGGGTGGATATAAGCTAAAAAAAATGAAACAGCTGGTAAGCACCCGAATAATTGAAATAAATTCGGGACAAAAAAGTCTTTTTAAAATAATGGGCACCGAGCAAGAAAAAGTTCAAAAAAAGGCATTAATTAAAAGGACTGTGGAAAAAGAGATAATTGTAGAAATTTGGTCATATATCTCTTATTTCCGCCGCGTTTTGGGACTTTTTGAAAATGGAAATCTCGGACTCGAAACATCGCCATTTTCAGAAACAAGTCCTCGTAGAGTTTACCAAGAATTAATAAAATTAATGCATGACCAATTATTTGGTCATATGGAGAAAATTCTTGGAAAAAATTCTGAAACAACTGAGCGTATCCTTTGCCAAGCAAGGGATATGGTAGAAAAATTTGAAAAATAGAAATAAGGGATAACTACAGAAAGGAGTTATCCCCTTTTATTTTTATAAAAATTTATAAAACCTAAAAGTTTGGTGGCTCAGCCACCAAACTTTTTTAAAATAGATATACGATATATTTAAATAATTTTTAAAAACAAAGTCAATTCCATTTCCTCTATTTTTACTTCTTTTTGATTTTTAAATAAATCATCTTTTTCGTCTTTACTCGCAATTTTTATTGCCGTTTCTTTTTCAATTAATTCTTTGTTTTCCATAATAAAATTTTCCGCTGTTTCTTCTCCCTGAAAAATAATAAAAACCTGATGCTGGGGCATTACTTCTAATTCTTTTTTAAATTGCTGAATTTTTCTAATCAATTCCCTGGCCCGTCCTTCTTTTTTTAATTCTTCAGTCATTGTTAAATCCAAAAAAACATCTTCTTTTAATTCGGCATCCACTTTCACTTCTTTAACATTAACCTCTTCTTTAATTAAATCTAATAATTCTTTTTTGTCCCTTATTTTATGTTTGGAAACTTTTAATAAAGACAAGGGCTGGCGAACCTTAATTCCGGCCTTAACTCTTTCTCCCAAAGCCATCGCCGCCACGTCCCGAACCGCTTCCATATCATTTTCTAATTCTTCTTTAATTAAATCTAAATTTATCTGAGGATAATCGCAAAAATGAACACTTAACAAATCTTCATTGTCTTTTAAGTTTTGATAAAAATGTTCGCTTAAAAATGGCGTGAATGGAGCTAATAATTTAGCCAATTCTTTTAAAACATATTTTAATGTTTGAATCGCTTCGTTTTTTTCTTGTTCTATTTCCGGCTTTTGAAATCTTTTCCTGGAACGCCTGATATACCAATTGGACAAATCATCAATAAACTTTAAAAACAAACGCGCGGCGGAGACAATATCATATTCTTCCAAATTTTTACTTAATTTGACAATTAAATTATTTGTTTTTGAAATAACCCATTGATCTAAAATATTATTTAACTTAATCAAATCAATTTTTTCAAAAGAATTTACATTCTCATACATCTTTAAAAAACTAAGACAATTTTCCAAAGTTGAAAAAAATTTGCGGTAAAGGTCTTCCATTTCTTTAAGGGAAAATCTTTTGGGCTGATCCACTTGATTAAGAGTATAAAAGTAAAGACGGATGCAGTCAGCGCCAAATTTTTCAATCACTTGTTGCGGAATTACAATATTGCCTTTTGATTTTGACATTTTTTGTCCCTTTTCATCCAAAACAATGCCTGTTACTACCACATTTTTGTAAGAAACTCCTAAATCAAGCAAAGTAGAGATCGCCAAAAGCGTATAAAACCACCCCCGAGTCTGATCAATTCCTTCACAAATATAATCTGCGGGAAAAACCTTTTTATTATCAACCAATTCTTTATTTTCAAAAGGATAATGCTGTTGGGCTAAAGGCATTGAACCGGAATCGAACCAACAATCAATCACTTCCGGCGTTCTTTTCATTTTTCCTCCGCATTTTTCACACTTAATTTCTATTTCATCAATATAAGGGCGATGTAAATCTTGAATTTTTTTTCCACTAAGATTTTCCAGTTCTTCAATTGAACCAATCGCTTTTTGGTTTTCACATTTTTCGTTTTCACATAACCAAATCGGCAAAGGGGTTCCCCAATACCTTTCTCGCGAAAGATTCCAATCTTTTACTTCTCTTAACCACTCGCCAAACCGACCAGCTTTTAAATTAGCCGGCACCCAATTTATTTTTTCATTGTTTTCCAAAAGCTTTTCCCTTAATACTGTCATTTTAATAAACCATGAAGACTGGGCATAATAAATCAAAGGAGTGTCGCAACGCCAACAAAAGGGATAATCATGCTCGTATAACTCTTGCTTGAATAAAATATTTCTTTTTTCTAAGTCTTTAATAATTAATTGGTCCGCTTTTTTAACAAATAAATTATGCCATTCATAGCCCGGGGTCAGCATTTTCCCTTGCTTATCAACGGTCATTAAAAAAGAAAATTTTTCTTTTTGTTCTTTAATTAATTGATAGTCCTCTTCCCCAAAAGCGGGCGCGATATGAACTAAGCCGGTTCCATCTTCCAAAGTGACAAAATCCGCTGGTAAAATTTCATAAGCTTTTTCATTTTCCTGTTTTGCTTCTTTAATTTCGTACAAAGGACAATATTCCAAACCAACCAAACTGGCGCCGGAAATTTCTTCAACAATTTCATAATTTTCATTTTCTAAAACACTAATTCTTTCTTTGGCTAAAATATAAAATTCATCTGCAATTTTAACTTTGAGATAAGTAAATCTAGGATTGATAGCAATTGCCACATTTCCCGGCAAAGTCCAGGGCGTCGTAGTCCAAACCAAAAAATAATTTTTGGACTGGTCTTTTATCTCAAATTTAACATAAACTGAAGCTTCTTTTACTTTTTTATAACCCTGCGCTAATTCATGGCTGGATAAAGTTGTTCCGCATCTAGGACAAAACGGAACAATTTTATAATCTCTAAAAAGTAAATTTTTATCCCAAATCTGTTTTAAAATCCACCAAACCGATTCAATGTATTTATTATCATAAGTAATATAGGGATTTTCCATATCAATCCAAAAACCAATCCGCTCAGTCATTTTTTCCCAATCTTGCTGATAACGCCAAACCGATTCTTGACATTTTTTATTAAATTCCGCAATTCCATACTCTTCAATCCCCTTTTTATCATTTAACCCCAGTTCTTTTTCCACCTGAATTTCCACTGGCAAACCATGAGTGTCCCAACCAGCTTTACGTAAAACCCGAAAGCCTTTCATATTTTTATAACGACAAATAATATCTTTAAAAGCGCGAGCCTCAATATGGTGAATGCCTGGTTGTCCATTAGCAGTTGGCGGGCCTTCATAAAAAACAAATTCAGGAGATTTTTCATCTCTGATTGATTTTTTGAAAATATTATTCTTTTTCCAAAAGTTTAAAATCTCTTGTTCTTTTTTTACCAAGTCGTACATAAAAATTTTTATTAAATAAAAAAGTTTGTTTTATTAAAGCAAGTGTTATCATTTTACAAAATTATCCTGATAAGTCAAATAACTATATTGATTTTAAAAGAATTTTTATTCCTTGCATTAACTTCTTGCAGGTCCGACCTGGTTTGAAACTTACATTCAATCCTAAATATATTACAACGCCATTGCAATATTTTGCGCAATATATTATAATACCATTATAATATATTTAATATAAATTTATGATTAACAAAGAAATTTTAAAAGAAATAATCATTGAGCAAAAAAGATTATTTTTAAATGTTCAAAATTCATATAAACGACAAATTTTGACTTCAGATGATTTCATGAACAAAACCCTGAAAACAAGAGAAATTATTATTATAACTGGTGTAAGAAGATGCGGAAAATCATATTTAATGAAACTAATCTGGCAAAAAATCAAGAAAGAGAAAAAAATTAAAGAAAAGCAATGCTTGTGCTTCAATTTTGAAGACGAAAGACTGGTCAATTTTAATTCAAATGATTTTAATACAGTGATAGAAAGTTATTTGGAATTACTTGAGCCAAATACAGAAGAAACGATTTATTTTTTCTTTGACGAAATTCAAAATATCCAAAATTGGGATAAATTTTTAAACCGTTTAAGAGAAAATAAAAGATATAAAATATTTGTAAGTGGATCTAACGCCACCCTACTCTCAAAAGAAATTTCATCCAAATTAACTGGCAGAAATATCCAAATCAAATTGCATCCATTTTCATTTAAAGAATATATTTGGATTAAAATGCCTAAATTTCAAAAAAATGATGTTTATTTTCAAAAAGAAAAAATAAAAATAAAAAATTTATTTACTGAATATCTAGAAAATGGTGGATTCCCGGAAATTATTAAAACTGGATATCGCCCATTATTACAAGAATATTTTAAAAACATAATTTATAGAGATATAGTTTTAAGATATAGAATAAAACAAGAAGCATCCCTGCGAGAAATAACAAATTTTCTCCTAACAAATACCGGAACCGCGCTAAGTCTTGAAGAAATATCAAAAATGACGCGAACAACTAATATAAATACAGTAAAAAGTTATTTAGAATATTTAAAAGACTCTTTTCTATTTTCTGTTGTCCCAGTTTATGATTATTCTATAAAAAAACAAATATATAACCCTGATAAAACCTATATTTGCGATTTGGGAATATATGCCGAACTTGGCTTTAAATTTAGTCAAAATGCGGGAAAAATATTAGAAAATTTTGTCTTTAACGAATTGCAAATAAAACACACCCAAATATATTATGGCCCGAAAATAGAAAAAAATGGTGAAATTGATTTTGTCGTTACTGAAAAAAATAAAGTAACAAAACTTCTGCAAGTATGTTATAATTTATCAAACCCAAAAACAGAAGAAAGAGAAACAACAGCTTTATTAAACACAATGAAACATTACAAATTAAAGCAAGGAACTATTTTCACTGATGATACTGAAAAAGAAAAAAAATATTCTGAAGGAAATGTTTCTTTTGTTCCTGCGTGGAAATACTTTCTTAAATAAAAAAGGGGGCCAATCTGCTCCCAAACCTTTGCTTTCTCCCCTGATAAGTCAAATGATTTTATTGATTTAACCTGATTTTTACTTCTCACAAACCGTGTGGACATCCGACGTCCACACACGTCCACGTCCACACACGTCCATTTTTACTTCTCACAAACTGTTTTGAACAGTTGTGGACATCCGACGTCCACACAGTCCATAACATCTATATTTTATTAAAATCTAGTATCACATATTACAGTGCTGTTGTAATATTTTACGCAATATATTATAATACCATTATAATATATTTAATATAGATTGGAGATTTTTTATGGAGGTCTGACCTCCATAAATTTTTTAACGGAGTGGAGGTCGAACCTCCACAAAATCTAAACCCCAGAAAGTTTGGTGGCTCAGCCACCAAACTTTTATCCACTTTTTTTAATGACACCTATTGACACTTTTAATATATATTTGTAAAATATGATTATTCATATTATCATCATATTTTATGACAAATAAAATAGAACCAAATAAAATTTATACCACTGAGGAAACGAGAGATATTTTAAGAATCAGCAAAAGTACTATCAAGCGCTGGCTAAAAAATGGAATTATCCAAGCCAATAAAATTGGTGGACGATATAAAATTTTAGGCTCAGAAATTTTAAGACTAGTATCACCTGCTTTAGAAGAAAATACTCGCAAATTTTATCGCGAATTAAAAGAAAAAACAAAAAAAGCGCTCAAAGATTGGTAGCTTTTTTTGTTTTATCACATTAAAATAATATCTGCTTTTAATCAAAAAAAGGATAAAACTCACTTGACAAATACAAATTATCCGATAATATGTATTTAGACTTTAATTTGTATTTAAAATATCAATTTTATGAGCATTATAAGGGATATAACAAATCAAACAAAAAAATATCTCAAAGATAATGATATTCTGCTTTTTGTTGGGGCTAGACAAGCGGGTAAAACCACTATTCTTAAACAAATTCAATCGTTTTTAGAAAATAAAGACGAAATGATTTATTTTCTAAACCTTGAAGATCCTGATTATCTTGGTTTATTAAATAAATCTCCTAAAAATTTATTCAAAATATTTACGATTGATTTAAAGAAAAAAAGCTTTCTTATAATTGACGAGATTCAATATTTAGATAATCCCACAAATTTTCTTAAATACTTTTGGGATGAATATAAAGAAAAAATTAAAATTATTGCCTCAGGTTCATCAGCCTTTTATATTGATAAAAAATTTAAAGATTCTTTAGTGGGAAGAAAAAAAATATTAAATGTTAAAACATTATCTTTTAAAGAATTTTTAAGATTTAAAAAAGAAGATAAACTTTCTCAAAAAGATTTTAATAAAATAAGTTTGTCTGAAAAAGAAAAAATTGCTATTTATTACCATGAATATCTTATTTATGGAGGATACCCTCGCGTAGTTTTATCCCCTTTTAATGAAAAAAAAGAAATTTTAAAAGATATTGCTTATTCCTATATTAAAAAAGATGTTCACGATGCCCATATTAGACAAGACGAAATATTTTATAAATTATTTAAAATTTTAGCGTCTCAAACTGGCAGTCTTATAAATAGCTCCGAAATGGCCAACACATTGGATGTTTCTAAAAGTTCAATTGATAATTACCTCTACATCATGCAAAAATCATTTCATATCAATTTAATAAAACCGTTCTTTAAAAATATTAGAAAAGAATTAACTAAAATGCCCAAAATTTATTTTTCGGATTTGGGTTTAAGAAATTTTTTCATTTCTAATTTTAATTCGCTAGAGACAAGAGAGGATAAGGGAGGGCTATTAGAAAATGCCGTTTTTAGACAATTAATAGAAAAATACCCCAAAGAAGAAATAAAATTCTGGAGAACAACTGATAAAAATGAAATTGATTTTGTGGTTGAAGAAAAAAAAGCTTTTGAAACTAAAACTAATCCAAAAAAAATTAAAGAACTTTCTTATAAAAAATTCTTTAAAAATTATCCGAATATCGAATTTTCAATTGCCTCCTTGGATGTTAAAAATAATCCAGCCAGCAAATATAAAATAAAAGAAGTTTGGCAGATATAAATCAAGTACTTTTAGAATTACTGAGTATTTTAAACCCTAATAAGAAGTTGTCGCTTTTCTGTAACCCGCCTCTTCTGCTTCCTCCTCGGTACAAAAAAACTGCTCCCCTTTATTAAATGATATCTTAACTTTTTTATAAGTAGGGTCATCGGGAAGAAAATAAGTCCGACCATATCCGTGTTCCGAAATATTACCCTTAATAAGGCATTCTGAACTAATTGGCGCGTCGTTTGTTTCTAAAGGAAAAATAGTCTCTGCCTCTTTTTCTTTGCCCTCGCAAGCATCCCACATTCCTTTGCGTTCAGTAATCGCTTGATTACGACCAGAAGTCAAAAGCCTTCGATAAATTCTATTTCTATCAAGAGGCAAAACATCCGCGCATCCTTCCTTTAAAAGATATTCGTTAACAAATAATTTATTATCTGAAAGAAAAATATATCTAAGCAAACGGCCAAAAATGTCTTTGTCAGAAATATCCTTTTCCAAAATCACTTCTTTATCTTGAATGAGCTCAGTTAAAATTTCTCTGGATTCTTGATAAAAACACCCCCCTATTTCCGGCGCGTCAATTCCCAAAAGACGAACATGAACATTCGGTTCAACTACAATTGTATCTCCGTCTATCACTCTTACCACTTTTATTAAATCTTCTTCTAAATTTAAAACTGTTTCCTGATTTGAACCAACATCTCCAACATTCATAGCGCCGGATAAACTCATGGCGACAATAAAAAAACCTGCCAGATATTTCCTAATTGTCCCATTGGAATCCGCCAAAGTTAAAACACTGATAATCGCGCCAAAAACAATCGCTATTTTCAAAAACACCCGACTAAACCTTTTTAAATCATTTTTTATTTTTTCCTCCATAAAAATTAAAAATTAGAATTAAATATCGCCAAATTTTAAAACAATCCACTGGTTTAAGTATAACAAATTTTTACAAAAAAACTAATTACTAATTGAAAATAATCAAAAAAATGATATGAATTACTCCATTATTGGAACTGGCTTTATTTCCCCCCGTCACATCGAAGCTATTTATTACACCAAGGGAAAAATTATTGATGTCATAAATACCGCTCATGGCGAAAATACTTGGAAAAAAGCAATAAAAAATCCTAAAGCCGACTGTATCGTTATTCTTACTCCAAACAATTTGCACTTTAAAATAGCCTTAGAAGCGGCTAAAAATAAAAAAATGGTGCTTTGTGAAAAACCATTAACTATTAACTCTAAAACAGCAGAAATCCTATCAAAATACCAGAATATCTTTACTGTTTTACAATTAAGATATCATCCATTGGTCAAAGAGTTA
>Ga0268277_1002117_pt1 | contig 12070 bp, 14 predicted proteins | sample saktaG_5_FD_190132 | JGI IMG/M metagenome (GOLD analysis project Ga0268277, IMG submission 190132) | Saline water microbial communities from Sakinaw Lake, British Columbia, Canada - sak_2010_1_5_50m | ecosystem: Environmental > Aquatic > Non-marine Saline and Alkaline > Saline ...
TGCCGCGCTTTTTTGTGCCCTTGAAGCACATATGCTCAATGAAATGCGAGATCCCGGCCTCACCATCCTCTTCATAACAGCTCCCCGTCATGACGAAAAACATCAGGGAGACAGACCTGGTGTGCGGCATGCGGCATGTTACGACCCTCATGCCATTTTCAAGGGTGTTTCTCTCATATTCCATGTTCTTCAGCAGTCCTGCATAGCATGATATCTATTGCCGGGCACCGGGTGGCATAGCAATCCGACCACACATTATAACAAATTCAAATCGGCTGATATCCGTGTTATAATTTATCTACAGCAGGTTAATCGCAGAATAATACGAAATCAAATGGGAAATACAGAGATGGATACAGGAACCTGGAAAGTAAAAACAGGCCTTGCCCAGATGCTCAAGGGCGGGGTCATTATGGATGTCGTGACACCGGATCAGGCCAGGATTGCCGAGGATGCCGGCGCCTGTGCAGTGATGGCGCTTGAGCGTGTGCCGGCCGATATCCGCAAGGACGGCGGCGTGGCCAGGATGGCCGACCCCACTGTGATAACGGCTATCATGAAGACCGTGACCATACCGGTCATGGCGAAGTGCCGCATCGGCCACTTCGTGGAGGCCCAGGTACTACAGGCCCTGGGCGTCGATTTTATCGATGAGTCGGAGGTTCTGACCCCGGCAGATGAAAGCCATCACGTGTGGAAGCATGATTTTAAAGTGCCTTTCGTCTGCGGTTGCCGCGACCTTGGCGAAGCCCTGCGAAGGATCGCCGAGGGCGCCGCAATGATACGCACCAAGGGTGAAGCAGGCACGGGCAACATAGTTGAGGCCGTGCGTCATATGCGCACGGTACAGGCTGCCATGCGCAGGCTGCAATCGATGAGCGCCGATGAGCTCCCCGCCGAAGCTAAAATGCTGGGCGCCCCGCTTGATCTGGTTATAGAGGTGCACAAGAGCGGCAAATTGCCGGTTGTCAATTTTGCCGCGGGCGGCGTAGCCACGCCGGCTGACGCTGCCCTCATGATGCAACTCGGGGCCGAGGGAGTCTTTGTAGGCTCGGGCATCTTTAAATCCAGTGATCCCCGGGCGCGCGCCACGGCCATCGTAAAGTCTGTAACCCATTATAACGACCCGGCCATCGTCGCCGAGGTGTCAAGGGCGCTTGGCTCCGCCATGCCAGGCCTCGATATCAAAAGCATACCTGAAGACAATTTACTCGCCACCAGGGGTTGGTGATTTGCCCGCACAATTCATGGCTATCGATGCCATATCCATCAATATAGAGGGGATAGCTTGCAGACGGTAGACATCGATGATATCCGCTCGCTGCTGGCCGTGATGCCCCCTCACATCGCCTCGGACCTCAAGCAAGAGATTGGAAACGGTGACCTGCTGGAAATTGTCATGGACCTCGGCCGGCTGCCGGAAGCACGTTTCCCCGAACGCGAGATACTATTAGGCGATCACGAAGTAACAGAAGCAGACATACAGCATGTCACCGGCCGCATAGGCTCATTCAGCGGCGACAACCGCGCAGGCCTGACCCGCACGCTTCACCGCATCTCGGCCATCAGGAACCGCGAAGGGAAGATCGTCGGATTGACCTGCCGCGTGGGCCGCGCCGTGATGGGAACGGCTAAAATAATCCAGGACCTGGTGGAGACCGGCAACAATGTCCTGTTAATGGGCCCGCCCGGCATCGGCAAGACCACCATATTGCGTGAAACCGCCCGCGTGCTGGCTGACGACCTCAAGAAACGGGTGATCGTAGTCGACACCTCCAACGAGATCGCGGGAGATGGCGACATTCCACATCCCGCCATAGGACATGCCAGGCGCATGCAGGTGCCGACACCCACACTCCAGCACGCGGTCATGATCGAGGCTGTGGAGAACCACATGCCTGAAGTGATTATTATAGACGAAATAGGTACCAGCCTGGAAGCTGAGGCGGCCCGCACCATAGCCGAGCGCGGCGTCCAGTTGGTGGGCACCGCCCACGGCAACAGCCTGGAGAACCTCATGATGAACCCGACACTGTCCGACCTCATCGGCGGCATACAGACAGTAACCCTGGGGGACGAGGAGGCCCGCCGCCGTCACACGCAAAAATCGGTACTGGAGCGCAAAGCTCCACCCACATTCGACATAGTGGTTGAGATACAGGAACGCTATAAGGTACTCGTGCATACCGATGTAGCAAATGCCGTAGATTCCGTCCTGCACGGCAAGGAAAGCCGTTCCGAGGTCAGGTGGCTGGACCCCGACGGCAATGTCATCAAAGAGCAGGCCGCGACCATACGTGAAACCCAACAAAAACCCGAGATTATAAAGCAGGGCCTGCGAGTTTTCCTTTTCGGCATAAACCGGCCGATCCTTGAGCAGGCGGCACACGAAAAAGGCCTGGCCATCGATATCACGGATGACCTGCGCCTATCTAATATTTTGATCACAACCAAGAACTATTTCCGGCGCAAGCCGCAGAAATTGCGGGACGCCGAGATGCAGGGCATACCAATTTATGCTATACGCGGCAACAGCCTGCAGCAGTTGCGCCATTGCCTGGAGAGCATTTATACGGGGCCGCGTGATGAGGGCGTGGACTCTGCTCTTGACGAGGCCCTGCTGGCCATTGGGGAAGTTAAAAACGGCAAGAAAGAGGTGGTGCTCAGCCCCCAGAACTCATTTATCCGACGCCTGCAGCATATACTGGCCGAAAGGCATGATGTCACTTCCAGCAGCTCCGGGCGCGAGCCCGGGCGGCGGGTGAAGATCGTAAATAACTGAAACGCCTGTTATTTGAATTTCATTATGCCGAAGCGTAAGGGATTGTTTATCACTTTCGAAGGCGGCGAAGGCTGCGGTAAGAGCACCCAGGCCGAGCTTCTCTATAAGGATCTGGAGCGTCGTAAAATACCCGCGGTGCTGACGCATGAGCCCGGCGGCACGCCACTGGGCAACAGGATCAGGACTATCCTCAAAATCAAGCGCGATTTTAATATCAGCCCGCAAACCGAGCTCTTGCTTTTCGCCGCCTGCCGTGCACAGCTCACCAGGGATGTCATCCTTCCCGCCCTCAATGAAGGCACCAACGTGATATGCGACCGCTTCTCCGGCTCCACTCTTGCCTACCAGGGATACGGCCGGGAACTGGGAGTGGATCTTATCGAATCAATCAACAGCGTTGCTACCGGCGGACTGGAGCCCGACCTTGTCTTTTTGCTGGATTCGCCGCCCGAGGCAGGCCTGGGGCGCAAGCACAATAAAGGCGGTGACCGCTTCGAGGCCGAGGAGCTGGCCTTCCACCGCAGGGTAAGGGACGGCTACCTCGAGCTTGCCGGGCGCGCTCCCGGCCGCTGGTTTGTATTAGAGGCACAGCAGCCGGTTGATAAACTGGCAAAGGGCGTGCTGAGCCGCGTATTGACGGTGCTGGATGAGCGTCCGTAAGAAGACAGATACCAGTCTCCCACATCTCAGGGAAGAGCAGGCGCTTTACTCACTGGGTTACCGCCGCATCGCCGGCCTGGATGAGGCCGGCCGCGGAGCGCTGGCAGGGCCGGTGGTGGCAGCCGCCGTCATATTGCCCCATGAACCGGATTTTCCCTGGGTACCCATGGTCAGGGACAGCAAGCTGCTGCAGGAGAAGGTACGGCGGCATGTTTTCGACTGCATGATTGAATGCAGGATTGAGATGGGAATCGGCGTTGTCGAGCCGGACGTCATCGACACGATAAACATCCTCAATGCCACCAGGAAGGCCATGAAGCTGGCGCTGGCAGCGCTGGCGGAGCCGCCGGGATACCTGTTGATCGACGCCGTTAGGCTGAGGAACATGCCCGTACCTCAGAAGGCTATCATCAGGGGTGACCGCTTGGTATTGAGCATTGCATGCGCATCAGTGGCGGCCAAGGTCACGCGCGACCGCATCATGCTGGAACTGGATGATCGCTATCCCGGATATGAATTCGGCCGTCACAAGGGTTACGGCACACGCAAGCACCTGGAATGTCTGCGCAGCCACGGCGCGTCGTGTATACACAGGATGACCTACTCTCCCCTGCGGGACCTTACCAGGCTGATATGAAGAAACAGGAGACTGGAAAACGAGGGGAACAGCTCGCCTGCAGGGCCCTGGAAAAGAAAGGTTACCGCATCCTGCATAAGAATTACCGTTGCCGGCACGGCGAAATTGACCTGATTGCCCGCCATGGCGACTATATTGTTTTTATCGAGGTGCGAAGCAAGACGGGCAACGCTTTCGGGGCACCTGAAGAATCGCTGACCGCTGCTAAAAAAAACAGGCTTACCGCAACGGCACTCGATTACCTGACCAGCCACCATGGCCTGCCTGAAAACTGGCGCATCGATTTCGTCGCCGTCGAATTCGACCCGGCCGGCGGCCAGCCAAGCCGTATCGAAATCATGGAAAACGTCCTCAGCTGATGAAATCTATTCTTCCAGGGCCGCCATAGCTATACAGCTATGAGCCATGGATCCGCCGGCTCTCAATGCCACCGCCACGAAGATGGCCTCCGATATCTCGTCATCGCTGGCCCCCGCTTTTTTGGCGTTCTTAGTATGACCCTCAATGCAGTAGGGACACTGAGTGACGTGTGCGCAAGCCACCGCGATCAGCTCCTTGGTTTTCTTGTTAAGACTTCCATCCGCCATGACCTTGCCGTCGAAATCAAGGTAGGCCTGCATCAACTCCGGCTTGAGCGCGTACATTTTGGCCGCATTCCCGATGTCCTTCTTGCCGTAAAAGTGATCTCCCATTTAATCCTCCGGATTTATGTAGTGTGCACCAGCATTATAATTTCAGCCGTGTCCGCTGTATGATCTCCAGCTTGGACGGGACAGGTAAATCGTCGAAATAGGCGCAGTATCCCGCCACCCTTACCACCAGGCCGGGATACTTGCCCGGGTGCCTGTAGGCATCTTCCAGCATATCGGGGTCCAGCACGTTGAACTGCACCTCCATACCCCCCTTCTCGAAAAAACCGCGCAGCAGTGCTGCAATTATATCCGTCCCGCTTTGGCCTTTGATGACCGAGGGATCGAAGCGCAGGTTGAGGGCATAACCATTGGGGGAATGGCAGGGGTCGATACAGGCCGCCGAGTTGAGCAGGGCCGTAAGGCCAAGCCTGTCTTTGCCATTGGAAGCGCCCATGCTGGCGGCGAAAGGCCGGCCCGCCCTGCGTCCGCTGGGCAAAGCGCCCACCAGCGACCCGAATGCCACATGGCATGTGACGGAGTAAAATCCGGGAACGTACTTGCCTCCCCGCGTATTGTTATGCCCGGTCAGCGACCGGTAAAAGATGCCGGCCACTTCGGCGGCGTAACCATCGGGTAGATTGTGATCGTTGCCATATTTGGGCGCAGCAGCCAGTTCCGCCTGCAGGGCTGGATTGGAGCGGAAATCATGCCTGAGCGCGTCGCAGACCTCCGCCATACTGTATTTTTTTCTTCGAAAGACAAGCTCATCCAGCGCCGCCAGCGAATCGGCCACATCTGCCAGCCCCACTCCCTGGATTCCGCTTGAGTTAAACAGGGCGCCCCCCGCGCTGATATCTTTTCCCGACTCGATACAGCCGTCCACCAGCATGGATGAAAAAGGTGTGGGATGGTAGTCGCGGTTGCCGCGCTCCACGACCTGTATATCGTCCACCAGACGGCCAACTATGTAGTTAACCTGCACGGAAAAAGCGTCCACAACCTCTCTAATCGACGCGAACTTGCGAGGATCCGCCGTCGGAGCACCCCGTCGCTTTCCGCTGCCGAATTGACGTCCCCGGTTGAGCGCCAGTTCGAGGCAAATCGGGAGGTTCATCAGGGCGGCATCGGTGGAGAAAAAGCTCCTGCCGGGCAGTGCCAGTTCCACACAACCCACGACCGCATAGTTCCTGGCCTCCTCAAGAGGGATACCGTTGGCGACAAGTGATTTGATGGCCGCTTCATCGCTGAATACAGCCGGTACGCCATTGCCCTTCTTGGCCACTTCGATCATCCTGTGTAAATATGCTTCGGGAGACCCGCTGTGCAACCGCGCCTGGTAATTGGGATCGCGCAGGCCGGCCTCCTCCATCACGTCGAGCAGCAGGTAGGTCAACTCATTGGTTGCATCCGCGCCGTCCCTGTCCATACCGCCGACGACGGCGGCCTGCACCACCAGGTAGCCACCGTGGTACTGGCTGACGCTTTCGGATAGCAGGAATACGTGTTCAGCAGCCTTGGCCGAGAAGCACAGCATTAGCTCTCTGGCCTCCTCCCTCGTGATACGACCTGCCTCAAGGTCCCGCCTGTAGTAGGGGTACAAAATCTGGTCCATGCGGCCAAAGGAGACCGCAGAGTTGATGCTCTCCAGACAGACGGCCATGTGCGTGAGCCATAAAGACTGCACAGCTTCCTTAAGAGTAACGGCCGGGTTCTGCGGCACCCGACGGCAAATAGTGGCTATTTCCTCCAGTTCCCTGCGCCTGACGGTGTCCTGTTCTGCAGATACCATCCGTCCGGCCTCATCGGCAACCCGGCCGGCATAGGCAAGCAAACCCTCGCAAACTATAGCGGCCGCGCTATGAAGGTCACCGCCTCTACCTTCCATTGATTCCAGATATCCTTTCACGCCCAGCCTGAGCATCTTCTCGTAGTTGGGCAAAAAATGCCCTATGCCCCCGGCTTCATTGATAAGATAAAAGGTGGCTTTGAGCTGTTCGGAAGCGTATTGAAAGAACCTGCCCATATGCGGGAAAAAAGCCCGGAAGGGCATGTTGCGGAAAAGCCAGTAGGGTATGATGTCGAACATGATCTTAAGCCGGTCCTTCCACGGCATCAGCAACGGCGTAGTCTTCCTCTTATCGATACGCGGAATATCCGCGCCCATGAAGACCCCGCTGAGCTCCGGTTGAATAAGGGCAGAGATACGGCAGCTGCCCATATTGCCGACTATCAGCTCGTCAGGATAGATTTTGACGGACTTGTTCTGAAGTATGTAGCGCGTGGCCATGGCCCTGCGAATTATCATGGGTTTCGATGGGTCATCGTGATGCTTGAAGAAGTCCGTCACCAGGTAGGCCCTTTCCGGGCACAGGTATACCCTGCTGCCCAGCAGCTCCTTTTTGATGCGCTGGAAGCGTTGCGTGCGCGAGGCCGTTTCGACTGCCATATATCTACGTGTCCAAAGCGAATGGCGGGTACTTATCGGTTATCATGATCATGGTATAGCACATGACCCTGAAGCCCCATCTCATTACCCCTAGCACGAAATCGAAGAGGCTTTTAGGGTATTTGCCCGTGAAGAGGATGGCGAACCAGGCGATAATGATCACCACCACGGCGGCGATGCCCAGAAAGCACAGCACGATAATATGAGGTATGGCCAGGAACCACTTGACCAGCGGCAGCCAGCGGTTGAGCCCTGCGGCGTCCGGGTACGGCATTTCCAGTTGAACGTTCTGTTCCTCGTCGGTGGAGGGATAAACGTCGGTCATCAGGTAGAAGTAGGACGCTATCCTGTAGCTGAAGGAAGCCAGGTTGAAGTTCCAGTCATACCACCATTTCGGGTACTTCCTGCGAAATACGATCATCAGCACCAGCGGGAGAAAGACCATGCCAATGCCGGTAACTACGGCCCCGCCTTCCTTGACGCCGGTCTGGTAGCTGCCCCCCATCAGCAGTCCCAGTATGATGAAGATGGGAATTACCATGAAGATACGGAAGAACGTTGTCAACCTGTTCAGGTTGCGGTCCGGGTAATCGACTTTTAAGCTAACCGGGTAATCAACTGCCATCTTGCTGCCTCCTAAATATTTATTAGTGACTCAACGGGTGCTTAAATCTGTAAGCTAACCTTGAAACCGCCTTTGCCCAGGTCGTATATCTCCTCGGTCTTGACCTTGACCGCAGATTTCATCTGCTCTGTCAACTTCGCCATTCGCTATCACATCCCCGTCTCTAGGCCTGGATTATATGTAATCGGCATAACTAATTCAACAACAGACGTGCGTCATATGCACTTTGGGTAAAGCGTAGCTTTGACTCGCCGTCACCCTCTTCCTATAATTCCTTATACCTGATATATATGAAAGAATTAACCCGCCGCGACTTTCTTAGGTTCGCCCTGGCCGGACTGGGCGCCGTGTTGGCCACCAGGTTCATCAGCGCATGCTCGCCGCCTCAGACCGCACCGAACGCTCCACCGATGCCAGCACCCGTTACACCGGCGACAGAGGAAAATGGCACTTCCGCAGTGAAATATCCCGACCTGGCTGTGGTACGCGGCGGAGAGCCGGAGGCACTGGCCAGAAAGGCCGTTGAGCTGCTGGGCGGCATCAGGCGATTTGTTAAGAAGGGAGACAATGTCATCATCAAGCCCAACATCGGCCCGGCCATGCGTACTTATGAGTACGCCGCCACCACCAATCCCTGGCTGGTGGCAGCCGTGGCCAGGCTGTGCCTGGAGGTCGGCGCCGGACGGGTCAGGGTAATGGACCAGCCCTTCAGCGGTACCGCCGAATCTGGCTTTCTAAACAGCGGCATACGGGAGGAGGTGGAAAAAGCGGGAGGAGAGATCGAGCTGATGTCGCGCTTCAAATATGCCGCAACCGATATCCCGCTGGGCAGGGATATCAGGAAGTGGAATATATACCAGGATATACTCAAGGCCGACGTGCTGATCAACATGCCCATCGCCAAGCAACATGGATCTTCGCTGCTCACACTGGGCATGAAAAACCTGATGGGCGCGGTCCAGGCCGCTCAGCTTTTTCACCTCAACCTCCACCAGCGCATCGCCGACCTGGCCAGTCGCGTCAAGCCAACTTTGACCATATTGGATGCCATACGCATACTGACCGCCAACGGGCCGACGGGAGGCGACCTGAGGGACGTTAAAAAACTCGATACTGTGATCGCCGGCATCGACATTGTGGCGGTGGACAGCTACGCAACATCCCTCTTCGGGCTGCGACCCGACGACATACCACATATAAAGATAGCCGTAGAGATGGGGCTGGGCTCCAACGATCTGAATAAACTGGACATCAAGGAAGTAACGCTTGGCAGCTAAGAAAAAGAGACCCGTCGGCTGGAACACGCGTAGCTGGCTCAACCTGCGCGCGGCCATACAGGCGCTGGCCTTCATCGGATTTCTGGCGCTCTTCCTGAACGCTGTCCCTCTTCTCATGCGCCTCGACCCCCTGGCCGTCCTGGCAAACTTTATCTCCGGCAGGAGCTTGCCGCCTTTTGCGTTTATCGCGCTGGCCATGACTGTGCTGGCGCTTATCTTCGGACGCGCCTGGTGCGGATGGCTCTGCCCCATGGGCACGCTGCTGGATTGGCTCTCTTTCAACAAATGGCGCCCAGGGAAGATCGCGATACCGGACGGCTGGAGATCTGTAAAATATGTTATCCTGATTGCCATCATCCTTGCCGCCGTCTTCTCCAACCTGACTCTGCTGATATTCGACCCGCTGACTATCATGGTGCGCACCTTCGCCACTGCCGTGTGGCCTGCGCTGGATTTCACGGTCAATGCTGTGGAGTCGGCGCTCAATAACACCCCTGCGCTTCAGGAACCGCTGGCGCGCTTCGATAACGCCATCAGGCCGCTTTTACTGCCGACCACCGAACTCTACTATCCGGACGGCTGGCTTTTCGCCGCTATATTCGCCGGCATTATATTGTTGAACCTCGCCGCTGAGAGGTTCTGGTGCCGCTATCTATGCCCGCTGGGAGCTTTCTACGGGCTTATCAGCAAGATCAGCCTGGTGCGCCGGCGCGTCAACTCAAACTGCATCGGGTGCAAGCTGTGCGAAAACGCCTGCCCCACCGGCACCATTCGCAGGGATAGGGACTGCTCCAGCGATCCAGGTGAATGCATCATGTGTCTACAGTGCATGGATGCCTGCCCGTGCTCGACCAGCGATTTCGGGCCCGTGTACGCGCCGGCCAAGCTAAACAGCTACGACCCGGTGCGCCGCCAGCTTTTCCTGGGACTGGGCGCGGGCGTCCTCCTGGCCATGCTCTTCAAGCTCAATCTCTTCAGTGGACGGCGCAATCCGTACATTATCCGCCCACCCGGGGCCAGCGATGAGGACATGACGGCCAAATGCATACGCTGCGGCGAGTGCATAAAGGCCTGCCCGACGGGCGCCATACAGCCCTCGCGTCTGGAGGCAGGGGCCGAGACGCTCTGGACGCCGCTGCTGGTCATGCGCAGCGGCTTCTGCCAGTACTCCTGCAACACCTGCGGCCAGGTTTGCCCGGTGGCAGCCATACCCGCACTGCCGCTGGCCCAGAAGAAGGTCGCCATTATAGGCAGGGCATTCATCGACCGCGACCGCTGCCTGCCCTGGGCACAGGACACACCCTGCATAGTCTGCGAGGAGATGTGCCCCGTTCCTCATAAGGCCATCCGGCTGAGTGGCGTTCACGTTAAAAAAGAAGATGGCAGCACAGTATACCTGCAGCGTCCCACGGTCCAGGCCGGGCGCTGCAATGGCTGTGGATTATGCGAATTCAAATGCCCCGTGGCCGGCGAGGCGGCCATCCGCGTTCAGACCGTGGAATACGATTAAGGCCTTTGACTAAGCAGGGTATTTATGTTAGAAATTACTCGAGTATTCCAGCAGAAAATACGGCTGAAATAAATAGGAAGTGATCTATGTTTCGCACTTTCGGCATACCGGAGCTACTGCTTGTCCTCCTGATAGTCCTGCTTATTTTCGGCGCCACACGGTTGCCCCAGATCGGCGATGCTTTGGGCAAAGCCATCCGCAATTTCCGCAAGGGCGCTTCAGGCGAAGATGAAAAAGATAAGGGGGCAGGCGTCAGCAAGATCGACACCAAGGATAAGGATAACCCGGGCACATAACCTTCGCGCCCGCCATTTAACACTCCTGTGAAGCAGTTGTAAGCCATGGACTTCTTAGGGATCGGCCTGCCAGAGATAATTTTCGTCCTTTTAATAGCCTTTGTGCTATTCGGGCCCAAACGCATAGTGGACGTAAGCAAGACGGCCGGCCAGGTCATGCGCAACCTGTCGAAAGAAGCCTCGGATATACGGGGCAAACTGACGAAAGAATTGGAAGGAGATGAACCGGGACGGACAGGCACTGAGGACAAGCCCTCCCACCAGGTCCCGCCTTAAACCCATATCAAATGAGCTCCCCTGATTTGAAAGGCATTTCGACACATCTCGAGGAATTACGGAGGCGTCTGATCGTCTGCCTGGTAGCCGTAACCGCCGGCATCCTTATCGCCTTCGCATTCGCCGGCCAGCTTTTCGCCATACTCATCCGGCCGGCCGGCGATATCAACCTGATCTTCGTAGAGGTGACCGAGATGCTGAGCACCTACATGCAGGTGTGCCTGATCAGCGGCATCATCATCGCCATGCCGGTACTGGTCTACGAACTGATAGTCTTCGTGTCGCCGGCCCTCACACCGCGGGAAAAGAAATACGTCTGGATCATACTGCCCTTCATCATACTGATGTTCGCCGGTGGTGTGATCTTCGGCTACTTCGTGCTCATCCCACCCGCCATGCAGTTCCTGCTGAGCTTCGGCGCGGACATAGCCACTCCCCAGATCAGGATAGGCAACTACATCTCGCTGGTTTCCAGGCTGTTGCTGGCCATCGGCCTGGTATTCGAAACACCCGTCATCACCACCTTCCTGGCCAGGCTGGGCATACTGTCCTCCAAATGGCTGGCAGCCCGGTGGAAGTGGGCCGTCATACTGGCTTTTGTTCTCGGCGCCGTCATCACTCCCACCCTCGACCCTGTCAACCAGACGTTGATAGCCCTGCCACTGATCGTACTGTATTTGTTGAGCATACTGTTAGCAAGGCTATTTGAGAAACGCAAGGAGCCAGATTTATGATGGAAAGACAGCCCCGGTGGTACCCGGCCATCAAGGTACGCTGTTCGCGGCGCAGCTATGTAAGAAACAGAGTTGTAGGCACGGATGAACGCAAGCGGCTGCACGAGGTGTGCGACGGGTTCAGGCCCTACAGCGGCGTACGCGTGCAGTTTATCGATGAACCCCCTGACGACATCTTCGCCAATGCACTCGGCT
>Ga0268277_1002125_pt1:0-7500 | contig 12042 bp, 7 predicted proteins | sample saktaG_5_FD_190132 | JGI IMG/M metagenome (GOLD analysis project Ga0268277, IMG submission 190132) | Saline water microbial communities from Sakinaw Lake, British Columbia, Canada - sak_2010_1_5_50m | ecosystem: Environmental > Aquatic > Non-marine Saline and Alkaline > Saline ...
TTAGAAATATTTTACGGGATATTCATTGTTACAAATCCAATTCCTATAAAGAAGTCCCTAAATCTAAAAGGAATAGAAGTTGGACCTACAAGACTTCCGCTTACTTCAATGGATGATAAGCAATTAGAAAGGTTAAAAAAAATATTATTAAAATATAATATTATTAATTAGGATACTTAATCTATTTTAGCATTATGCAAAAGTAAAAAAAAATTTAAAAGTTAAATATAAGGAGTGTGAGGTATTATAAAAAAATGTTAAAAAAAGGCAGTTTAAAGATAATTCCACTGGGTGGTTTTAATGAAGTTGGTAAGAACACGATGGTTTTTGAAAAGGACAATGAGATTATCATTATTGATTGTGGAATAATGTTTCCAGATGATGATATGATGGGAATCGATTTTGTGATTCCAGATTTTAGCTATATTAAAAAAAATGCAAAAAAAGTAAAGGCTATAATTATAACTCATGGACACGAAGATCATATAGGAGCTTTACCATTCCTGTTTAAAGAAATAAATGCTCCAATATATGCCACAAGACTAACCTTAGGTTTGATTAAAATAAAATTTAATATTACCCAAAATAATGGCTCTATAGAATTTAATGAAATCAATACTGAAGAAACATTGAAAATAGGACAGTTCAGTATAGAATTTTTTAGAGTAAATCATAGTATTCCTGATGGCGTAGGTTTAATTATAAGAACTGATATTGGAACTATTGTCCATACTGGGGATTTTAAATTCGACCACTGTCCTATAGATGGAAGAGTGACTCAATTTTCAAAAATAGCTAAAGCAGGGGAAGATGGAGTACTGGCTTTATTTTGTGATAGTACTAATGCCGAAGAAGTTGGTTTCACACTACCCGAAAGAGATGTAGGAAAGACTTTACTTGAAAAGTTTAATAATGCAGATAAGAGGATAATAGCTGCTACATTTTCATCACATATACATAGAATTCAACAGATATTGGATGTATCCAGATATTTAGGGAAAAGAGTTGCTATATCAGGAAAATCTATGCTTAAAACCATTAGAATTTCAACAGAACTCGGATATCTTAAAATTCCTGAGGACACAATAATACCTATAACAAAAATTGATGATTATCCTATAAATAAAATAGTAATACTTTCTACTGGAAGTCAGGGAGAACCACTATCAGCACTTCGCAGAATGGCTCTAAATGAGCATAAAAGAGTCAATATAATGACTGGAGACATGGTAATAATCTCAGCTTCGCCTATTCCCGGGAACGAGAAGGCTGTATCCAGTACTATAAATATGTTAATTAGACAGGGTGCTGACGTGTTTTACGAATCTATTGCAGGCGTGCATGTATCTGGTCATGCGGCACAGGAAGAAATAAAGATGATGATAAGTCTAGTTAAACCGAAATATTTTATCCCTATTCATGGTGAAAATAAACATAAAATTCAGAATGCAAAATTGGCTAGAGAATTAGGAATTGCGGATGATAATATTATTATTGCTAAAAATGGAGATGTTATTAAAATGAATTCCAACCTATGTAGAGTTTCAAATAATTTAAAACCTAAAACAATTTACATAGATGGTATTGGTTCTGGCAACATAGAAGATATTGTTCTTAGGGATAGAAAATTATTATCAAGAGATGGTGTTATATTTATAGTTTCAGGAATTGATAAGCAAGGCAGCAAGATTGTTTATGACCCAGATATAATTCTAAAAGGAATAATTTATATAGATAATTTTGATGAAACTCTGAATGAATGTAAAAAGCAGGTAAGAAATAGTATAAAAGATTGCCTGCGAAAAAGAATAACCAATTCTTCTATTATAGAAAAGAATATTAAGGATAATCTTGAAAAGTTTATTTTTAAAAAAATAAGAATAAAGCCTATAATAATAACAAAAGTAATAACTGTTTAGATTTAATTATAAATTGGAAATTATAAACCATTTTTAGTTAAAATGGCAAAAAATATAAATAAATCAAGTGACAAAAGAAGAAAAATTCATAGAAATACAAAGAAAAGTAATATAAAAACTTCCAAAAGATATGTTAAGAGAAGAATTGAGATTTATGGTATCTTAATTATAATGGTTGCTGTATTATTTTTTATAAGTCTCTTCAGCTATACTAAAAAAGGTATTCTATCTGAATCAATTAATAATTATCTTTCATACATATTTGGTGTAACGAAATATGTTTTCCCGGTTTTACTTTTAATATGGGGAATAAGTTTTTTTATTAGAAGAGTTAAATATCTACCTTCCTGGTTTGGCTGGGGATTTTTCTTATTATTTGTTTCTATATCAGGGATTATAAGTAATAATTTTAATTACAGTAATATTTTTGATGAAATTTTGTTAAAGACAAGAGGCGGTATTATAGGAGCAGGTATTTTTTATGGTTTATATAAATTAATAGGCAGCATAGGTACCATAGTAGTCCTGTCAGTCTTGCTAATAATTTCGATACTGGTTATTACAAAAGTATCATTAATTGATGTTGGTAAAAAATTTATAAAATTATTCTCATGGATAAAAGTTCATTTAAAAGAAGATTTAACTAAAGATGGAAAAATAATCTTGGAGAGCAGTAATGGGCAAATTAAAGGGGAGAGCAATTACAGCAAAGATATAAAAGTAAAAAGTAGGGCTGATAAAAAAGGATTATTCAGAAAGCCGGCAGATGAGATAGTAAATTATGAGAGTAAAAAAATTAGTAATGATAGAGAAAAAATAGATAGAGGCTATGAAGGAAAACCAATATATACAGGTAAACAGTTAAAAATACCTTTAATGGATAGTGGAGAGGAGGAAGAAAATTATAGATTACCTCCAATAAATCTTTTAAAAAAATCTAAGATTTTATCGCCTAAATTATATAAAAAAAGTGTCAGGGAAAACATTGAAACATTAAATCAATTATTTGATGATTTTAATCTTTCCGCAAGAGTAACACGAATTAATAGAGGACCTTCGGTAACATTATATGAGCTCATGCTTTCAAAAGGAGTACGTGTTCAAAAATTGTTATCCCTAGAAGATGATTTTTGTGTTGCCTTGGGTTCTCCTGATTTAAGATTTTTAACACCAATACCTGGTAGGTCAGCTGTCGGTATAGAGATACCAAATAAAATTAGAAGTATGGTTACTTTAGGAGATATATATTCTAGAAGGGATAAAGAAATGACAGAAAACCTTTTAGGAACTCCACTTGGTAAAGATTTTTCAGGGAATATAGTATATATAAATATTAATAATATGCCTCATATATTAATAGGTGGAGCAACTAATTCTGGGAAAAGCTCGTGTCTGAACAGTATAATTATTTCACTTCTTATGAAGGTAAAACCAAGCCAGGTAAAATTTATTATGATAGATCCAAAAATGGTAGAGCTTAATTTTTATAATGGAATTCCACATCTGCTTGCACCTGTAATAACCAATCCCAAAAAAGCTGCATCCATATTATCGTGGGCAGTTGATGAAATGAAGAATAGATTTAAAATTCTAGTTGGAAATAATTGCAAATCTATAGAAGAATATAATTATATGGCTCACAAGGATGGGAGCAAAGGTTTAGAAATTAAGCCATTGCCGTATATATTAATTTTTATAGATGAACTGGCAGATTTAATGATGGTAGCAGCATCAGAAGTAGAGGATAACATATGTAGAATTGCTCAGTTAGCAAGGGCAGTAGGTATTCATTTAATTGTCTCTACGCAGAAACCAATTGTTAAGATAGTCACAGGATTGATTAAAACTAATATACCATCAAGGATATCATTTAAAGTAACCGATTACACAGATTCACGAGTTATACTAGATTTAGGCGGTGCTGAAAAATTAATTGGAAGAGGTGACATGCTTTACCTGTCTCCTAGTTCAAACAGACCAGTAAGACTTCAGGGGTCATTTGTTACAACAAAAGAGATTAATATGGTAACAAATTATATAAAAAATCAGTTAAAGCCAGAGTATAATTTAGAAATTACAGAAAGAGTTGGTAGAAAAAATAAAAAAATTATTGAGGAGGATGAATTATTTTATGACGCTTTAAAAATAGTTGTGGAATTTAGACATGCTTCAGCTTCATTATTGCAAAGAAAATTAAGACTAGGTTATTCAAGAGCTGCTAGAATAATTGACCAATTAGAAGATAGGGGATTAATTAGCGATTATGATGCAAGCAAGCCAAGAGAAGCAAGGGACGTTTTAATTTCTAGGGATGATTTGGAAATAATATTAGAGAAAAGAAAGAATTAAAATAATTAAAAATTTAAATTTATGAAATTTTCTATAATTAGCGTAGGAACTGAGCTTATTTTAGGGTTGGTTATAAATACAAATTCTAAGTATATAGCTGAGCATTTAACAGAGATTGGATTAGAATGTAGTTTTATGTATACAGCAAGAGACAAACAGGATGAATTATCTATAGTTTTGAAAGAGAGTTTAAAGCACAGTGATATAATAATAATAAGTGGTGGATTAGGTCCTACAGATGATGATATAACGAGGAATGCAGTTGCATCAGCCTTGAATTTGAAATTAGTTAGAAATAGATCTCTTGATAATACAAGCTTAAAATTTTTAAAGAGGGTAAAGATTAAGGGAGTTCGTAATAGTTTACTAAGGCAATCATATATACCAGGAGGTTCTAAATCAATTAAACCAAGAATAGGAAGCGCTTCTGGTTTTATAATAAATCTGGATGGTAAGCATAAGTGGATTTTTTGTATGCCTGGAGTACCAAAAGAGATGAAAGATATGCTGAAATTTGATGTAGTTCCTTATATTAAAAAAATAGTAAAGGATAATAAAGAAAAGTGTGAAGATGTTTTTTTAAAGAAAGTTGTTCTTGCGACCACAGACATTAGTGAAAGTGAAATAGAAGCAAGGATAAAAGAAGTTAGCCAGGATGCAAGGAAAATAAATGTTGATATATGTCTTACTGCTACTCCTGGACTAATTAAAATAATACTGGTATCAAAATCTAAAAACATTGATGAATGTAATAAGAATTTGAGAATTATTGAACAAAGGATTAATAATTTGCTGGGTGAATATATTTATGGCAGCGGGGATAATTTGATATCAGATAGATTAAAAGAAGTAATTATTAAAAAAGAAAGAAAGATTACAATAAGTGTGGCTGAATCAATAACAGGAGGTCTTGTAAGCAGTATTATTACCGACACTCCTGGAAGTTCTGATTTTTTTATAGGCTCTGTAGTGTCATATTCAGATTTTGCAAAAAATAAATTACTAAATATTAGAGATGATATTTTAACTAAGAAGGGTTCTGTAAGTAAAGAAGTTTGTATAGATATGGCGATAAATGTAAAAGAAATATTCAATTCTGATTTTGCAGTTGGAGTAACAGGATTTGCAGGACCAGGAACTGCAGAAGATAGCAAAAAAGTTGGATTAGTATTCTGTGGAATTGTTGGCCCTGATGGCTATAGACAGGTATTTGAAAAGAATTTTATTGGCAGTAGAAGTGAAATAAAGTTTAGGACTGCTCAGTTTGTATTAAATAAATTAAGGATTGCAATAGATAATATTATTAATTAATTTTTTTAGAATCCTAAATCAGTTTATTTTGCTATTTCTTTATTAAAAATATTAAGAAACTATATGTATAAAAATAAGAGTGATCTGCAAAAGAGATTATTTATTGCTTTGGATATAGCAGAGGGCGTTAGAAGGTATCTATATGAAATTGCAGTTAAGCTAAATAAAGAAGAAAATGATATTAGAAAAATTTCTTTTTCTAATATCCATATTACTTTAAAATTTTTAGGTAGTGTAAATATAAATAAAATAGATAAAATAATATCAGCAGTAAAAAAAACTGCTGATAATTTTGAACATTTTTATTACAGGTTGTCTGATAGGTTGGATGCATTTCCGGGATTGTTAAATGCAAAAGTAATATTTGTTCCCCTAAAGGAAGGAAATGAGAATGTAATTAAGGTGTATAATGATCTTGAAAATAATTTAAGTAAAATTAAAATAAGAAAGGAAAAAAGAAATTTTAGTCCTCATATTACAATTGCGAGAATAAAGAATAGAATAAATATCGAAAAAATTATTAATGGTTTAAGAGTTTGCAAGCCAGGAAGAATTAATTGCAATAGGATTGTACTTTTTGAAAGTATTTTAAAACCTACAGGTGCAGAATATAATATTGTTAAGGGATGTCAGTTAAAGTAAGTTGGGTAAAAATATGAAAATAAAACTTTACTACTTTTTAAGAATTTTATATATAGTATTTGATTAAAAAAGTTTTAGATGTTAAAATGTGCTTATAGGTATTTATGTAAAAATAAGTTTTTAAATATTGGCTTTTTATAATTTTTCTGGGGGATTAATTATGGATAAGGAAAAAGTAATTGAAAATACATTATCGCAGATTGAGAGGCAGTATGGGAAAGGTACAATTATGAAATTAGGCGGTAATAGCCCGTTAGAAGGTATTCCTTCAATTTCTACATGCTCCTTAGAATTAGATATGGCATTGGGAATAGGAGGGATACCAAAGGGGAGAGTAACTGAGATTTTTGGACCGGAAGCTTCAGGAAAGACAACTCTTGCACTGCATATAATTTCAAGTGCTCAAAAAGAAGGTGGTACTGTAGCATTTATAGATGCAGAGCATGCACTGGATCCTAATTATGCCAGGAATTTAGGTGTTGATATTGAAGAATTGTTACTATCTCAACCGGATAATGGCGAGCAGGCTTTAGAAATTTGTGAGATTTTATTAAAAAGTGGCGCACTGGAAGCTATTGTGATTGATTCTGTTGCGGCACTAGTGCCAAAAGCTGAACTTGAGGGTGAAATGGGAGATTCTTATATAGGGCTTCAGGCTAGGCTTATGTCTAAAGCTTTAAGGAAAATTACGGGAGTTGTAAATAAAACAAAAACAGCTGTAATATTTATTAATCAATTAAGAGAAAAGATTGGTGTTATGTTTGGTAATCCGGAAGTAACACCTGGTGGAAGAGCTTTAAAGTTTTATACTTCTGTGAGATTGGATATTAGAAAAATAGACACTATAAAGATTGGCACAGAGATTATTGGTAATAGAATCAGGGTAAGGGTGGTTAAAAATAAAGTTGCTCCACCGTTTAAGACTGCTGAATTTGATATAATGTACGGGAAGGGAATATCTAAAGAAGGAAGTATTTTGGATGTTGGGACGGAGCAAGGCATAATTAGCAGGAGTGGGTCATGGTATTCTTACAATAATGATAGAATTGGGCAAGGCAGGGAGAATGCAAAGATCTTTTTGATACAAAATCCTAAGATATTTAATAAAATTGAAAAGGAAATTAAAGAAAAACTAAACTTCAAAACAGATATTAAAAAAGGTGATTAAGTTACTTGAAAATTACTTGAAATTATATTGACTTATTAAATTGAGATGATATAATTCTCTAGGCTAAGTAGGAGTATTTTATAAAAGGCTACTTGGAAACAAAATACTTCT
>Ga0268277_1002125_pt1:10000-12042 | contig 12042 bp, 7 predicted proteins | sample saktaG_5_FD_190132 | JGI IMG/M metagenome (GOLD analysis project Ga0268277, IMG submission 190132) | Saline water microbial communities from Sakinaw Lake, British Columbia, Canada - sak_2010_1_5_50m | ecosystem: Environmental > Aquatic > Non-marine Saline and Alkaline > Saline ...
AGAACGGACCGGCGAGTTACAGTATGCAGCAAGGTTAAGCTATTATAGCGTAGCCGCAGCGAAAGCGAGTCTGAATAGGGCGTTTAGTTGTATGCTGTAGACCCGAAGCTGGGTGATCTATCCATGGCCAGGGTGAAGCGAAGGTAAAACTTTGTGGAGGCCCGAACCCACTAACGTTGAAAAGTTAGGGGATGAGCTGTGGATCGGAGTGAAAGGCTAATCAAACCCAGAAATAGCTGGTTCTCCTCGAAATAGCTTTAGGGCTAGCCTCAAGTGTTCAATTTTGGGGGTAGAGCACTGAATGGACTAGGGGCCTTACAAGGCTACCAAATCCAATCAAACTCCGAATACCAAAATCAGATAGCTTGGGAGTCAGACTGCGGGGGATAAGCTCCGTGGTCAAAAGGGAAACAGCCCAGACCATCGGCTAAGGTCCCAAAATATATGCTAAGTGGTAAAGGAAGTGAAACCACACAGACAACCAGGATGTTGGCTTAGAAGCAGCAACCATTTAAAGAGTGCGTAATAGCTCACTGGTCAAGCAGTTTTGCGCCGAAAATTCAACGGGGCTAAAGCATATTACCGAAGCCATGGATCCTAACTTGTTTAGGATGGTAGAGGAGCATTCTGTAAGGGCAGAAGCTTAATTGTAAGATTAGGTGGACTTTACAGAAGAGAGAATGCCGGTATGAGTAACGAAAGACAGGCGAGAAACCTGTCCGCCGAATGCCTAAGGTTTCCTGGGGAAGGCTATTCCGCCCAGGGTTAGTCGAGGCCTAAGCCGAGGCTGATAAGCGTAAGCGATGGACAATAGGTTAATATTCCTATACAACCAAATTGCGTTATTACCAATGGGGTGACGCAGGAAGGTAGGCCAGCGTGGTTTGGTCGACTACGTGCAAGCATGTAGGGTGCTAATTAGGAAAATCCGGTTAGCATTAAACCCGAGGTGTTATGCCGATCCAATTGCGGCGTAGTGGTTGATCCTATGCTGTCTAGAAAAACCTCTAGGGAGTAATTTGGTTCTCGTACTAAAACCGACACAGGTAGGCAAGTAGAGAATACTAAGGCGATCGAGAAAACCTTCGTTAAGGAACTCGGCAAAATAACCCCGTAACTTAGGGAAAAGGGGTACCATTGTAGGGTGAAGAGATTTACTCTCGGAGCTCGAAGTGGTTGCAATATCAAGGCTCAGGCGACTGTTTACTAAAAACACAGGTCTCTGCTAAGTCGTAAGACGAAGTATAGGGGCTGACGCCTGCCCGGTGCTGGAAGGTTACGAGGAGAGGTTAGCGCGCAAGCGCGAAGCTTTGAATCTAAGCCCCAGTAAACGGCGGCCGTAACTATAACGGTCCTAAGGTAGCGAAATTCCTTGTCGGGTAAGTTCCGACCTGCACGAATGGCGTAACGATCTGAGCGCTGTCTCAACGAAGGACTCGGTGAAATTATATTATTGGTGAAGATACCAATTTCCCACAGAAGGACAGAAAGACCCCGTGAACCTTTACTGTAGTCTGATATTGAACTTTGGTTTATCTCATGTAGGATAGGTAGGAGACTATGAAGCCGGGGCGCAAGCTCTGGTGGAGTCAACGGTGAAATACTACCTCTGGTATGCTGGAGTTCTAACTTCATACCGTTATCCGGGTGAAGGACAGTGGCAGGTAGGCAGTTTGACTGGGGCGGTCGCCTCCCAAAAAGTAACGGAGGCGTCCAAAGGTTCCCTCAGAGTGTTTGGCAATCACTCGTAGAGTATAAGAGCATAAGGGAGCTTAACTGTGAGATTGACAGATCAAGCAGAAACGAAAGTTGGGTCTAGTGATCCGGCGGCACAGTGTGGAATGGCCGTCGCTCAACGGATAAAAGGTACTCCGGGGATAACAGGCTTATCTCCCCCAAGAGTCCATATCGACGGGGAGGTTTGGCACCTCGATGTCGGCTCATCGCATCCTGGGGCTGAAGCAGGTCCCAAGGGTTTGGCTGTTCGCCAATTAAAGCGGTACGCGAGCTGGGTTTAGAACGTCGTGAGACAGTTCGGTCCC
>Ga0268277_1002131_pt1 | contig 12012 bp, 15 predicted proteins | sample saktaG_5_FD_190132 | JGI IMG/M metagenome (GOLD analysis project Ga0268277, IMG submission 190132) | Saline water microbial communities from Sakinaw Lake, British Columbia, Canada - sak_2010_1_5_50m | ecosystem: Environmental > Aquatic > Non-marine Saline and Alkaline > Saline ...
CCCTTAATAATTGGCCCACTACTACCCAGACCCTCCATATTGTAAATACTGCCAAATCCTTGCTCGAGCATACCTCTTAATGCTAATACTGAGCCGTATATCGCACCTATTACATTTGTGTTGACTACTTTGTTAACCAGATCAGGCGAATATTCCTGAACTCCAATTTCAGCATGGCCAACACCAGCATTATTAATCCAGATATCGATATTGCCAAAGCGGGCTTTTGCTGCATCCCATAGAACCTGCACCTGGTCAAAGTCAGTTACATCACAAATATAGGCCAATAAACGGCTCTGCTCGTACTTGGTAGCCAGGAAACTATGGGCTTTGTTCAGATTATCCTGAGAATGCCCGCTTATGGTCACAGAACAACCAAGCGCTAGGAAGGAGTCGGCAAGACCAAGCCCGATACCGCTGGTGCTCCCGGTGATAACGATGCTTTTCATTATCCAATTGCAAACACAATTTTACAAATATATAGAGGCAGCAATAGGAAGAATTATCTAATATACTTTCCTTCTTACTCCCTGGATTATTATTCCAACAGTGACGAGTACCATTCCCACGATCGTAGTGATTATTACGCTTTGATCAGGTAGCGTTTCGACTGTAAGGCGTTTCAATAGTATGCCAAGTAATGCCCAATCGACGACAAGACAGTAGAATATATCTCTTCGTATGAAGAGTATACTCAACGCAATTGCTATTCCGACAACAATAACCACTACCGCCCAGAATTGCTCACCAAGTCCAAGAGTATTCCAATTTACATCAACCAGCAGAGCGGTAACATTGGCGATTGTGGCTATGGTTATCCAGCCAAGATACACGCTAAAAGGAAGATGTACCAGGTATTTTTCAATTCTGGTTGCGTCTGCTTTACCAATGTGTAATCGTAAATAGATTGCTATTAGAGACCCCAATATTGCAAGCATTAAAACTAAGGACAGAGGTAATATTTCGTAATGCCAGGCGAAAATCCAGCCGATATTTGCCAGACAGGAGATAAAGAAAAGCACCCCGATATTCTCAATGAAAGATGATTTCTGCGTATCCTTTCTGATGGCTATAATCAATCCATATATGACAAATATAGCCATCAGTACATATATTAAACCCCAAATAGAAAAGGTCAATCCTGCCGGCACAAATAAGTTAGGATACTGATCAGACAACACCCCAGTTGTCTTATTGTTTATGGGAAGAGCATTGGCGAGTCCATTAACTATAATTGTACCTAAGAATCCAATCAGGTTTAAAATAGATAGAACCAGAAGTCGACTGTTTCTCATAGCCTTCTCCTTCAATTTAATTCTTCATTTGTGGTAATACTATTCCACTGCTAAACCCAAAGTCAATTAAGGCATAATATTTTTCCTTAGCAGTAAGAAAGAACAGCATTGCATTGTGTTTACACGATTCAGGTAACAAAAAAACTTAAATCGTGGCGTCTCTTTCAAATTTGAAATTTATAGCTAATTCTATGCGGACATCCCAATCCACGTCATCCAGCGGGTAGGATTTCATATATATTTGTCTGAAAACGCATTCACTTGGCTTTTTCACCCAGCCTCAATGCTGCATATTCAATAATAACCCCGTAGAGAATCCCTGCTATGAACCCTATAACATCTTTAAAGCCTGTGGAGCTGTAAAAAGCGAAGGAAACTAGTAAGCCGAGGAATGCTCCACGCCCAATAGCCTGCAGGGTGTTCAGCCTACCCCAAGCTAGGCCTATGACAATACCCATGAGTAAACGGTTAAACCAGAAAGCAAAGAGGTAATAAGCTTCATTTGTAAATCCTGATCTTAATTGTGCACCTATAATACAGATAACCCCCAGCAAAGCACCAGTAATAATGCATACCAGCATTCTTCTTGTAAACATATTCATAATCACCCCTTCATGGGATATTTTAAAATACTAATTAGTATTAGATAGCAATCGGCGACCAATTTGCAACAGTTTTTCTTTACCTGTTAGTGACAAACCAAAAGAGTTAACCTGGTTCTCTAGCGATTCGAGTTTTCCAAAACTACCAAGGTATCCATTTACTCGTGCTACAGCCGTCGAACTTATTAACTGACCAATCTCCGGATATATAGCTGTGTATTCATTGAAAAGGTCGGGATACTGCTGGAGATAATACTTCTGGTGATAATCCTCGGCTAGATAGAACTCCGAAAACGGAATAACTTCAGTAAGAATTTTTTGCCCTAGACTAGCCTCTTTACGTTGCATCGAGGCTGAGGCTACATTTCTCTGGTCTTCGTTATGGTAGAAAATTATTGACATGTATTGTCTCGACCACGGTTGTGTTGTCGGATTATGACTGTCCCAGAATACCTCCAAAAGTTCTTCATAAGAAATTCGTGTCGGATCATAGTCAATTTGAATCGTCTCAGAATGATCTCCAAGATTGTAATAGGTGGGATTATTTGTCGAACCACCAGAGTAACCGACACGAATTCTGATCACACCTTCTATACTCCCGAACTGGGAGTCCGGTCCCCAGAAGCAGCCTAAAGCAAAGGTAGCCGTCTCCGTTTTAACCGGCATTATTGTATCAATGGGAGGTATCTTCGGTGCGGTTGCCGTCATATTGTTCTCTCCCTTATTTAAATTGCTCTTCTTATTGCAGCCTACACTAATACCAGCTACAACGGTAGCCAATATTATTACTAGTACTATAATTCCGATAGTTTTATTTAGCATTTTCTATCACTTTTTAATCCCAACAAAATCCAGGGCAATCGAGTTGATACAATAACGGAGCCCTGTTGGGGGAGGACCATCTTCAAACACATGCCCAAGATGAGCACCGCATCTCCAGCACATTACTTCTGTTCTGACCATGCCGTAGCTATTATCTGTTTCAGTTTCAACGCTCTTTTCGAATATTGGTTTAAAGAAACTAGGCCAGCCGGTTCCAGAATCGAACTTTGATTCTGAACTAAAGAGCTCATTACCGCAGCAAACACATTTGTAAATTCCTTCTTCGTGAAAATCATAGTATTTTCCAGTGAAGGCTCTTTCGGTACCCTTCATCCGGGTAACCTCAAATTGTTCTGGCGTTAGTATTTGTCGCCATTCTTCGTCGCTTTTAATAACCTTCCCTACCATTTCTTCTCCTTCCTGCTCTACGGATGACGTCACCCTGTTAGGAGGCAATGCGTTTCCACAACCAAATACAAACAACATTACAAGAACTAAAGTCAGTGCTACAACAATCTTGAATACCATATTAATGGTTTTTACTGTTGTATTTATCAAAATATCTCTTGACATTGGCTTATATATATATACAATAATAGTAACAATTACTATTATTATAGTATGGGAGTTATAAGTAGAATGTCAAGGAAATCGTCGCAGAGAGATGCCATTTTAAGAGTAGTAAAGAATACCAATTCACATCCTGGAGCTGATTGGATTTACGAGGAAGTTAAAAAGGAGATTCCCAACATAAGTATGGGGACTATATACCGCAATCTACGGTTCCTCGTAGAGACCGGGGAGGTGAAGAAAATTAATATTCCAGGTATTCCAAGCCGTTTTGATGGCAGTAATAGCGACCACCACCATTTAGTATGTGAAAAGTGTGGTCGTATCTTCGCTCTGGATGAGTCCGTAGAGTGTGATGCGGAAGCCAAGATATTTCAAAAAACCGGGTTTAAAACAAAAGTACAATACCTGAAATTCATCGGGTTATGCTCCGATTGCCAAAAGGAGCAAGATAAGACCTAGTATACGGCTTCTTCGGAGTCACGGGCAAAATTTATATAAAGGAGGACACATAATATGGCCGTGAAAAATCTGGGCGAGAAGTACCGATGCAGTATCTGTGGGAATGAGGTAATCGTGACCAAGGCAGGAGGTGGTACGCTCGTATGCTGCGGTGAAGACATGGAGAAAATAGATTAGGCAGCATACTGAATTTAATATGAGGTGATGACATGAAAAAGGTTCTTATTGCGTATTTTAGCTTAACCGGAAAAACCGAGAAAATGGCGGAATATATCGCCGAGGGTGTTCGCTTCGCTGGCTGTCAGGCAACAAGTAAGAAAATATCAGAGATTAAGAATGCCGGCGACCTTGCGGGTTATGATGGTTATATTTTCGGCTCGCCGACTTATCACAGGGATATGGCTGAGCTAATGAAGACTTTTCTTTTCCTGGCGCGAAAAGCCGATCTTGAAGGGAAACTGGCAGGAGCCTTTGGCTCTTATACCCATAGCGGTGACGCCCCAGCCATAATCTTCGATACTATGCAATATGTTTACAAGATGCAGCCTTCCGAACTCGGCTCTTTTAATCTTAAAGAGGCTATAGTCGAAACTCAAGAAGGAATGCATTCCTGCTAGGATTACGGAAGGGTATTTGGCGAAAAACTGGGCGCTTAGGCTTTGAACTTTTACCGATTCAAACGGCATGATTCGGATAAGTAATAATATATTCTCACACTAAGAAGCGATAGGTAATCCTTTGAAACCTCACGAATTTAATTAACGGGAAAGCGAGGATTTAATTGGTAATGAATAAGTACAAATGCACAGTTTGCGGATGGATCTATGACCCGGAAGTTGGTGACCCTGATGGTGGTATAGCTCCAGGGACACCATTCGAAAAGATACCGGACGACTGGCAATGTCCCATGTGTGGAGCAGCAAAAAGTGAATTTGAAAAAATAGAATAAACCGTGCTTATATCGTTGAAATACAAATTTAGAAGGGAGAATGAATATGGAACACAAGCTACCTGACCTGCCTTATGCAAAGGATGCCCTGGTACCCAACATATCGGCAGAGACCCTGGAATACCACTACGGCAAGCATCACAAGGCATACGTTGACAATCTCAATAAGCTGATACCTGGCACTGAATTTGAGAAGATGGACCTGGAAGAAATTGTGAAGAAGGCATCCGATGGAATCTTCAACAATGCTGCACAAATCTGGAACCACACTTTTTACTGGAACTGCCTCTCGCCAAAAGGCGGCGGTGAACCTTCTGGAGCTATCGCCAATGCTATGATTAAAAACTTTGGGTCATTCGAACAGTTTAAAGAGAAGTTCACTAATGCTGCGGTAACACTGTTCGGTTCCGGCTGGGCATGGCTGGTGAAAAATCCTAATGGCGATCTCGGAATAGAGGCTACCAGTAATGCAGTAAATCCTCTGAAAGACGGGAAGAATCCTTTGCTTACATGTGATGTCTGGGAGCACGCATATTATATAGATTACAGAAATGCCCGTGCAAAATACCTAGAAGCTTTCTGGAATTTAGTTAATTGGGAATTTGCAGACCAGAACTTTGTTAGAAGTAAATAGAATTATGCACTTAGCGGGCTATATAAGTATTGTCAACCGAAACAAATAAAGAAAAGGAGAAATATAACTTGAGTAAATCAATCAAAGGTACACAGACAGAAAAGAACCTCTTAACTGCGTTTGCTGGAGAATCACAGGCAAGGAACAGGTATACATTCTTTGCCAGCCAGGCTCGGACAGAAGGATATGAGCAGATTGCCAACGTGTTCACGGAAACCGCCGGTAACGAAAAGGAGCACGCCGAGGTCTTCTTTAAATACCTCGAAGGTGGGGATGTGGAAATCATTGCTGCCTACCCGGCAGGTATTATTGGGGATACAAAGACTAACCTAGAGGCCGCTGCGGATGGCGAAAAGATGGAATGGAGTGAGATTTACGCTAACTTTGAGAAGACTGCTAGGGAGGAAGGTTTCGAAGAGATAGCGACTTCATTTAAGGAAATCGCCGAAGTGGAAGAGTTCCATGAGGGACGATACCGGAAGATGGCTGCCAATGTAGCCGCCGGTGAAGTCTTCAAAAAGAAAGCTGTGGTGAAGTGGCACTGCACCAATTGTGGCTATATCCACGAAGGCACCGAGGCACCTAAGGAATGTCCAGCCTGCAAGCACGAACAGGCATACTATGAGCTTCTAGCAGAAAACTATTGATATTTCCTAAAAAGTTGTATATTTATCGTTACAAAAACTGATTAGAAGGAGGGACATTATGAATGAAGATAGCGGAGCTAAAAAACCCATTGTCGGCGGTGGTACGTCGATCCGGGATTGGTGGCCGAACCAGTTAAACCTCAAGATTCTTCATCAGAACTCTCACCTGAGTAATCCTATGGGTAAGGATTTCAACTACGCGGAGGAATTCAAGAAACTCGACATGGAAGCCCTGAAGAGTGACCTTTATGCGCTGATGACTGACTCACAGGACTGGTGGCCGGCCGATTACGGTCACTACGGTGGACTGTTCATTCGTATGGCCTGGCACAGCGCCGGTACCTACCGCATGGGCGACGGCCGCGGGGGCGCAGGGGACGGCACCCAGCGCTTTCCGCCCCTCAACAGCTGGCCGGACAATGCGAACCTCGACAAGGCGCGCCGGCTGCTCTGGCCAATCAAGCAGAAGTACGGCAGCAAGATCTCCTGGGCCGACCTCATGATCCTCGCTGGCAACTGTGCCCTTGAGTCGATGGGATTCAAGACCTTCGGCTTTGGCGGCGGGCGTGAGGATGTCTGGGAGCCGCAAGAGGACGTTTACTGGGGGACAGAGAGCGAATGGCTTGGCGACAAGCGCTACTCCGGTGACCGGCAACTCGAAAATCCCCTCGCCGCCGTGCAGATGGGCCTGATTTACGTGAATCCAGAAGGGCCGAACGGTAATCCTGACCCAGTTGCGTCTGGCAATGACGTCCGCGAGACTTTCGCGCGTATGGCCATGAACGATGAGGAGACCGTCGCTCTCGTCGCTGGCGGGCACACGTTCGGCAAATGTCATGGTGCGGGCGATGCGGCGCTTGTCGGTCCGGAACCCGAAGCCGCCGGTATTGAGGAACAGGGCCTCGGCTGGAAAAGTAGCTTCGGCAGTGGCAAAGGCGGCGACACGATCACCAGTGGCATTGAAGGTGCATGGAAGCCGAAACCGACTAAATGGGACATGGGCTATCTGAACACGCTGTTCAAATACGAGTGGGAGCTGGTCAAGAGCCCGGCCGGCGCGAATCAGTGGCTGGCCAAAGATGTAGCCGAAGAGGACATGGTTGTTGATGCGCACGACCTGTCGAAGAAGCACCGGCCGATGATGACAACAGCAGACCTCTCCCTTCGCTACGACCCAATCTACGAGCCGATCGCACGGCGCTATCAGCAGAACCCCGAGGAATTCGCGGATGCATTTTCCCGGGCTTGGTTCAAGTTGACCCACCGCGACATGGGCCCCCGCTCGCGCTATCTCGGTCCAGAGGTCCCGGCAGAGGAACTAATCTGGCAAGATCCGGTGCCCGCAGTCGATCATGAGCTGATCGACGCGCAGGACATCACTTCCCTCAAGGGCAAGATTCTTGCCTCAGGCCTGTCCATCTCCGAACTGGTCTCAACCGCCTGGGCGTCGGCATCCACGTTCCGTAGTTCCGACAAGCGCGGCGGTGCGAACGGGGCGCGCATCCGTCTTGTGCCACAAAAGGATTGGGAAGTCAACCAACCTGCCCAACTAGCGAAGGTTCTGCAGACGCTTGAGGATATTCAGAAGACTTTTAATAATTCGCAGGCCGGTGGGAAGAAAGTCTCGCTTGCTGACTTGATTGTCCTGGGTGGTTGCGCAGGTGTCGAGCAAGCTGTTAAGAATGCTGGTCACGATGTGATTGTTCCCTTCACACCGGGACGCACAGATGCGTCGCAAGAGCAAACCGACGTGAAGTCATTCGCCGTACTCAAACCAACTGCAGACGGATTTCGTAACTACCTCAAAACCAAATACGCCGTTTCGGCAGAGGAAATGCTGGTCGATCGGGCGCAACTGCTGACGCTGACTGCTCCCGAGATGACGGTTCTTGTTGGCGGTATGCGCGTCTTGAATACTAACTTCGGACAGTCCCAGCACGGCGTCTTTACCAAGCGGCCAGAGACGCTGACCAATGACTTCTTCGTGAATCTGCTCGACATGAGCATGAATTGGAAGGCAACCTCGGAAGACAAAGACGTGTTCGAGGGTCGTGATCGAGCAGCGGGTGGAATCAAGTGGACCGGCACCCGTGTAGACCTCATCTTCGGTTCGAACTCCCAACTCCGGGCTCTGACGGAAGTCTACGGATGTGAGGACTCCATGGAGAAGTTCGTGCACGACTTTATAGCGGCGTGGAACAAAGTAATGAACCTTGACCGCTTCGAACTCTCCTGATCGTAGTATAAACGTCTTCGAGGGATTCTGAAGCGTATTATGAACTGCAGATCATATACTCAAGAAGCGATAACCATCACAAACTGACGGATGGTTTGAATAATCAACAAAGCCGAAGGCTTAAATCTAGATGTAAACGAGGTAAAATGCCTTTATGATATATCTTAGAGACAGTAAAAGCAACGACCAAATAGTTGAAATACAATAAAGGAGGTTTTTTATGCCTGAAGAGTTCAAGCCAGGATGTCAGAGGCCAACAATTAAAAAGCCAACTCCTGAAACTGCTCCAGTTGCAGAATCTAACATAAAGGAGGCGAAACAAGCAATGGTCAAAGTAGGCAAGCCGGCACCAGACTTTACAGCTGCGGGCTTTAATGACGGTAAGTTTGCTAACTTCAATCTTTCCGAGTACAAGGGGAAATGGGTTCTGTTATGTTTTTACCCGGGTGATTTCACCTTCGTCTGAGCAACGGAAATTTCAGCAGTTGCTGAAAAACATGCGGAACTTCAATCTCTTGGTGTGGAAGTGTTGTCCTGCAGCGTAGATAGCATATATGTGCACAAGATGTGGAATGAACATGAACTTTCCAAGATGATAAACAAGAATATCCCCTTCCCGATGTTATCTGACCAGGATGGCAGTATCGGAAAAATGTACGGTATATACGATGAGGATAGTGGTGTAGAGACCAGGGGAAGATTTATTATCGATCCTGACGGCAATATACAGGGCTTTGAAGTATTAACGCCCCCGGTTGGCCGTAATGTTCTTGAATCAGTCAGGCAAATTCAAGCCTTCCAGCTAGTAAGAAATTCTAAAGGCACGGAAGCCACTCCTTCCGGCTGGAAACCTGGGAAACCGACGTTAAAACCATCGCCTGAATTAGTCGGAAATGTATGGAAGGAATGGAAAGTTAGCCAAGCTTTCGACGAATAAATATCCGATGAAATAAAAGTATTGTCAAAAGGTACCTCTCTCGATGCAGAGGGGCGCCTTGTTGGTAAACTGAATCAGGAGATCGCTATGAACAAAGCGATGTGCTCGCTCAACTTCATGTATAGCATGGAAAGATTTGCCACGGCAATCTACCAGATACAAAAAGGCGGTTTTAATAATAAATCGGTTACTGAGAAATTAACATACGCTGTTGATAATGAGCGGCAGCATGCTCTGAAGATCAGCAACCGAATTATTGAACTGAATAATACTCCGTCTAGATTGTCGTTCTTATTTCAGATTGCTGGCAGTCTGCTTGGCTACGTCAGTAGGTGTTTCAGTAAAACGTTTGCGCTTAAGACCGATTTAGCAATAGAAAAAAGGGCAGTCAAAGACTATAGTTACTTCCTTAAGACATTGGAACTTGATGATACGACAAATATGCTGATAAAAAGCATTATAGCTGACGAAGAGTTACACATAAGGAACTGGCAGGATTCCATTAAGCTGCTGAAAAGCAAGACATGAGGCATCTCAATTCCCCTGCCTGTATGAAACGTGGTGATAATGAGTGAACGAGAAAAAGCCTAATCGTTTGATCAAAGAGACGAGCCCATATCTACTACAGCATGCGGAGAACCCTGTTGACTGGTATCCCTGGGGCGATGAAGCTTTGACACGGGCTCGAACCGAAGATAGGCCGATACTCCTCAGTATTGGCTATTCTGCCTGTCATTGGTGCCATGTCATGGGGCATGAGTCCTTTGAGAACGAAGAGGTTGCCAGACTCATGAATGAGAATTTCGTCAACATTAAAGTGGACAGAGAAGAGCGCCCTGACCTCGATACAGTTTATATGGAGGCAGTCCAGGCGATTACTGGTAGCGGTGGCTGGCCTTTGACGATTTTTCTGACCCCGGAAGGTAAGCCCTTCTATGGCGGCACTTATTTTCCACTCGAAGATGGGCGTGGTCTACCCGGCTTTTCAAGGGTTCTCAGGACAGTATCAGACGCATACAGAAATCGCCGTAGCGAGGTGGAGCGGGCGACCGGACAAATAATGACGGTGCTAAGTTCTAATGCTGTTGGTAATGCTACCACTGAACAGCTTGGAGTAGATATCCTCGACCAAGCATATTTAGCTCTTAAGCTTGACTTTGATAGCGAAAATGGTGGTTTCGGTCAAGCTCCCAAGTTTCCCCAACCAATGGTACTCGAATTTCTATTAAGACATTACTACCGTACCGCGGATAAAGATGCTTTGAATATAGTAATGCTTACCCTTGAAAAAATGGCTAAAGGCGGTATATATGATCAGATAGGCGGTGGTTTTCACCGCTATGCTACCGATGGTTACTGGTTAGTGCCACACTTTGAAAAGATGCTATACGATAACGCTCTACTTAGCCACTTATATTTACATGCCTATTTGGTTACCAAAACACCCCTATTCCGACGCATCGCTGAGGAAACTATTGACTACGTACTTAGAGAAATGACCAGTATGGAAGGCGGCTTCTATAGCACTCACGACGCCGATAGTGAAGGCAAAGAGGGTAAGTACTACATTTGGGTACTTGATGAGATAAGGAAGGCGCTCGACGAAAAAACAGCCAACGTAATAATCGAATATTATGGTATTAATGAAAGGGGTAATTTCGAAGGCCAAAATATTCTGCATGCGGTCGGGAACCAACAATCAGAAGAACCGGGTATTATCAGGCAGGCCAAGGCGTTACTGCTGAAGGAGCGCGAGAAACGAGTTAAGCCCGGCCGAGATGATAAAATCTTATCTGCGTGGAACGGGCTGATGTTAGCCAGTCTTACTGAAGTAGCATGTGTACTCGACCGCAATGATTACCTTGAAAAGGCTGTTGCCAATGGTTCTTTCTTATTGAACGCCATGGTATCTGAAGGATATCTCAAGCATTCTTACAGGGAAGGTAAAACCAGCACTGAGGGCTACCTTGAGGACTACGCAATGGTTATTGAGGGTCTATTGAATTTACATCAGGCTACCTTCAGCGGTAAATGGCTAAAGGAAGCCATTAGGCTGGCAGACATTATAGTTGATGAGTTTTGGGACGAATCAGATGGTATTTTCTATGATACAGGTACAAGGCATCAAGCACTATTTTTACGTCCGAGAAGTACCCATGATGGAGCAACTCCCTCAGGATCATCCTCAGCCACACTGGCACTTATGAAAATATCTCGACTGACCGGTAACCAGCGATTGGAAAAGATAGCAATAAAGTCGCTTCAGAATATGAGGGAAATCATGTATCATCATCCTCTTGGCTCTGGAAACTGGCTCTGTTCCCTGGATTTTCATTTATCCGCACCAAAGGAAATCGCTGTCATTGGCCAACGGAATAATCCGATGACAATGAAACTGTTGCGTGTTCTTTTCAATAGCTGGATCCCAAACAAAGTGGTCGCTGCCCGCGAACCCGATGACACGGGACACTTAGCCGATTTGGTTCTTCTTGAGAATAGGGGCATGATTAATAACCAGCCGACTGTATATTTATGCGAGCAATATTCATGCCAAACACCCGTGAATGACCCGAATGTACTTCGCGAGCAATTGTCTCGAGATTGAAGGAGGCAGGATGTCTAGTTTAAAAGATCTCTTTACGAATATGTCAGTTCCTATGCCTCTTCACCGAAAGCTATACCTCGTATTTCGCAATAATACGATTAAGATTGTCAAGAGGCAGTCTTGTTGGGTTCTACGTCAATAAGTGTGAAACTCTGACCTCACAGCCTGGGTTGGCAGCCAATATCCTCATCCGGAAGTTATCCATGTTGCGGTAGCCATAAGCCATCCTCTTTATGGTCTTAATGCGATTGTT
>Ga0268277_1002142_pt1 | contig 11969 bp, 11 predicted proteins | sample saktaG_5_FD_190132 | JGI IMG/M metagenome (GOLD analysis project Ga0268277, IMG submission 190132) | Saline water microbial communities from Sakinaw Lake, British Columbia, Canada - sak_2010_1_5_50m | ecosystem: Environmental > Aquatic > Non-marine Saline and Alkaline > Saline ...
GAATTCGACATGGAATACGCCGCCGGGTATCCGTCAGCGCCGACGGATAAATCGAGGTAATGGCAAATATTTCGTACCGGCAAGGAGATAACAGGATGTCAACCAGAACCATGCTCAAGAGTAAAATACACAGGGCCCGCGTAACCGATTGCAACATCGATTACGAAGGCAGCATTACGATCGACAGCAACCTGTTGAAGACCGCCGACATTCTTCCTTACGAGAGAGTCGAAGTCCTGAATATCAATAACGGGGCCAGGTTAAGCACCTATGCCATCGAGGGCAAACCCGGATCGGGGGATATCTGCCTTAACGGCGCGGCAGCCAGGCTGGCCTGTGTGGACGACGTGGTCATTATAATCACCTACCAGGAAGTGCCTGACGACCAGGCATGGCAGGTCAGGCCCCGCATGGTTTACGTGGACAGGCATAACCGCATAAAATCGACTATGAACGCGGACGCCTGGACGGACGATCTTGTAGCTACAAAGTAGCAGAGGGCTGGCATCCATGCGGCTTACCATCAACAAGATCCAGGACCTCAAAACCGCCGGTGAGAAAATAACCATGCTCACCGCCTATGATTACTCCACTGCGAAGATAGTTGATGAGGCGGGGACCCACCTCATACTCGTCGGCGACACCCTGGGCATGGTTGTGCTGGGCTACAATACCACCGTACCGGTTACCATGGACGAGATGCTGCACCATATCGGGGCGGTGGTCCGCGGCAGCAAAACGGCGCTGGTCATCGGGGACATGCCGTTCATGAGCTACCAGGCAAGCGTGGAAGAGGCTATTCGAAACGCCGGCAGGATGCTGCAGGAGGGCGGCTGCCAGGCCGTCAAGCTGGAGGGGGGCGCGGTCATGTCGGAGACAACCAGGCGCATTGTCAACTGCGGCATACCGGTCATGGGGCACATAGGGCTGACCCCCCAGTCCATAAATCAGCTGGGCGGACACCGCGTGCAGGGAAAGACCACTGACACGGCCAGGCGCCTTATAGAGGACGCCCTGGCATTGGAGCAGGCCGGGTCCTTCGCCATCGTGCTGGAACTTGTACCGGTGCAACTGGCAAAGCTGATTACGAGCAAGCTCAGTATCCCGACTATCGGGATAGGCGCCGGCCCGTATTGCGACGGGCAGGTGCAGGTGATAAACGATATGCTCGGCCTCTTCACGGATTTTGTGCCCAAGCACGCCAAGCAGTATGCAAGGCTGGCTTCGACCATGAAAGAGGCAATATCAGAATACTGCGCCGAGGTAAAATCAGGGGCTTTTCCATCCAGTGAACACAGCGTCTCCATGGATGAGGGCCTGCTCAAGGGTCTTTAAATATCGTGCAGGTTGTACATACCGTAGCCGAAATGAAGAAGCTGCGCCGGAAGTGCAAGGGCAGCGTAGGGCTGGTGCCGACAATGGGCTATTTGCACGAGGGGCATTTGGAACTGGTAAGGCAGGCCAAATCTGAAAACCGGGCCGCCGTGGCCACCATATTTGTCAATCCCACGCAGTTCGGACCCAGCGAGGATTTCAAGTCATATCCCCGGGACCTCGACCGCGACCTGGCATTATTGGAGAAAGTCAAGACCGATATAGTCTTCGTCCCGTCCGATAAGGAGATGTACGCCGAGGGCTATAACACCTGGGTGGAAGTCAGGGGCATAACCGCCAGACTCGAGGGAAAATCGAGGCCCACACACTTCCAGGGCGTCACGACCGTCTGCAACAAGCTATTCCAAATCATCGAGCCGGACAGGGCTTACTTCGGGCAGAAAGACGCCCAGCAGGCCATAGTGATACAAAGGATGGTGTCCGACCTCAATATGAACCTCGAAATCGTGGTGTGCCCCACTGTGAGGGAGAGCGACGGCCTGGCGATGAGCAGCCGTAATACCTACCTGACTAAGGAAGATCGCGTTTCGGCCGTGGTGCTGTACAAATCGCTTTGCCTGGCGAAGGACATGTACGAAAAGGGCGAGAGGGATGCTGCGGCAATAAAGAAGGCCCTGAATAGTCAGATCTCGGGTGTAGCCGCGGCCAAGCTCGATTACATCAGCATCGCCGATACCGGTACACTGGACGAAGTGGAGAAAATCCGGGGCCGGGTGCTGGTCTCGCTGGCGGTAAGGCTGGGCAAGCCCAGGCTGATCGACAACATCATACTGGGATGATGTTGCGGTACTGGTTTCAAGGAGTCTTAAATAATCTATGAATAGAGCTACCAGTTGTATATTTTGCGATATAGTCAAGCATAAAATGAGGGGTGAGATTCTATACGAATCTGAATACTACCCCCATAAAAACCAACATTGAAAACAAATTGGCTTGCATTTCAGGCTACGATCCATTCAGCTCTGCTAAAGCAATGACTGCCTTTGTCTTAATGCGCCACATGTCATTTCATATAGGAAGAAAGGCCGGGTTTCGGCATAGTTTCTTCCAGCGTAGCCAGGCCGGACTTGATATTCGCCAGTTGTTCAACAGCGGCTGTAATCTTTTTTTGCTCAGGTTCGATGCTGCCGCTGTCCTTGATCCGTTTTTCGCGGGCTGCTAAAATGGCGCCGCTGGTAGAATCGATAACCTTTTCAATTTGCCCATCTATATCGAGGCGGAAGCGGTAAAATGAGTCCGTAATGTTGCAGACTGTTGCCCATCTTAGATTACCCACATTATGTGAGATGATTGAGTCAATATCTTCTAACAGCCGTTTCTTTAATCTCTTGATCCGCACATTCCCGGGTAAAATTCTCTCAAACGCGTTCTCAGGCAAAGGGCTCCAGTTTACCCGCCATCCTGCTGTGACCCAGAATGGTTCGTGTTTCATTTCAAAGATTTCTTCTCCGTGCGATCCCACATAACTTATTTCGAATATATCGGCTGCGGTCATGCGCACAGCTTCCACAAGATCAAGCAACTGCCTTTGATAGGAACCAATGATCCGGTTGATATACTCGTCCATCTGAGATGCGGTTTTATCCAGGGCCTGATTAAAAACCCCCGGGATAACCTCTATTAAATACTGACGGGCTTCTTTTTCGATTGAACTCAAATTACTTGCCCCGGCCAGTACTTTTTCAACTTCAGCGCAAAGCTGGTTATAATACAGCCGATAAAGATCTCCCGACTGCTCGTTGATTAGTTCGATGGTGCGTTTCTGATCACCGGCCAGCAAGTCCTGAAATGCGGTTCTCTTTTGCTCAGCTTCCCGCAATTTCTGCTGGAACGTTTGCAATCTCATTTCAAGTTCCTCGAGTGGTAGACTCAATGATTTTTGCTCAAGCTGTAAGCGCATCAATGAATCACCGACTATATCCTGTGCCTTTCTGACCAACGCCAGGTTCAATGCCTGGCTTTTTTCTTTTACCAGGAAATTAAGCAGGCGCTGCTCTATCGCAGCCATGCCGCTGTTGCTCCAGAGCTCATCGTTGTGCGTGAGTTTTGCGTCGAGCCCCTGTCGCGATGAGATGCAGAAAACCCTTTCCTCGTCCTTTATGTTAAATTGCTCCTGAAGGACTTTACGCAGGAAGGATACGGCTGCTACCTGCTCGCCTTCATTCAGGTAATCGATCTTATTCAGCACAAAGAAAAGCTTGACCACGCGAGACCGCACAGACTTAAGAAAATCTATTTCAACCTGTGTGATGGGAGGGTCTGCCGATAGTAGAAAGAGGGCGGCATCGCATTGCGGGATAAACTGCATGGTAGCTTCCGTGTTATGCTCAAAGGTCGACCCTATGCCGGGCGTGTCTATGAGGACGACACCGCTGTGCAAAAGCGGCGATGGGTGGCTGACTTCGACCGATTCAACACGCAGGCCGTTGCGTGGGTTCTTTTCCTCGGTTACATAGTTGTCCAGTATTTTCCCGGCCTGCCCCGTATCGGTTACAGCGAATTCCTCCGTTTTGCCGGTAAGATAATTTACCTTTATTCTGAGTTCCGGCGCCCATGAAATGAAGGTGGGAATTGAAGTAAGAGGGATAATTGCAGAAGGAAGCAACTTATCACCTAATAATGCATTTAGAAAGGTGCTTTTTCCACGTTTGAACTGGCCCAGTACAGCCAGGTGGAAACGCGATTTTGTGTGGCGATCCCGTATTTCAGCCAGGCGCTGTTTTTCGGCGGTGAACTCGTTTCCAAACCCATCGAAAGCGTTATTAATTTTAGCCAGTAATGAGCCTAGGGTTGTCCCGACCTGATTAGAGGGCATTCCTTCAGAAACGCTCTCTATATTTTCCATGTTATTGATCACCCCGGTCATAATAACTCTAAAAAAAAGCTTCTACCGTCTCCAGTAGAAGCTATTAGCCTTTCAGCCAGTTGGGGGTTGCCCCCTTGCGAGCTTCATCGCTCTTATTTAATTGAATTAATTTTACAATCCTAACTGACGGCAGTCAATCTAAATAACAATCTGAAGGACATATACTATATTTGCTGAGTGTTCTTTAATATTGAAACAGCATAATACGTGTCATCAAGCGTGGGGATACCCATGACGTCCTTCCTGGCAAAACCGCCATTCGGCCGCTGGCAGCCTTTTACAAAAGATATTATCCATTCAGTGAGGCGGATCTTTTGTCCGAGATTGAAAAGACTGTTAGTCAGCCAGTACATATCCTCGATATAATTCAAATTCCCCACATTCTCCCTGCTGCGCAAATAGCTCACAGTGAGGTCCAATTCCGTGCCGCCATATCCCGTCAGTTTAAAAATCTCGGTAGCATAATAGGTCGATGCCATTGTCGAAATATGATTCCTGCCAAAACCACCGTCGTCGTTTCTATATTTGAACACGAATTCTATTAATTGTTTCCTATCAAAATCTCTGCCCAGTCGAGTCAATATGGATAAAACACGATAGGTGGTTTCCAACTCTGAAACCACCGCAATATCAAGATTATAGATGGCGCCGAAGCCTCCCATAACGTTCCTTAATAGGTTCAACCTGGCGAGATGTTGATATAGGAATTCAACATCAGCATTAAGCTCGTGTAATACCTCAGTTGCAGAAAAGAGACCATTTATACTCAGGATAGAATTTTTCTTTACAGCTCTTAGAAAGAACCTCTTTATTTTTTCCGGTCTATCAGGTTTAAGACCCAGCAATGACAGAGTTTTTACTGCATAGTAAGTATCCATTGCACTGGATGGCAGCATCTTTGCAAAGAAATATCCGCCATCATCCAGGTGACAGTTTTCCACATATTGCTTGACCTGCTCACGCAGTGAATTCAAATTCAATTCCTCTTTCTTACTCACAGTCATGTTATGAATCGCAATTTGTCCCTTGCTATTCAAGGGTTAATAAACAGGGAATGATATTATTTTCTGATAAAAATCATCAACCCTATCACGGCCAGCACGGCGGCGGCTGCGCCGAAATAAAAGGGCGCCGCCGGGCTGACGGCCTGCCAGAGCCATCCCGCTATCAGGCTGGCGGGCAGCAGCGTTATGCCGACCACCCCGTGATACGCTCCAAACGCCGTGCCGCGCCTGTCCTCGGGCACGAGATCGACCACCAGGGCCCTGGCCACCCCTTCGGCCAGCCCGTAGTACACACCATAGAACGCCCACAGCACCCATACCATCCAGCTCTGGTTGAAGAAGGCAAAGCCCAGGTAGACCAGGGCATAGATAGTCCAGCCCAGCGCAATGATATTCTTCCTGCCCAGTTTATCTGAGAGACTGCCTGCCGGTGTGGAGATAAGCGCATAGACGGCGTTGAACACGATCAGCATGAGGACGATATAGAGTACGTTGTTTCCCAGGTTTTGCGCCCTCAGTATCAGGAAGGCATCGCTGGAATTGCCCAGGGTGAAGATAAAAAGGATGACTAAAAACAGCTTGAACCTTCCCGTGAAGGCCGAAGCAGCAGGCGATCGGGCCGTATCCGGATCCATCGACCCGGCCTCAGGCGTGACACAGGCCCGTTTGGGAGGCTCATGTATAAACAGGAAGAAAAACAGCGCGATAAAGGCCGGGACCACACCGAGGATTACCAGCCAGCGGTAGGCATCCGCCTGCAGCGCCAGAACTTCCCCCTGCACCAGGAATATCACCAGAGCGGCGATGACCAGTCCCAGGGCAGCGCCCGAAGTGTCCATGGCGCGGTGGAACCCGTAGGCCTTGCCCCTCTCGGATTCATCGCAGGAATCGCCCACCAGCGCATCCCGGGGCGCGCTGCGTATGCCCTTGCCGAACCTGTCGGCAAACCTGATGCCCATGACCGGTCCCCAGGTACTGGCTATTAGCATAAAGGGTTTGGCTAAAGTGGAAAGCGCGTAACCGATAAAAGACAGTTCCTTGCGGTTGCCGATTTTATCGCTGAGCCAGCCGCTGGCGACTTTCAGCAGCGACGCGGTGCTCTCCGCCACTCCCTCGACGAAGCCGATAATGACCGTGCCGGTCTGCAGTATATTGGCCAGGAAAAGCGGCATCAGGGTGAAGATGAGCTCACTGCTCACGTCCGTGAGGAAGCTCACCGCCCCCAGCCAGAAGATGTTGGGGTTTAACCCGAATATCTTCCTGTCTTTATCTGGCATACTCGAGCATCTTGGCCAGGACCTGCTTGCCTAACTCTACATTGTCACGATCGGGGCAATGCCGGCCGTCCGGGATATAGAAATAGTAACCCTGCGCGATTTTATAATCTTTTTCCAATCCCAATCCCTGCCAGGGGTCCATGCCGCCGCAGACGTAAACCAGCGGGACCTTTAACCCGGCCAGCATCGATCGCGGGGACCAGGCGGGCTTGACGGCGGATTCCGGGTCCTTGCCGAAGAGCGCCCTGCTCTCCGCGAAGAAATCGTCCCTGCTGCGGTTGAAAACGCCGTCGCTGTCGGCGGACAGCTCGAAGATGCCCGTCTCAGCGCACTGCTGGTAACGCCATACGCGCCAGCCGTATTTGCCGGTTATCGCCTCGTCGCGTGAAAGCGTTTTTTTAGCATTGGATTCAGCGTATTGCATACCTGTTTTTTGGGCGATTGCATCGTCGATCATGTGCAGGACGCCCATGAATGCCGGTGTGGGAAGGCTGGCGGCAGCCTGGAAGACCGGCATGTATGACTTGTATCGTCCATACTGGGTCATGCCATGGATGAATGCAACGAGGAGTTCCCGCTCCAGCCAGTTGGCATCGAACATCTCGGCGGGCTCAAGGTTCTTGATGTGTTGTACCAGGCGGGCGTAAGTCTCGGGCCCCATAGTGACCCGGACCTGGCGGTCGTAGGCGTCCATGGTGAAAGGCCAGTCGATCACGCCGCTGGAAGACAGCGTAACTTTCACATCATCGGGATATATAGCGGGGAAATCGACGGAGAGGCCGCCTCCGTAGCTGTAACCGGCAGACATCCAGGGTCCCGTGTAAGTCTTTTTCAACTCAGCAATGACCTGGTGGTAATCGGCCAGTGCCTGACTTACCGTCACATATGCGGGCACGGTCTGGTCGCTATCAGCGCTAACACTCTGGCCGTAGCCACGATGCTCGGCCTGGATGAAAATTACACCCGGAGGCGAATCGTACATATTCCATGTAGCTACTAACTCCTGATTGGTCAAATCATGCTCATTTCCCAGAATAAAGAAAACGGGCGAGCTGTTGGGCGCATTATGAGGGACCAGTATAAATAACTCCTGATCAAAGCGTGGCCCTCCCAGGTTGGCATGGTCCAGAGGCTGGGAGATCGTCATGCGTGTAAGCTCGTAATTCTTTTCCGCCGGGGCGCACGACAGAAATGGGATGGACAGCAAAACCAGAATAAGGGTTATCAAGATAGTATTAAATACGGATTTACTCATGATACCTGCCTTAAAATATTTGCCTACATTGTAGATTAACCGGGGCTGCCTGCCAATCTGTAGAAATATCTGCCTGGAAGTTCACTGTACAATTCGGGCTATTGTGCAATGCCGAACATTCTGGATATTTGTGATGTGCGGAGTGAACTGTCGGCAGCATGAAAGCCATTTGTTTTAAGATACAATAGTGGCGGACAATTAGTTCTGCAACGCCGACAAACGTGCGGAGAAATTAACAAATCCAGGTACTTGTTACATCGATACAGTATTAACAGCGGTCGTGTGGAGATTTCTACAGGGCTAAAAATTCCGTTATTTCAGTTTCATTCTATGGCGAGTTTGTAATGATTTCTATAACGTCCATCATTTCTCGCCTTTGTGAGCAAACAAAAGCCGTTCGGCTATCGTGCCCATTAGCTCAAGAGCTATCCTAGCTTCCGATTCGGATACCGAAGGAAGCCATGGGCGACCATGCCCCGTTCCTTCCCTGTTGCGCAACCGGTTTATCGCCAAGCCAAGCTCGAACATGGCGCGCTCCACACTTTTCTGCGGTGATTCGCCAGGTATAGGTTTGTCCTGCGAAGTGGCTAGATCGACTGCAACAAAGGCTTGGCCGAGCAACGTAGGAAAATTGTCTGCGGTGGAATAGGTTCCGTAGCGATCTTGAAGGATATGCGCTGCAACGGCTTCAAGGAGGTCCTTACCCGTACCAGTGACCAGCGCGGCATCCTTAATACCCCTTTGGGCACGACGGATGTATGACTCGAGCGCTTTAGTTAATTCTATACCTGATAAATTGCGGAGAACCAGGGGCATGAGTTCGCCGTCTATTGCAAGCTCATAGCCTTCTGTTCTGAACGCATCAGCAGCATTAGCTATGCAGTCAGAACCAACGTAGTTTGGTGATTCAGGTCGAAAACCTCCACACCCTTTAATTAGCGAGATCAGATTGGACACTAAAAGCTCACCTGCTTCAGGCTCATTCTGCATTGCCCACATCAAGGTACCACGGATGCGTTTTGCTTTACCTACAACTTGACCCGACGCCTTCGGATCGCCGTTCTGGAGTTGTGTACGGTTTATCTGAAATTCGATGTCTGAATGGCTGGGCTCGCGCGTGCCCGACAGGGCGTCATCTACAAGACGAGCGACTGCTATTATGATAGTGTCAGATAACGGCCCTCCAGGCCTTGATCCATCGGTATTCAGCATTCGATGCTCCCCGTTACTCCCCCATTTCGACCAGTTAACCCAACACTTGACCAATTGGACACTGTCGTAATTGTCCAGATGATTATACCACTCCTTAGAATCCCCGGGCACTGTTGTTGACTACTGTTGTTGACTACTGTTGTTTTTAGGGAACAACCACTGAACTTTTCGCTAAATGATACAATCGGACTTCCTGTACAAATTAAGTTTATGAGTAGTGATTGTATCGTTAGCGTATAATACTCACAAACTTAAACTGGAATTAGAGCAATGTGTAATTAATGAACAAATCATCTTCTGGCGACTCTGAGTCACTTAGTCAGGCAATTGAGACACTTAGGATCTATTGCGGTTTACTATTGCTTAATCTTGAAAAATACAAAAAAGGACTTGATGACAACATCATTGGAGACTTCATTGCAAGAGGCATGACATGCACTGATAGTATCTTTGTGGTCTGGCAACAAGGAAGGGAGCAAGATGCGTGGATTCTGCACAGATCACTCGTAGACCGGCTTTTCCTTCTACATTACCTCATTGAAAGCAATTCTTTTGCTGCCTTTGAAGAATATTCTTTCATGAAAACTTATGAAACCCGCCGCGGACTTCTAAATGATAAAGAAATGCTCAACAAGTTTTCGGCTGACCAGATAAAAGGTTTAAAAGAGTTACTCAAGTCGCAAGAAGCGTGTTATCTACAATTGAAAAGTAAGCCCAATCAATGGTGCCGTCCAAAAGCCAAAGAAGTTGCAAAAAATATGGGCCTTGGTTTCCTATATAGATTTGGTTACGATTATGCTTCTATGTACGTTCATCCCATGGCACTAGATGGCGAGGTTGATTTTATTCGATTAGTATCGTCTTCAAATAATAGATCACATACTGACTCTACGGTCATTAAAAATTCCATCCTTGTGCAGAGCATATTAATACAGGAGGGGATCAACGCTAGTAGCATGAAATGGCGCGCAATTATCTATGATTTTCTGGACCAAATTCTTAAATTTCTTGGAGATGCTAATAATCTTGAATTCAACGCTACTCTTTACAAAATTGGGAGGATTTGGCCGGACAACGATCTCTGCAAATCCCGTGATTCCTCCATACTTAAATAGTCAACATATTATTTCGTTCAATTGTTACCACCTATTAGCAGCACATAATGCCATTTTATTGTCGTATATCAAATTTGAAGATCGGTCTTGCCTAAAGGCAAACTCGATGATAAGATTCGCCTATGAATGCAACGCGCAGGTAGTATGGATGGCGAATGAGATCACAGACGTAACCCGGCGTAACATTATCGATTATCTTGCCACTGGCTATGCAAAATGGGCAGGTCGACTACAAGAGGATGAGTTTTTAGCTCGTTTATATGATCTATCTGACTTGCCGTCAACAGACCCCCGTTTTAGAAATAGCGCCAGTGACATCAGGCAGCATCGACTTAACTGGTCTGATTGGCCGGACGATTGGATATTTTACGATTCTAGGTTCAACCTATCAAGGGCTTCTGATGACATCTTTCTTCACTTTCTTTGTGAAACCATTCATCCCGTCGTCCGCCAAGACACAACAGAAGCACGGGACATGGCCCTTGTATACAACAGTGAACTGAAGGCTGATGGCTGGCAGATTATAGAAGGCAAACAAATATCAGGGCGGCCTGTATTTATTGCGGAGAGAATATCTGGACGAGTGGATATTTTCGAGGAGCCAACAGGTTGGCAAAAAGTTGATCGCCAGCTTCAAGAAGTCCGATTGCGCCTGGATTCAGCTAATTCAGAAGAGCAATATCAGGCCGTGGGCCTACTTTGTAGGGAAGTGCTTATCTCAGTTAGCCAAGCTGTTTTTAACCCAATTAAGCATAAACCGCGGGATGGTGTGATTCCCAGTGATACAGATGCTGGTAAGATGATTGAGTCCATTTTCGAAACAGAGCTACTTGGCGGCCCGAATGAAGAGGCTCGGTCTCATGCCAAGGCCGCTTTGCGACTTGCATTGGCACTTCAGCATAGGCGAACAGCAGACTTCCAGACCGCGGCTCTCTGTGCCGAGGGGACTACGTCTGTTATTAATCTATTGGCTGTATTATCTGGAAAACGGCGGCGGACTGATTAATAAAATGGTTTTATACCGTCGATGGGGCATTTAACAGCCGTCGGTTCTGTATGTCTTCAATTGTTAGTTGTTGTACATTTCGTCATATCGTGACCTTAAATAGTATTACTAACATCTCCCTGCTAAGATATCTGTGTGACAGATACGTTATCTCCCGAACAACGCAGCCAACTAATGACCAAGGTCCATGGTAAAGATACGGCCATAGAGAGAAAGGTCCGCTCTTATCTCTACAAAAGGGGGTATCGTTTCCGTAAACATGTCGCTGGGCTACCAGGAAGCCCCGACATTGTTCTCTCCAAATACAGAGTAACTGTATTCATACATGGCTGTTTTTGGCATGGTCATTCTGACCTTCCCCCGCATTTAGCAGCACCTACACTTAGAATCCGTTGGCTGTATAAGCATACTCCATTGGCGTTCTGTGGTTCAATGAGCTGTGTGGCCTGACTTCGTTGTAGTCCTTTCGCCATTCCTCGATAATCTCCCTGGCATGCTTCAGGTTAATAAACCAGTTGGTATTCAAGCACTCATCACGTAGCCTTCCATTGAAGCTTTCAGCGAAGGCATTTTCTATCGGCTTCCCCGGTCGAATGAAGTTCAATTTAACGCCATTGCGAAACGCCCATTCGTCCAAATGCCTGCCGGCAAACTCCGGCCCATTATCCAGCGTAATCACATCGGGTAGTCCTCGTGTTTGAGACAACCTCTTCAGGACATTTACCACTCTGGCTCCGCCTAAAGAAGTGTCGACTTCGATTGCAGGACATTCCCGGGAATAGTCATCAACAATGGCCAGGGCGCGAAAACGTCGCCCGTTGACAATGCTATCGCTCACG
>Ga0268277_1002143_pt1 | contig 11964 bp, 8 predicted proteins | sample saktaG_5_FD_190132 | JGI IMG/M metagenome (GOLD analysis project Ga0268277, IMG submission 190132) | Saline water microbial communities from Sakinaw Lake, British Columbia, Canada - sak_2010_1_5_50m | ecosystem: Environmental > Aquatic > Non-marine Saline and Alkaline > Saline ...
CCTCGGCCAAAGCCGCAGAAAATTCTCCATCGCCCGGCCGTGGTTCCACATATTGCGCGGGCCTATCGTTATTTGCGTTCGTGTCTGAGTGAGTTCCGGACTGATCGTGCCGCCCAGCGTCTGCTGAACCAGTTTGGTTATCCGGTTCTGTTGGGGAAGTTCCATATCACCGAGCTTCATCTCGATGGAAATACCATTATAAGTTGGCGCGTAACGCAGGTCACTACCCGTCATTTCCATCCGCAATACATCCATGACATTTTCCAGAGCCTGCCGGACGAGGCTGAGCCCCGGGAACTGCCAGGACAGTTCGGGAGAATCGATTTCATAGCCCGCGCTTCCGATGAAGATCAGTCTGAAATCCCGAAATTCCTGGCGCTGCATATGAACCGGCCGCCCGGCGAACAGGGCAACTCTGAACAGATTGGCTTTTTGAATCCAATCGATTTGCTGAACAAGCTTACTGTAAAGTGGATCGTCCGGTCCTCTGCTACCGAAGATACTGTCCAGATTGAAGACAAAAAAAATCAGGCCCCGCCGCCTCTGCAGAAAAGCCGCTACGGATTGGATTTCCTCAAACAGGGATTTCGCAACCATCGCCACCTACGTATGACGGATTGAGAACTTCACAGCAGAAACCACCCGTGATTCCCATCCGCCTAATCGTATCGCTTTTATTCCGGGCTCCGATAATCCCGGATCATATCATCTTATTTATAGATTTTATATTGGTCGCCTAATTTTCCGAACGCCTCGGCATCCCGGCGACAACGTTCCAATAAGGGCTCAACCGGAAGACGGTTCGTAACCTGGAGCCGAAAAGCAGCGCTGCCGAAAAGGCGATCCAGATGGTTGTCACGGAATTCAAAATCGTCCGGATACAGATTCCTGATCGTGTTCAGGATACGGATCATTGCCACCACAGGCGCAAGCTCATTGCGATCGGTAATCCGAACCTGCACGCCCTGGCATGCCTGCCCCTCGTATTTCGGATGAACGGCCCGGTCGGGAATATTTACCGGTGTAAATGTCGCCGCATCGAACTGTATTCCGGGCAGTTCTAATCGGTTCAGGGCTGCCGCCAAACTTTCCCTGTTCACCCACGGCGCACCGAATTTCAGAAACGGCTCCGGCGTGCCCCGGCCTTCGGATAGGTTGGTTCCCTCCAGCAGACAGAATCCGGGATAGACGATCGCCGTGTTCAGGTCGGTCATGTTCGGCGAGGGTGCAATCCACGGCAGACCGGTTTCATCAAACCAAATCTCCCGTTTCCAGCCCTCCATCTCAACCACGAACAGGCTGGAATTGACCGTCTGCGGCACCCAACCCTCCCCGTAAATCAGCATGGCCAGTTCTCCAACCGTCAAACCGTAGCGGATCGGGGTTGGATGGCTTCCCACAAACGAACGATAGTCTGGTTCTAGGCTTGCCCCTTCGATCCGGTCGCCCCGGATGGGATTGGGCCGGTCAAGCACCACGAAGGGTATGCCGTTTTCGAAGGCGCTCTGCATGGCATAGGTCATGGTCGATATATAGGTATAAAACCGTACGCCGACATCCTGGATATCGTAGACCAGTACATCGACATCCTTCAGCATTTCCGGGGTCGGTCTGAAATTACTCCCGTACAGGCTGAAAATCCGGGCACCTGTCAGGGAATCCACTTCATCCGTGATGGTACTACCGTCCGCATGGGTTCCCCGAAAACCATGTTCGGGACCGAAAATTACGGTCACCCGGCAATCGCCGTTATCATGGAAAAGATCGACGATATGGCGTCCCTGCCCATCGCAGGCTGTGTGATTGCAGACGATTCCAACACGTTTGCCCTTAAAAAAGTCAAAGCCGGAAGCAACCACGACATCCAGGCCCGTTTTGACGATCGGTTCACGCCCTTCACGCGGCGCCTGGCTTCCGTCGGATTGACGTCGTGTACAGCTCAGGCTCAGCAATATTAACAACAAACAGATGGAGTATTTGACCGGATGCATACGGAGTTCCTTTTGATTATCAACTTGCAATGATGATCCAGTTTAGCCTTTGGGTAAGATAATGATAGGACCGCCCTTGAGAGCTGCGAGCGCTCGTCAAAGGGCAGCAAACGATATGAAATAGCCCGGCTGAGACGGCCGGACTATGCGGCAGATTATTTTACACAGGCATCTGCCGGACAGACGCTTGCGCATTGTGGGTCGCTGTAATGGCCTTTGCACTCAACGCACAGTTCCGGATCAATTTCATAATATTCATCGCCTTCGGAAATGGCTCCCGTCGGGCACTCAGGTTCGCAGGCACCGCAGTTGATACATTCTTCCGTAATATGTAACGCCATAGCATCCTCTCCTTTTCTTGAATTTTCAATTATCTGTGGAAATTTAAACAATCATGAATTGTTAGACAACAGCTGTATACTTGCTTCCTAACAGAAAAATAGAGTTTTGATTTTTGGCGATGTTATTTAACTTGTTATAAAAGTGAATCGGGAACGATAGACTTACTAACAGGAGGAAATTATATGGGAAATTTGGACATTGGCCTTCCGGAGTATTCAACGGACTTTAAATCCCGCCGGATTCAAAATTGGATTATTATTGGTTTTCTTTATTCGTTTTTCTATATGTCCCGTTATAATTTTTCAGCAATTGCGCCAACCCTGGAATCGGTTTTTGGATGGACAAAAAGTAATCTGGGGATTTTTGAAACACTAATGCCCCTGGTTTACGGTTTATCGGTAGTAATAAATGGACCGATCGCCGATAAAATTGGTGGCAGAAAAGCCTTTCTGATTGGTGCTGTCGGAGTTATTGTGATGAATGGCCTCTTCGGTCTTTCTTCTATTTTCGTCCAGGCTCCCGCCGTCTGGTCAGATCATCAGTTAGTCCAGGAATCTTTATTAAACTATGGCATAAGTAAGACGGCATTGCTTTGGCTGCTGGCGATTACCTGGTCATTAAATGGTTATTTTCAATCGTTCGGCGCGCTTTCGATTGTTAAAATTAATGCCCAATGGTTTCATATCAGGGAACGGGGAACCTTTTCGGCAATTTTTGGTGTTTTAATAAGGTTTGGATTAATTTTAGCCTTCTCCGGAACCCCATTGATTGTAAAGTATCTGGCCTGGTATTGGGCATTCTGGGTTCCGTCGATTGTTATTATTGGACTTTTTGTTCTCGTGTTGTTTTTTGTAAAAGATACACCGGAGGAAGCCGGCTACCCGGAATTTGATACCGGCGACGGTTCGGGAAAGATCGTTGAAAAAGTCCGGCTTCTGGATGTTATGAAAAAGGTTTTTAACAGTAAGGTCATGTGGATGATTGCTGTCGGTTCCATGATGATCGGCTTTGTACGGCGAAGTGTGGTTGATGCCTGGTGGCCGGTTTATTACAAAGAAATGCATAATGTCCTGGGGACCAATGTTCCTTACCAGGTTACGGCCTGGGGAATTGCGTTATTCGGGATTCTTGGTGGTTTTGCCTTCGGAATTACGTCTGATAGAATTTACCGCGGTCGTCGAGCGCCGGTAATTGTTTTTGGTTTTATTGGTATGGCTGTTATGCTGCTACTGTTTTATTTTGCTGACGCTATCCATTTGGGAGTGCTTGCTCCGGTAATTATGTTGCCCATTCTATCGTTTTTTGTAAACGGATCACATGGGATGATTGCCGGTGCCGCGACCATGGATTTCGGTGGAAGAAAAGCGGCCGGAACAGCCGTTGGTCTAATTGACGGCATGCAATATCTGGCCGGATCAGTTGTCGGTATGGTGGTTGGATACATTACGACTAATTTTGGCTGGCAGTTGTGGAAACTCTGGCCGGTTCCCTTTGCAATAATTGGCGCGATTGTGATGTCCCGCCTGTGGAATGTCGTACCGACAAGTAAATCGATACAAACAAAAAAGGAGTAAAACATGGGACATAATCTGTTTGAAATAATTATTCTTAATGGCCGCCCGGCGTCCGGCAAATCCGAAGTTATCGACTATTTGAAAAAGACCGAATTGGAAAAACGCAAAGAGCGCTTTCATATCGCGAAACTGGATGAGATCGATGATTTCCCAATGCTCTGGACCTGGTTCGAAGAGGATGCCATTCTCGAAAAAATTATGAAGCAACCCAGAATGCATTCCGACTCCGACGGTTATTTTTTGCATGAATACCAATGGCATCTCCTGATTGAACGGATTTCGATGAATTATCAGAAACGCCTGCGTGACAATCCCGATTATCATGCGGAATTTACTACTCTGGTTGAATTTTCACGCGGTTCCGAGCATGGTGGCTATCAAGCCGCTTATCAGCATCTTTCCAGGGAGATTTTAGAACGGGCCGCCATTTTTTACATTGACGTTCCCTTCAAGGAGTCGCTGCGCAAAAACCGCCGGCGCTTCAATCCCGATAAACCCGACAGCATCCTCGAACACGGTCTGCCGGACAAGAAACTCGAGCGACTCTATTCCGAAGTGGACTGGCCTGAATTCAGCGCGGCCGATCCGCAGTTCGTCACTATCAAAGGCATTCGGGTTCCCTATATCGTCCTGCATAACGATCCGGATATTACCACAGCCAGGGACGAACGTCTCGGTCAGGCGCTCGAGGAGCTGCTTGACCGTCTTTGGAAACTTTATTCGCGTTAGCCCCACCGGAACTGGCGCACGAAGCGGCCCGAGGAAGGGCTCTCACCGGATTTAGGACGCTTATCCTGCGGAGCATTAAGGCGGCCCGTGCCGACCGTGACCCGGTCAAATTGATCACCCGATGCAGGCAGACATTGATTTTCAGACGGAATTTGAGTAAAATCCCGTGTAATAAACCGAGGGCTGCCCTATTTCGAGTTATTTTGAATCCATAAAATCGATTTTTACACGAACCCTGTTTCGCGTTATACTCGTCTTCATCCTGCTCACGCTGGTCGCCTCATCTCTGGTTTTGGTCTTCGAAAAGGGCAGCAACGGGCAGGAATACAAAAGTTTCTGGGATTCGGTCTGGTGGGCTTTTGTCACCGTCTTCACGGTCGGATACGGCGATATCAAGCCGATTACCGTGGGCGGACGGATTATCGCAATTATCGTCATGTTCGCCGGTGTTTCACTCGTTTCTTTAATTACGGCTACGATATCGTCCATTTTTGTAGCCAAACGAATCAGGGAGGATCAGGGCTTGGAATCCGTAAAATTTGATCGTCATATCATCCTTTGCGGCTGGAATAAATCGGCCGAATCCATCATCGAAACCTTACTGACGCTCTCCACGGATATCAATCTGCGGGTGGTCCTGATCAACGACCTGCCCGAAGAGGAGATCAATACGATCCTGGACCGTTTCCGCAAACATACCGTAAAATACATCCGCGGCGATTACACCCAGCATTCGCCCCTCGAACGCGCCAATATCGACGCCGCCAGTGCGGTGATTTTGCTGCCCAACCTATCCCGGCTGTCAGCCAAGGATGCCGATGACAAAACCCTCCTGGCTACTCTGAACATCAAGTCAAACCATCCGAAATTGAAAGTGATCGCCTTCTTGATGAACCGGGAAAACGAAATCCACCTTAAACGCGCCAAGGCCGATCAGATCTTCATCAGCGATCAGTTTATCGATTTCTTCATCGCCCGGCATGTTCTGGAGCCCGGCCTCACGAACGTGCTCTCCGATCTGCTCGACTCCAAGGGCAAAAACAAAATCGAGACGGCCGAGATACCGGCCCGGTTTCAAGGGAAAAGCTACGCGGAGCTCTTTCAATACTTCAAAGAACAGCATAAATTTTTGCTTCTCGGCGTACTGTCCGAGGTGGAAACGATCGGAATTTCCGCTTTTTTATCCGCCGATACTTCGCAGCTGGACGCCTTTATTGAAAAGAAACTGAAGCAATCCGGCCGCACGCTGGGCGAAGAAAACAAAGTATTGGTCAGTCTCAATCCCGATGATGATTACATCATTCAGGAAAACGAAAAAGCCATCATATTGAAATAAAGCTTATGAGAGAATCAAACTGTACGCTGAGTCCCAAAATCCTGCAGGAATTCGAAATCTTTTCGACGCTGTCCCTGGAGGAAATCGAACAGTTCTGCCGCATCATCACACCCCTGCAATTCAATAAGGGCGAACTGATTATCGTCGAGGGCGAGATCGGCGATTCGATCCTGATCCTGCTGGACGGTGAAGTCGAAATCACCCAGGCGCTGACCCTTAAAACCGATCAGGTGCAGACCGATTTACGCGAAAAGAGCCTGATCCACCTTTCCAGTCAGAAACGACCGTTCTTCGGGGAAATGGGCCTTTTCAGCGATGATTATAAACGCTCCGCCAATGTCAAGGCGGTCAGCGTTTGCGAAATCGGCAAAGTCGCCAAACACGATTTTTTTCGTATCTGTGACTCTTATCCTCAAATCGGCAATAAAGTCATGCAGAACGTCGCCAAGGTGCTTACCCGGCGCCTGAAGCAAACCAACCAGAATGTTCTCAAACTCACTACGGCATTCAGTCTAATTCTAGAAAGCTAAAGAGGTTATTGTGTCCACCGAACTCGCCAAGACCTACGACCCGCAAGATGTCGAATCCCGCTGGTACCGCAGCTGGCAAGAGAAGGGCTATTTTCACGCCCGGACCGGAACCGGCAAACCGACCTATACGATCGTTATACCGCCGCCCAACGTCACCGGCATTCTCACCATGGGTCACGTACTGAACAACACCATTCAGGATATCCTGATCCGGCACGCCCGCATGAAGGGCCATGAAACCCTCTGGCTGCCCGGCACGGACCATGCCGGCATCGCCACCCAGAACGTTGTCGAGAAAAAACTGCGCAACGAAGGTGGCAAGACCCGCTGGGACTACGGACGCGAGGCGTTTACCCAGATAGTCTGGGATTGGGCCCTTAAACACAAATCGCTGATCTTCAAACAATTCACCAAACTCGGCTACTCTTTCGACCAGCAGCGCGAACGATTCACCCTTGACGAAGGTCTCTCGAATGCCGTGCGCACGGTCTTCGTGCATCTCTATAAAAAAGGCCTGATCTATCGCGGCCGCCGCATCATCAACTGGTGCCCGGTCTCGCAGACAGCCCTTTCCGATGAGGAGGTTCTGCATAAAGAGACCGCGGGACATCTCTGGTATTTCCGCTACCCGTTCAAGGACGGTTCAGGCTATATCACCGTCGCGACAACGCGCCCGGAAACGATGCTCGGCGATACGGCCGTGGCCGTAAATCCGGCGGATGAGCGCTTCCACCAGCTGGTCGGCAAGACCCTGGTGCTGCCTATCGTGAACCGCGAAATCCCGGTTGTGGCCGACGATTTCGTCGATATCGAATTCGGAACCGGCGCAGTAAAGGTCACGCCGGCCCACGATCCCAACGACTTTGAAATCGGGCTGCGCCATCAGCTGCAGCAGATCAATGTCATGAATCCCGACGCCACGATGAACGAGGCGGCCGGCGCGCTGGTGGCGGGCAAAGACCGTTTCGAAGCCCGCAAGATCATCGTCGATGAACTCCAGCGTCTCGGTTATCTCGAAAAAATCGAAGATTATAAACACAGCGTCGGCTACAGCGAACGGGCCGGCGTAATGGTTGAACCCTACCTGTCCGAGCAATGGTTTGTGAAAATGAAACCGCTGGCCAAGCCCGCCATCAAGGTGGTGGAAGAACGCCAGATCCGCTTTCATCCCGAACGCTGGTACAAGACCTATGATCACTGGATGACCAATGTGCGCGATTGGTGCATCTCGCGCCAGCTCTGGTGGGGCCACCGCATCCCGGTTTTCTATTGCGACGCCTGCGGCTGGATGGATGCCCTGGCGGAAGACCCGGATCGCTGCCCGCAATGCGGGGCGGCCGTACGCCAGGACAGCGATGTCCTGGATACCTGGTTCAGTTCCTGGCTGTGGCCGTTCTCGACGATGGGTTGGCCGGAACAGACCGAAGACCTCGCGACCTTCTTTCCGACCGAAGACCTGGTCACGGCGCCAGACATTATTTTCTTCTGGGTCGCCCGCATGATCATGGCCAGCCTCGAATTCACCGGTAAAATTCCCTTCACGGACGTCTACTTCACCGGCATTATCCGCGACATCAAGGGCCGCAAGATGAGCAAATCGCTGGGCAATTCCCCCGATCCGCTGGTCTTGATCGACAAGTACGGCGCCGACGCGCTACGCTACGGCGTGATGCTGATCGCACCGCAGGGTCAGGACATTCTCTTCTCCGAAGACCGTCTGGATGTCGGGCGCAATTTCATGAATAAAATCTGGAACGCGTCGCGTTTCATCCTCATGAATCTTGATGATGAGAATATTTTGAACCGCAAGTTCGATCCTCAGCAATTGCAATTAAACCTGGCCGATCGCTGGATTCTGGACCGTCTGAACGCTACCATCCACAAGGTGAATTCCAACCTGCATCGCTACCGATTCGACGAAGTCGCGCGCGCTCTCTACGATGCTATCTGGAGCGATTTCTGCGACTGGTATATCGAACTGATCAAAGATCGGTTCTATCGGCAATCCGCCGAAGAAAAGCGCACGGCTCTCGCTGTCGCGATATTTGTGCTTAAAAATTTGCTCAAGCTGCTGCATCCCTTCGCTCCATTCATCACGGAGGAAATCTATCAAAAACTGAAAGCCGACAACGAGCCGGATATCATCGTCTCACATTGGCCGCGGGCCGAATCCCGTTTGGAGGATAGTGAGATCAAGACCGAGTTTGCGGCGATCCAGGAAACGATCATAGCCCTGCGTACCGCCCGCAGCGAATTGAACTTAGCGCCTTCCGCCCAGCTCAACATTGTCGTACGTGGTTCGGACAAGCAGGAATTGACCAAGCTGATCCGGAATCCCGAAACTTACGGTTACATCAAAAACCTGGTGAAGATCGCCTCCATTGAAATCTCACCTGACGCGCAGAAGCCCATCCCCTCATCGACCGTTGTCGTCCGGGGCGTGGAATTCTTCATCTCATTGGAGGGCGTTATCGATATCGAAGCTGAAAAGGCCCGCCTTGAGAAGGAAGTAGCCCGCCTGGAAGGGCTGATGCAGTCGATCCGCAATAAACTCAATAACGAGAGTTTTATCACGCGGGCGCCCGGCGAGGTCGTCGCCAAAGAACGCGAAAAAGAAAAATCAATCCGGGAACAATTGGAGAAACTCAAGGCCAATCTTCATTCTATGGAGGATATGGTCCGCTGATCTCCCGATTTATCCCGGTTTTTTCACAGGAGAATCGCATGACAACCCAGAACAAATATATACGGTTCTTGGTCGTGGCCTGGATGTTGATACCCCTTTGCATGTTCGCCGGCGAGGGGAGTGATACCCAGGTGACGATCTATAACAACAACCTGGGACTGGTCCGCCAGACCCGCGCCGTGGAACTGCAAAAAGGGATCACCGAATTGCGCATCGAGGGTGTCTCGGCCAAAATCGACCCGACCTCGGTGCACTTCAATTTTCCGAAAGTACCCGGACGGGTTGAGATTTTAGAGCAGAATTTTCAATATGATCTGGTCAACGCCGAAAAGATCTTCCGAAAATACATCGGCGAGACCATCCAATACCGCCTCGAAAATGAGAAAGAAGTCAGCGGTATCTTGCTCAGTTCCGACGGCTCCAATATCATCCTGCGCCTGCCCGACGGCAGTATCCGTGTGGCCGCCACGCGAAGCATTGTCGACTATGAATTTCCGTCCCTGCCGGAAGGACTGATTCTGCAACCCACTCTGCAGTGGTTATTGAATTCCGAAGTGAAGGGCGGCACCGCTGCCGAGCTCAGTTATCTGACTGCGGGACTGAGCTGGCACGCCGAGTACGTCATCGTGCTCGAAAGCAACGAACGCGACCTGTCGATTGCCTCCTGGGTTTCGCTGGAAAACAACTCCGGGGCGACCTACGAGAACGCTAAAATGAAACTCATCGCCGGTGATATCCATCGCGCCCCTTCCCCCCGCAACGTCCCCGGATACGCGGAAGACATGGCGGTCATGAGTATGGCCAAGGGCGCGGCCTTTGAAGAGCGTGAATTTTTCGACTACCATCTCTATGATCTGCAGCGACCCGTGACTATCCGCAACAACGAAATCAAGCAGGTGACCCTTTTCGATGAGAAGCAATCGAAAGGCGATAAAATCTACATTTTCCAGAATTCCGCCAACCGCGCTTCCGAAGCACCGCTGAGCGTCGAACTGCGCATTCCCAATACAGAAAGTAACCGGCTTGGCGTTCCACTGCCCGGCGGCGTGGCCCGTATCTTTAAAAAAGACATCGATAAAACCCTGCAGCTGATCGGCGAAGACCGCCTCGCCCACACGAGTAAAAACGACACGCTGGAGCTCAAGGTCGGAGAAGCTTTCGACGTGAAGGGCAAGCACGCGATCAAGGACCGCACGACTACTAAAACCCGCTCCGAAATCCTCAGTGTAGCGATCACGGTCAGCAACCGCAAAAATGAGACAATTCAGGTGGAGGTGCAGGAAATTCAAAACGGCGATTGGTATGTCAAGAGCGCCTCGCATCAGTACCGGAAAATCAGTAATGCGCTGCTGCTCTTCCCATTGACCGTACCCCCTAACCAAACCGTCGTGGTGCAATATACCTTTCAGAGAGATTGGTAAGCAAGATCGTTGGCGTTCCAAACCAGTGCGAAACCCGGTGCAAGTCTGAAACCCGAAACCGAAATCACCTATATCAAAGGCGTAGGGCCCAAACGAGCCGCCGTTCTGAATGAAGCCGGGCTGTTCACTTTTTTCGACCTGCTCTATCATTTTCCGCGTCGTTACCTCAACCGCAGCACGATTACGCCGATCGCTAAACTGCACGCCGGCGAAGAGGCGACGATTGTCGGCAAAGTTCTGTCCCAGCACCTCGCCAAAACCCGAAGGCGCAGCTACTACCAGGTCCTGGTCGGCGACGAGAGCGGGCAGATCACCTGCGTCTGGTTTAACGGCGTTAATTATATCAAAAATGTCTTCGAAAGCGGCGACGCCGTCGCCATGAGCGGCAAGGTCGAATTTTTCAACGGCTACCAGATCGTTCATCCTGATTACGACAAGCTCGAAGCCGAGGACTGGGACACGCTGCACACCGCCCGCATCATCCCGCTCTACCCGTCCGGCGCCGGGCTGAAACGGGTCGGCCTGGACAGTCGCGGATTCCGCCGCTTGCTCAAGCCGGCCGTCGAAAATCTGCCCCCCGAGATCGGGGAAATCCTGCCGCAATTCGTACTCGAAAAATACCGGCTGCCCGGGATCAGCGCGGCTTTGCGCGAAATTCATTTCCCCGAATCGATGACATCGCTGGAGGCGGCCCGCGCGCGCTTCAAATTCGAAGAACTCTTTTACCTGCAGCTCATGCTGGCCGTCAAACGCAGCGGCATCAAAGCCCTGAAAAAGCCTTTTACTTACGATTCGCCGGGCTCACTGCTGAAAAGCATTTATGAAAAACTGCCCTTTGAGTTGACGGCGGCGCAGAAGCGGGTTGTAAAAGAAATCTGGCGCGACATGAAAGCGCCCGAAACCATGAATCGCCTGGTGCAGGGCGATGTCGGTTCCGGGAAAACGATCGTCGCCTTGCTCGCGGCCAGCATCGCCATCAGCAACGGCTACCAGGTTGCTTTCATGGCGCCGACCGAAATCCTGGCCGAACAACATTACCGCAACCTGGGTAAATTCACCGGCGCGTTCGGCATCGAAATCCGACTCCTGATCGGCGGCCAGAAAAAAAGCGAACGCGACTCCATCCTGACCGGTATTCAAAGCGGAGAGGTACAACTGGTCGTCGGCACGCACGCCCTGATCCAGGAGAATGTCGAATTCAAGAACATGGCCCTGGCCATTATCGACGAACAGCACCGCTTCGGCGTGCTGCAGCGCGGACAGCTGATTGCCAAAGGACTGAATCCCGACGTGCTGGTTATGACCGCCACGCCGATACCGCGCACGCTCAGCATGACACTCTACGGCGACATGGA
>Ga0268277_1002146_pt1 | contig 11952 bp, 10 predicted proteins | sample saktaG_5_FD_190132 | JGI IMG/M metagenome (GOLD analysis project Ga0268277, IMG submission 190132) | Saline water microbial communities from Sakinaw Lake, British Columbia, Canada - sak_2010_1_5_50m | ecosystem: Environmental > Aquatic > Non-marine Saline and Alkaline > Saline ...
CCCGAACCGAAAAACGCCAAGAAGAACAAGGCGCCGAGCCAAGGGGCAACCGTGAAGGCAACTGTGATTGCCTCCAGTAACGGTGGCAACCTGGCAATCCCTCTGTCAGCGGTGACCGAAAAAACCGCTGATCCTGGGAAGGCGGGACTGGAGGCCCCACCGGAAGTCACAATCCCCGACGAAGTTGTTGGGGAGTCGCAACTGGAGAAGGCCCGACGGGTTCTCCAGGGCACGAAGGGTCGGGCTTCTGGCATACGGCAATGGCTGGTAAAGAACGGCCTTCCGTTCGTCAGGCAGGTGGACGACATCGTCAAGTCCGAAGGGGAAGACTACCTTGAGATGGCTATCGAGGTGGTCACAACCAAGGATGGAGAAAAGTCCACCGTCCAGAAGCCGGCGGGACAGGTCAGGAACGAATTCGTCGACTCAATCGACGGATATCTGAACTGGCCCGAAGATGGCGTCGTCGGAAAACTCATCCGGCGCGCCGGGCATTCGGCCGTGGTGATGTTTGAGATCGGCCAGGCCCAGAGCCTGCCCGATCTTCACTCTGCCCTCGCCGACATCTACAGGAGGGGATACCTGGATGAAGCCGAAGATGGCAAAATCCGGGGTCCTGGTGGCAAGAACTACTCCCTGACCGACGACAAGAGATTCGGGGAGATGGGCAACGATCCGGAGACGGTCAAAGAAATCGTCGACCTGATCAACGTTCAGGTTGCGCGATTCCGAAGAGAGTTCTACCAGGACGCCAAGGCGGTCGAACGTCGCTTGGTCGGAGAGAGCAAAATGTCTATCGCAGACCTCTGCGACGGACAAGTGACCGGTAACGGTCTCTGTGCCCTCAAGCTCGTCCCCCATGACAGGTTCAGAGACGAAGGAGTGCTTCAGGTCCGCTTGGACGAAGACGGTCGAATCTGGCCCATGGTCGGAAGTGGCCGGCTCCAAGAGATCGTCGCCTCTCTGCAGAATTCCAAAGCCTTCATTACTTTGGATTCTCTATTCAACGCAGACGGCGACCTCGAGGAAAAGCCTCCTCGCTTCAACTCCCGCATCCGCCTGGGCGAGGAAGAATTCAGGGCTTGGGTAGGCCTAAGGATCAAGTTCTGGCACTGGGTTCGCCAGGGCGTCGCCAACAGCCTCCGTGAATCGGAGAGGCAGAAGAAGGCCGAGGAAGCCAAGCAGGCAGGGGCGGAGCGCATCCAGAAGATTAAGGATGCGCTGACTGACGACCGACCTATCATTGACGAGAAACAGTGGCTCTCCGGGAAAGCCGGAGATACCATCCTCGTCAACGAGAGGTGGGATGATAACGGCAAGCTGTACCCCCTCGTCGTCGTGAGGGTTCGACGGGAAGTGAAGGACGAAGCTTTCATCAGCATAGTGAGCACCTCGCCCGACTCCGCAGAACTCTTTGACGGAGTGAAGGGCGAGTACGCCGAGGGAGAGCGGTTCCAGGGGGTCAAGGATCCTCTGGGACGGTTCCTCCGCGCCATGTACGGAATGCGATTCGGTGGCGTTCGAAGATAGTTTTTCGAGCGCATAGACCTGTAGCGTGCAGACAAATGGGCGTTGCTTCTTGCACTTGTGGTGCAAAGAGCAACGCTCTCTTTTTTTGTTTGGAATATTCTGATTGAATTTTTTTTAAAAATATGTTAAATTAACCATATTAAATATATACAATGTTCCATGAACCCCGTTAGAGGTCTTGAGCATAAAAATTTTTATGCGTCGCTCAAACGCGGTTCGTAGTGCCACAATAAGGTTATCTGAAATTAACTATTTAGTTATATAAAGATATACCTCTAACGGGGTGAATCCACTTTTAAAAAACTTCGTACTCGTAGTGCTAATATTATTTATCGTCGGAAGTATTTTTAGCTTTCTTTATTTTCCGTCGCAAACCTCAAACGAGATACCGGTATCACAGCTGGTTTCTGATATAAATAATGATAATATAAAAAAAATTACTGTCTCTGGAGATACTCTTGATATCGTTTATACTGATGACAAAGCCGCAACCTCAATGAAGGAATCCGGTACCGGATTAACTGACTTATTGATAAATCTGGGCGTAAATAAAGACAGTTTAGATAAAATTAACGTTACAAACCAGCCCGCAAAACAAGATTTATGGTCGTGGCTTACCCCACTTTTGGTGTTTGGCATATTGCCACTAGTTGTTTTTGGATTCTTTTTCTGGACAATGATAAAACAGGCAAAAACAGGGGCTGTGCAAGTTTTTGATTTTACAAAAGCCAAAGCGCGTCTTTTTGGAGCCGAAGGACATGGTAAAGAAAAAATAAGTTTTAAAGATGTTGCAGGATTAAAAGAGGCAAAAGAAGAGCTGGTTGAGATTGTCGACTTTTTAAAATTCCCAAAAAAATATTTAGCGATGGGGGCTAAAATACCAAGAGGAGTTCTACTTGTGGGAGCTGCCGGAGTTGGAAAGACTTTATTAGCAAGAGCTGTCGCAGGAGAAGCAAATGTGCCATTTTTATCAGTTTCCGGATCAGAGTTTGTGGAAATGTTTGTTGGAGTTGGATCTGCGCGCGTAAGAGATTTGTTTGCAACCGCAAAAAAATCATCCCCGTCAATAATTTTTATTGATGAGTTAGACGCCATTGGACGCCATAGAGGAGCTGGAATCGGCGGAGGACACGATGAAAGAGAACAAACATTAAACCAAATTTTAGTTGAAATGGACGGATTTGAAAAAGAAACTGGAGTTATAATTTTAGCTGCCACAAACAGACCGGATATTTTAGACCCAGCCCTTTTAAGGCCTGGCAGGTTTGACAGAAAAATTGTTTTAGATCCACCCGATGTACACGATAGAGAAGAAATTTTAAGAATCCACTCAAAGGATAAACCATTGGGAAAAAATATCGACTTTAAAGAAACTGCCGAAAGAACGCCCGGGTTTTCTGGAGCTGATTTGGCAAATGTAGCAAATGAAGCCGCTTTATTGGCTGCGAGACAAAATAAAACACAAGTTGACCAAAAAGAATTTTTAGAAGCAATAGAAAAAGTTTTATTAGGCCCGGAAAGAAAATCGCACATTTTATCCAAAAAAGAAAAAGAAATTGCGGCTTATCACGAAGCGGGCCACGCCTTGGTTTCTACTTTTATGCCAGAGACAGAACCCGTAAGAAAGATATCCATCATCGCCAGGGGTATGGCCGCAGGATACACCTTGCAAGTGGCTTCTGAAGAAAGAAAGATGAAAACTAAAACCGGATTTTTATCGGAAATTTCCACTTTTCTTGGCGGATACTGCGCTGAAAGAATAAAATTTGGAGAAATGACAACTGGTGCTTCAAACGACTTAAGCAGGGCTTCGGCAATGGCAAGAAAACTGGTAAAAGAATATGGAATGTCATCTTTAGGACCGATTTCCTTTGGTGAAAAAGAAGAGCTTGTATTTTTAGGAAAAGAAATTTCCGAGCAAAGAAATTATTCTGAAAAAATTGCTGAAAGAATCGATGAAGAGGTTGATATAATTATAAAAGGAGCACAAAAACAGGCCGAGATCGTTTTATTAAAACATAGAAATTTATTAGATAGGGTGGCAAAAGATTTGATTGAAAAAGAAACAATAGAGCGCGAAGAGTTTGAAAAAATAATATCCGCCAGAGGCGGATCCGCCTTCGGCGGAAAAGGGAAAAAATAGCATATTTACAGATGCCCGGCATCTGTAAATTATGGGCGCATAGCTCAGTTGGTAGAGCGCGGAGCTTATACCTCCGTGGTCCTAGGTTCGAGTCCTAGTGCGCCCACACTTCGATTCGCTTCGCTCGCTCAGTGCAGGCATAAAACACTGCGAACGAGGCGAAGTGTCCTGAGCAGAGTCGAAGGACATTTAAACATAATACGGGCGGTTAGCTCAGTTGGTAGAGCATATACTTGACGTGTATAGGGTCATAGGTTCGAGTCCTATACCGCCCACATATAATATTTTGAGACATGGACTTAAAAATAATTTACGAAGATAATGATGTTTTGGTTGTAGATAAACCGACAGGAGTTGTGGTTTTTCCGGAAGGTCAAACTACGGAAGGGACACTGATCGAGGCCCTTATTGAAAAATATCCCGACCTTAAAAATGCTGGCGAAGCTCCAAGATATGGAATTGTACACAGATTAGATAAGAATACCTCAGGGGTGTTATTAGTCGCAAAGAGCACGGAGGCCTTGATTTTTTTGCAAAAACAGTTTAAAAATAATAGCATATTATCTGCGTCGCTCGGGAATAAGAATTTCGATTCTAATTCCCTCGCTTTACTCGATAATAGAACGGTAGAAAAGAAATACATCTGTTTAGTTCATGGAGAAATAAAAGAGGATAAAGGACAGATAAAAACCCTACTTGCCAGATCTCCCAAAGATGGGAGAAAACAAAAAGTTTATCTGGAAAATGAGTTCTCCACAAAAAATACCCCCAAATCGGCACGAGAAGCGATAACAGAGTTTAAGGTTTTAAAAGACTTCAAAGACTACACTTTATTAGAAGTTGAGATGAAGACAGGCAGGCGCCACCAAATACGGTGTCATTTTTCTTATTTACAGCACCCGGTTGTGGGAGACAAGCTTTATGGGTTTAGAAACAGTAAAACGCCGAAAGGACTAACGAGACAGTTTCTGCACGCCGAAAAACTTAAAATCCAATTACCTAATGGTAAAACTGAAGAATTTAAATCAGAATTGCCAGAGGAGTTAAATGAAGTATTAAAAAATTTAAAACCCTTCTTATAATTTTTATATAAGGGATATAAATAAAAATAATATTATGGTCACACTATTAGAAAAGTTCGACAAAGATCAATTGAAAAGTTTGCCGGAATTAAGGCCTGGCGACACAATTAAAGTACGCCAAAAAATTAAAGAAGGAAATAAAGAAAGAATTCAAGTTTTTGAAGGAGTAATTTTAGCCAAAAAACACGGCAAGGGTATTTCAGCTACAATAACCGTAAGAAAAGTTGTTGACGGAGTTGGAGTTGAAAGAGTATTCCCCATACATTCTCCTTCAATAGATAATATAGAAGTTGTAAAACACGGACGAGTAAGAAGGGCAAAACTTTATTATTTGAGAGAGGCAAAGGGCAAAAAAGCTAAACTAAAAAGGAAAGAGTTTGCAGAAGTTATAACAGAACCAGATCAGGAACATTTAAATAACGTAATTGACGAAAAGCCAGCCGAGGAAAAGCCGACAAATGGGGCGACAATAGAAGAAATAAAAACAGAGGAAACGCCTTCGTAGTTTGGCACGCGCGGGTGGCGAAATGGCAGACGCACTACCTTGAGGTGGTAGCGCCGCAAGGCATGCAGGTTCGACTCCTGTCCCGCGCACCCCGTTTCGAACGCTTAGCTCAGTCTTGCCCCCACACCTTTGGACGATTAGCTCAGTTGGTAGAGCGCTTCATTTACACTGAAGATGTCGCAGGTTCGAGTCCTGCATCGTCCACAAAAGGTGTGGGGGTGAAGTAGAGCATCTCATTTACACTGAGAGGGTTATAGGTTCGAGTCCTATAGCGTCCACATAATATTTTAAACGCGCCGGGGTAGCTCAGTGGTAGAGCACTGCTCTGAAAAAGCAGTGGTCGAAGGTTCGATTCCTTTCCCCGGCACCATAATTGACAGTTGTCGCCTTAGCGAATTTTACGGACTTACTCCACAAACGCTTCGGCGACCGGAGGCGGGCCTTGCCCCGCCGAAGCTAATAAGTGCAGGCGGGTGTAGCACAATGGTAGTGCATTTGGTTGCCAATCAAAGTACGTGGGTCCGATTCCCATCACCCGCTCAATCAAGCAAAAAACCGCAAAAAATCAGCGGTTTTTTGCTTGATTTTCCGATCTTGACACACACCTTCATTTTGTGCTCTAACTATTGACATGGCCCCCTTTCTATGCTAATATATATGCATACTTCCGAAAGGGAGTTTTTTAAATATATGAATATACACATCTTAAAAAACAATGCTATTTTAAGGGAAAAGACTCCCTTGATTGGCTCTATATTAGCGGGTATTATAGTCGGTATTTGTCTCTTGGGCATAATAATGCCCCAGGCAACTAATGCTGACTTTGCCAATACCACAAATGCTTCTTACGTGGCTAAAAACGCCAACGAGACTCAAAAAACCATAAAGGTTGTCATCACTGCTTATTCAAGCACCCCAGACCAGACAGATGACACACCATTTATAACCGCCTCAGGCGGATATGTGGGAGATGGTATAGTCGCCAACAATATGTTGCCGTTTGGAACAAAAATTAAGATTCCTGCTTTATACGGCGACAAAATTTTCGTCGTTGAAGACAGAATGAATAAAAGAATGGGAAACTACCGCATGGACATATGGTTCCCGGAGCGAGCCCAAGCAGTGAACTTCGGAGTCAAAACGGCTGAAATAGTAGTATTAGAAAGCTAACAGCCAAACAAAAAACCACCGCTTAACGCGGTGGTTTTTTGTTTAGATAAAATAAAAAGGAGGTTGCCCTCCTTATACAATTTGGTAAACCGCCAAGACCTCCTCCATTGTACTAATAACAACCATCCCACCCAGATAAAGAGTGCTGTGGATTACTTGGCGGCTCCCTATGTATATGGCTACGTGAGTATACCGCCGGCTACCTCGGTATTCCCTACGGCGCAAAAGAACCAATCTCCCCACGGCACGGGGATCGTCAAAATCGGCGATTGGCTCGATGGAAGAACCAACGTGCATGGGTATCTCAAACCTCGCATATACCTTTTTGACAAAATCCCAACAAGTAAATCCCTCCCAGGAAAATGGGGTCCCCAAAAATGTTTTTGCAAACTCCACCAATTGATGGCTATTTTGTATTACTACCTCTGGCGACGTTTCTATGGAATACATTTATTTGCCTCCAAAAAAGTTTAATGTGCCAACTGCATCCTACCAAAAAACCACCTCAATTAAAAGATGGCTTTTTATATTAGCAAACAACTGTGCCCGGAGTGGGGGTATTATTTTATATTATGGCTTTTTGATTTAACCCCCAGCCGATTTTTGAAGGATAATTCTGTTTAATATAGTGACGTCGTTTAATTAATTTCCATTTGTCAAAAATCTTCTTTTTCCTATCAAGATACAATGTCGGATTATTTCTATACATGAATTTCTCCAATTTCTCAGAATCATCAATATAAAAATGCACATTATATTTTATTAATCTTTTTCCTCTTTTATCTATCTCGCGATGTATAGATTTCTCTTTGATATCTATCGCCCCACATAAGCATTTATTAAAATCTTTAATAAACGATAAACTAACAGCTACAAAACCAGACTTTATTTGTAAAGTTCCGTTAACTTTTTGGATATAAACAGTCCCATCACCATCAAAAAAGCCCCTCACATAATCAGAAAAATATTCTTCAGGGACTTCTATCGGTTCTAAATTATGGGTTTTACGTGGATTTATTCCTAATTTTATTAGATCCTCACAAACTTCGCGATTACAAATTGAAATATACGAATAAGGCATTTTTAGGGAATTGTATTTAATGCCTATCGGATGGTTTGACCTCAGCGCTTGTTTTATTTTTCGTAAAATACTCTTATCTTTTGATGTTATGTTAAAAATATAACTTTTCATCCTGTTTTTTCTTTTTATAATGCATCCATCAGCCACAACAAATCCTAGAACATAAGCCATATCAGATGACCAAGTTTTAAAAAAGTCTTGGCTTATCTTAATTTTAGACTTTTTATTCATGTGCCGGGGGAGGGACTTGCACCCTCAAGGGTTTTCACCCGCAGGATTTTAAGTCCTGTGCGTTTGCTATTTCGCCACCTCGGCATAATTTTGTCAAATTGGAGGCACGGATGGGAGTTGCACCCATGTAAACGGTTTTGCAGACCGCTCTCTAGCTGCTTGAGTACCGTGCCATTAAATTTTCAAAATTGCACATATTTCCTGATTAATTCTCGCCGGTCGCAATTGAAAATATTTTTTAAAAATATCCAATTTCCTCTCTAAAAATAAACCAGATGGATTATTTCCATAAAAGAATTTGAACCATCTTAAGCTTTCAGTAGTATCATATTTCAAATAATATGCACGGCTACTAGGGATATAATATACGCTTCTTTTCCCAAAATTTGCAAACATATTTGCACTATCTCTCAACCCTTCTAAAAATTCTTTGCTTCCGCTTGTGAAAATGATGGCTAGTCCCCTTAGAATCGTTTGGCCATATTTCCCCTTACCTCGTTTTATGTGGACGCAACCATCTCCATCAAAATAGCCTCTCATAAAATGTCTAAAATGGCTTTCTGGAATCTCGTTTGGAAATTTTATTGTTAAAGATTTTTTGGGTGTTAATCCTAATTTTATTAAATCGTTATAAATTTCTCTGCTTCCGACGCGCAACCTGAATGAATCCGCGCTTCTATAAACTTTACCGTTATTATATTTTACAAAATGCGATGGTTCAACGGATATTGGATGATCTGCTTTAAGAACTGATTTAATCCTTTCTATAATATCGCGGTCTACACTGTCAACGTGAAAATATTGAGTTCTCGATGAAATAGCATTTGTTATATTGCCATCGGCATAAGTGAAACCTAACACATACGCCATTTCAGGCGTCCATGCCTTGAAAAAATCCTTATTAAATTTATAACGGTTGTGCCCTCCTCGAGGATCTATCGAAAACATAATTTATATGTTTTCTCTTATTTTACCTCTATTTTCTCTCTTTTTCAACCTCTTCACCTTCTTTCGCTTTCACTAAAAGTTCTTCAATTTTAGCGGCCTTACTGATTTCGGTTTCTTTCACAAATTTTATTTTTGGAATAGGACGCATTCTTAATGTCCTGTTAATTTTATACTGGATATCATAAACTGATTTCTGCAAAGCGTTTAAAATCCCTGCTGATTTTTCTTCTGGAAAAACAGAAATATAGGCCTTAGCCTCGATTAAATTTCCGCTTGAAATAACCCTGGTCAAAGTAACCAAAATTTCAGGAGAAAAAGCAAAATCCCTTAAAAGAATTTTGCCTATCTCGTGCTCTAAAAGCGAATTTACTTTTTCTATCCTTGTGTTCATTATAGCTCTCCCTTTTTACGCTCCTCAACATAAGCTACTACGATATCTCCTTTTTCTATCTTTACGTTCCCTTCAAATAAAATTCCTGCTTCGTCGCCTTTTACCAATTTATCAATATCCTTTTTGTCTCTTTGAAGATTAATTATTCTTCCCGAACCGACTTTCTGGTCATCCCTAAAAATTTCCAACTTCAATCCTTTTTTAAGCTCGCCTTCTGTAATTTTCCCGCCCACAATCTGCCTGCTTTTCTCTCCCCAAAAAACCAGTATTGTTCTTAATTTACCGACATCTTTTCTTACAATTTCGGCTTCCAACGTCTTCTCCAGGCTATTTCTCACGTCTTGTATTAATTCATAAATTACTTCAAATGTCTTAATTCTCAATCTCTTCTCTAAGTCGTTTCTCATAAATTGCATCACCGAAGGGGTAATTTTAACCCTAAAACCAATAATTATGGCTTTTGACATTTCGGCCAACTTTGCATCGGTTTCGTTTATTTCTCCAACTTCTGATTTTAAAATGCGCAAAATAGCCTTGTCTTGAGGGAGATTTTTTAACATACCCTCAACTGCTTCCAGCGAACCAAAAACATCTCCTTTTAAAATTATATTTAAAACTTTTTTACTCGGATCAGAATTTAAAACAGTCGAGCCAATTTCTCTCTTTGGAATTTCCTTCTTTATTTCTTCTTCTGCCTCCTCTACGGTTTTATAGCTCTTAAATTTTTCTCCAACTGCTGGCACTTTTTCAAAACCCAAAATAATAGTGGGTTGAGAGGGGAGGGATTCTGCAATCTCGTGGCCTTGAAAATCTTTAACTGACTTTACCTTAGCTAAGGCCAGGTCTGTCGCGATAATATCTTTTGCCCGCAAAATTCCTTTTCTTATAATAGCTGTTGCCACCGGCCCACACAAACCATCCATATAAGACTCAATAATTAACCCCTCTGCGGGCACATTAACCTCCGATCTTAAGTCCTGTAAATCAGCAACCAACAAAATAACTTCCAATAATTCGTCTATGCCAGTTTTTTCTTTTGCTGAAACCTCAACCGATGGAATTGTCCCGCCAAAAGATTCAACCAAAACATCTACTTTAGAAAGTTCTCCTTTTATTTTTTCAGGGTTTGCATTAGGCAGATCTATTTTATTTAACACAACAATCATAGGAATTTCAGCCCTTTTTATCGCCATTATGGCCTCTTTTGTTTGGGGTTGTACCGATTGAGCGGCATCTACAACAAGCAGGGCTATATCAGCAACCTCAGCTCCCCTGGCTCTCATAGCGGAAAACGCTTCGTGCCCCGGAGTATCAATAAATGTTATTTTTCTTTGTCCTGAGCCTGCCGAAGGATTGCCATCCATTATAACCTCGTATGCCCCTATATGTTGGGTAATTCCTCCCGATTCTTTTGAGGTTATTTTAAAATTTCTGATGGCTTCTAAAAGTGAGCTTTTTCCATGATCAACGTGCCCCAAAACAACCACCACCGGCGGCCTGTTTGGTAATTTTTCAGTTTTCTTTTTATCTTTTGCCATATTACTTTTTTCCAATTGCTCTTTCTATAGCCCCCTTTTCTTCGCTTGATAATTGATGATCTGATTTTCCCTCTTTCACTGATTTTGCATAAACCCTGTTGCCATCTTTGACAAATAGACTACAAATCAGAACACCATTATTTTTATTATCCAGCAAAGCTATCACAAAACTTTGATTCCCTCCCATATCGCTGAAGGGATTAAACCTTACTATTCCTATCTTTTGAATACTTATCTCACAAAGGCTTTCTAGATTTTCAATTCTCGATATGGCCCCTTTAATTTTTTCTTCTAACTCTTCGCTTCTTCCTTTCTGAGATAAAAAAATATCCTTAAAACTTTTAATTTTGCCTTTTTCCAGTAGCTCGTCAATTTTTTTACTGGTTTGGCGCGACTGCCAAATAAAAAAGGCACTCGTTGTAGCTAGAACTAAAATTATAATGATACCCAGGAGACAGCCAAATAAAAAAATACTCGTCTGCGTAAGCATACCCCGTTAGAAGTTTTAAACAAAAAATATTTTACAAAAATATTTTTTGTAAATCTCCGTAAGTAAATTGTCTTAATCCGTGCTATGACCCGTCCAAAGTTATTTATTACATCTAACCTCTAACGGGGCATACAAGTATAATACAATAAATTCCGTAAAACTGCAACTCGAATTTAGTCTAACGCGCTCCAGATTTCAGGGTCTTCGCTCCCCAAAACCCAAGCGGAAAATCCTCTTAAATTTTTTTCTTTTACTATGTCTAGCTTTAATCCAAAGCTCTTCTCATTTTCGTACCATATTTTATATGATTTTGCTCCTACAGAATAGGTAAGCCAAGGAACGCCTAATCTTTCGTCAAATCCATGCTTACATCTAAAATTCTGCGCAGTATAATCAACCAAACTATAAGGACCGCTTGAAATTCTTTTATATGAATTCTGGTCCCAACCCCAATAGTAAAATGGTATACCCATCGATAGCTTTTCCGCTGGAATTTTATCTTTAACATAATCAAGAACGTTATTTATATATAAAACAGAAGCGGTCGGCCCTACAGAATTAGAATCGTCATATGTCATCATACTGATAAAATCTACGGCTTCCGCAAGCCTTTTATAATCAAATGCGCCAGCCCAATTTTTATAAGCAGCCGTATCCTCGTAGTCAACAATCCTGCAAACCGCAGCTACACTTAAAATCAAATTGTTTTTATGCAGAGCTTTTGCCGTTTTTTCAACAAAAGACGAGTATAAATCCCTGTCCAAATAACTTATATTTTCAAAGTCAAACTGCCAGCCGATATAATTATTCTTTTCTGCCAAAAAAATAAAATTATCTATAACT
>Ga0268277_1002149_pt1 | contig 11937 bp, 7 predicted proteins | sample saktaG_5_FD_190132 | JGI IMG/M metagenome (GOLD analysis project Ga0268277, IMG submission 190132) | Saline water microbial communities from Sakinaw Lake, British Columbia, Canada - sak_2010_1_5_50m | ecosystem: Environmental > Aquatic > Non-marine Saline and Alkaline > Saline ...
TTATCTGTATCGGACCTATGAAATTGGCAATGAATTAAAGCAGGACCGGAAACTGAAATCAGTGGCCCCGCGCTATGTTACCGAAATTGCCGAGCCGGTCTATAAGGTATTTCGAAATATGGATGAAACCGGAAAAAATAATTTGATTTATTGGATAGACACATTTTATCAACATGAATTTAACCGCGAGGCGAGTTTCAATAAAGCGCTGCACTATGCATTCCGGAAATTGAAAAGCGGTCCCGAAACCATGCATGATGTTTATAAACGCAGCTATCCGGAATAGACCGTTATGTTCGTGAAACGGTGATTGTTAGTTCATGAGTGTCACAAAAATAACGCCTGCATACCGTTTTGAATATTGTGTTTTATCTTGGCTAAACCGTTTGTTACCCAGCCTGTCTCACCTGTACCGACGGCGGATTGCAACACTGCTGGGCTATGTTCTTTTTTATATAATTCCATATCGTAAGAAAGTTGTGTTAGAAAATCTGGCGAAGGCGTATCCGGACCAATCCCTGGAATGGCGACGACAAACAGCGAAACAGTTTTACATTTATGTTACCCGATTCTATTTTGATATTTTTTCCAATTACCAGATGAGTAACCAGCGATTCAAGCGGATGGTCCACCGGATTGACAATGCCTCCCTTGGTAGCGCTGTGCAGCAGGGAAAGGGAGTGGTTATTATTCTGTTCCACTTCGGGAACTGGGAACTGATCGCCGACTGGCTGGCCCGGAATCACTACACTGTGGCTGCTATTGCAGCACGGCTGGCTAATCCGCTGGCTGATCGTCTGATTACCGATGTGCGCACAAAAAACGGCCTGAAAATTCTGCCCAAAGGACGCCGTCATGCGGTCAGGACCTACCGGTTTTTAAAGGGCGAACAACTCCTGTATATGGTCGCCGATCAGAATGCCGGAAAGCAGGGTGCCTGGGTGCGGTTTTTCGATCAGTGGTCAGCGAGTTTTCGGGGGCCGGTGCTCTTTGCATTACGGAAAAAATGTCCGGTGCTGCTGGCTAGCTGTCTGATGGATGCAAGGGGCCGTTACGACATCCGTTTTGATCCGTTCAGCACGGCAACCCCAGCCGGAATGTCCGAAGATGAGAAGATCGTATTTTTGATCCAGGCCTATACCCGTTATTTTGAAGATTTAATTCGCCAAAAACCCGAACAGTATTATTGGATTCACCGTCGCTGGAAAACCAAATTTCCAGCAACCCTTGGCTAGAAACCGCTGTAAGAATGAAACCCAAAATTATCCCATTGGACTATTGGACCGCAAGCGACAGGACGGAACTGTATGCCACCCTGCAGCAGGGGCAGGTAATTGCCTATCCTACGGATACAATTTATGGACTTGGCGTGGATGTTTATCATCCGGGTGCGGTTGCTTCATTGCAGCGGATGAAGGGCCGGGACAGTCAAAAGCCGATCAGTATTCTCTACAGCAGTACAGAGCGGATGCTAAAGGATTTTAATCACCTGAACGACTTTCAACTGTCGGCGGTTCGTGCGCTTTTACCCGGCTGTGTAACCCTGTTGCTGCCGGTAAAATCCGAAGAACAGTTTCCGGCACCCTTTACCTACAACGGAATCGTGGGGGTCCGGGTGATCAATCTGCCAGCTTTAAATGCGCTTCTGTTGGATTATCCGCATCCGATTTCAACGACCAGTATTAATCCGGCGACCCAGAAACCGGCCTGTTCGCCAGTGGAAATTCAGAACTATTTTTCTAGTGAAATTAGCATTATTATTGATAACGGATTTACTGGTAATATCCAGGCGTCAACCATCATTAAAGTGCTTGAGGATGGCTGGAAAATAATTCGTGTCGGTGTTTTATCGAACACGTCTGTTGATATAATTTTAAAATCCCTGAAATGAGTAAATCAATGGCTGATTCAATTCAAAATTCCTTTAAAAATTTGCCCTCGGTTCAGCAACTGATCGATAACTTTGCGGATAACCCAGTGAGACCCGCCATCCTTGCGGAGATAGTCCGCCAGGAATTGGAACAGGTGCGGCAGGAAATAGGTAAAACGAATCTCTGTCTGAAATCAAAGAAACAGGCCGTCGAAATCATCATGCCGAAGATTAAAAACCGTATTCAACAAATGCTTGAAACTCCGTTGAAGCGGGTCGTCAATGCTACCGGTGTTGTGCTGCATACCGGTCTGGGACGGGCACCATTAGGCGAGCGGGTCTTTCAATATTTAATGAATATTGCCTCCGGATATTTGAACCTGGAGTTTAATATAGAGACCGGCAAACGGGGGGAACGGCTGGATCTGACCGATGATTACCTCTGTCTGTTAACCGGTGCGGAATCCTCCGCCGTCGTCAATAATAATGCCGCTGCCGTGATGCTGACCCTGAATAGTCTGGCGAATCGGAAAGAGGTGATCGTTTCCCGGGGGGAACTGATTGAAATTGGCGGTTCCTTTCGACTACCCGATGTCATGCAAAAAAGCGGTGCAAAAATGATCGAAGTGGGTACTACAAACCGAACCCATTTAAAAGATTATGAAAACGCTATCATCTCAAAAACCGGCGCAATCCTGATCGCCCATACATCCAACTACCAGGTCCGGGGCTTTACCGCAAAACCGGCTGAGACTGACATTGTGGCACTAGCTCATCAGCATGGAATTCCCGTGATTCTGGATCTGGGCAGCGGCGCGCTGATAGCCACCGATCGGCTGGGCTTACCGTCTGAACCGGTTGTTGCGAATGCAATTTACCAGGGATTTGATGTGGTCACTTTCAGTGGTGATAAACTGCTGGGCGGTTCCCAGGCTGGACTGCTTGTGGGTAAAAGGGAATTCATTCAGAAAATCAGAAAAAATCCGCTAATGCGGATTTTACGCTGCGATAAGCTGACCCTGAGTCTTTTAGCACTGACCCTGAGCTGTTATGTTCTAAATGAAGAGCGACCAGATCTGCCAACAATGACATTTCTAACACGGGATCGGAGCAAACTTCGGTCGATGGCAGAGAATATTATCGACAATCTGGACACTGATACCCGTCAGTGTTTAATGATTGAAATTTGTGAAACCGTGACCGAGGCCGGCAGCGGTTCCATGCCTACAGAAACCATCCCTAGTATTGCCCTGCAAATTTCAGTCAGGGGACTCAGCGAAGATGCCCTGGCCCGACGATTCCGACAGCAAGACCCGCCGGTGATTGGATATATAAATGAGCGTCACTTTTATCTGGACCTGAAGGCTGTCGCCGATATAGAAATTCCGTTTATTACAAATGCTATAAATAAAGTTGCCGTTTCTTTAAGCAGCAAAATGAACGAATGAATAAAAAATGCGTCCTGTTTTAATCGGAACAGCCGGACATATCGATCATGGAAAATCAAGCTTGATCCGGGCCCTGACTGGCACGGATCCTGATCGTCTGCTTGAAGAAAAACAACGTGGCATGACGATTGACATTGGGTTTGCTTTTCTGAATGAAAATATTGCCTTTATTGATGTTCCGGGGCATGAAAAATTTGTCAAGAATATGGTCACCGGCGCCAGCAGTATCGATACCGGTTTGCTGGTGATTGCTGCGGATGACGGGATTATGCCCCAGACCCGGGAACACTTTGATATTCTGCGTTTGCTGAATATCAGACGAGGCCTGATCGTGATCACAAAAACAGATCTGGCTGACCTTGACTGGACCGACTTGGTGGAAGAGGAAATCCGGGAATTTGTGCAGGGCAGTTTTCTTGAAACTGCCCGAATATTCAGAGTGTCGTCAGTCAAAGGAACTGGCATTGCAGAATTAAAAGAGTACCTGCTGCGTCTTCCTGATGATCTGGAAATGTGTACCGATGAAGCCGACCTTTTCCGCCTGCCCGTGGACCGGGTCTTTAGCTCCCGGGGATATGGGACCGTGGTAACGGGAACGGTGATCAGCGGTCAAGTGAAGGTCGGTGATGAGTTGGAACTCCTGCCACTTCAGAAAGCGGTGAAGGTGCGGGGCATCCAATCCCACAATCTTAATGTCAATAAACTGAGCGCAGGGCATCGGGCTGCGATTAATATTCAGGGTGTTGAATACAGTAGCATCAACCGGGGTGATGTGCTGGCTGTACCGGGCTGTTTTAAATCCAGTCAGTTATTGACTGTTATGGTGAATCTTCTCGCGACAGCAAAACCGTTGAAATATAACAGTGCTATCCGGGTTCATATTGGGACCGGTGAATATCTGGCCCGGGTTCGCCTGATCGGACAAGACCGGCTGGCGCCGGGTGAAACTGCGTTTGCCCAGCTGATTGTCGAACAGTCACTCAGTGCGGGGTTCCGGGACCGTTTTATTTTTCGGCAGTATTCTCCTATGGTCACTATTGGTGGCGGTGTTGTTCTGGATGCTATCGCCAGGCCGCTGCGTAAAAAGGATCGGGCCTTGACTGAAGTGATGGACTATTTAATCAGCTGTAACGGAACGGAACTCATTGGCCGGCATCTGGAGCGGCATGTTCTGACATTATATAGCGAACAGGATCTGGTGATTCAATTTTCAATGCCCATAGACCGAATTCATAACAATCTTATCGAACTGGCCGCCACTGGCAGCGTTGTTCACATGGATAAATATTGGGTATCCCGGAACCGGCATGAACAGCTTAAAACCACGATTCTCACTCTTCTGAAAGGGTACCATTTTCAGCATTCCTTATCTTCGGGAATGGCCCGCTCGGAATTGCTAGAATCATTAAAAATTCCGCTGGAATTGATGACTTATCTTTTGAAACAACTTCTCGATGACAAACGGGTAAAGATAAATGGCGAAAAAGTGGCCCGGTTTGAATTTCAGATTGAGTTTTCTGATAAGCAGCAGGGGTTTATTAATATCCTTGAAAAGAATTTAAAACAGGCGGGCTTCAATCCTCCGGACCTCAAGGACATCTATCAACGCAGCCCGCTATCTGAAAAGGATGTCCAATTGATCATTGCCTTTTTATTGGATGAAAAACGCATCGTGCAGATTGACAGGGATAAATTTATCCATGCGGAGATTATTGCACAAGGCGGTCGGCAGATTCGGGATTATCTGGGCAAAAACCCATCGGCAACAGTCAGTGCACTGAAAGATGTCCTGAATACCAGCCGCAAGTGGGCCATTCCGATCCTGAATTACTATGATAAATCGGGACTGACCGTCCGGATCGGTGATCAACGTATATTAAATGAAGAATAAACCGTATCCTGTTCATCAATTATAAAGGACTGTTTTCAATATTTCATACTTCTGAACGATTCCGTATATTAAAAGCCGAACTGAAATGACGAAAAACAAAGAAAATATCGACGAATCCACACCGGTCATGCGCCAGTTTAATGCCGTTAAAGCCAAGTATCCCGATGCCTTGGTACTATTTCGCATGGGGGATTTTTACGAAACCTTCCGGGAAGATGCCAAAACCGCAGCGAAAATTCTGAATATTACCCTAACCAAGCGGGCGAATGGTAAAGCCTCCACCGTTCCATTGGCCGGTTTTCCTTATCATGCTTTGGATAATTACCTGCATAAACTGATCCGGGCCGGACTGAAAGTCGCTATCTGTGAACAGATGGAAGATCCCAAACTGGCCAAAGGTATTGTCAAACGGGAGGTGGTGGAACTGGTAACCCCAGGGACCGCTATTACCGATAATTACCTGGAAAAGGAAAAGAACAACTATCTGGTGTCGCTTATCTTCGATGAAAACGTTGCCGGTATGGCGACTATCGATGTCTCCACCGGTGAGTTTTATCTTATAGAGACTGTACCAGAGCGCCTGAAGGAAACCGTGATGGCCCTTCAGCCCTCGGAAATCCTGTGTCCCGAACATCTGCAGAGTGACGTCAATACACTGTTTGCCAATCAGGTTCTGCGGATTACGGTGATGGATGATTTTTACTATTCCCGTGAGATGGCCTACGAAACCCTGATCAATCATTTCCGGACCCGGTCATTAAAAGGCTTTGGGTGTGAAAAGGCCCTCCATGGAATCATGGCGGCCGGTCCAATCATCAGTTATTTACGTCAGAATCATCAAACCAATCTGGAGCATATTTCCAGTCTGCGGCTGCAGAGTGACAAGGACTTTGTCCTGATCGATGAGTTTACCCAGCGTAACCTGGAGCTCTTTCGCAGTATGCAGACCGGTGGTGACCGGGGAACCTTGTTTAGTGTGATAAACGAAACCATGACACCGGCGGGCAGCCGTTTGTTGTTGAAATGGATTCGTGCACCATTGCAACTAATCTCTGAGATTAAAAAACGCCATGATCGGGTTGAGTTTTTTCTGACCGAACATGAACGACGGAATCATTTTCGAAAAATCCTTGGTCAAACCAGCGATCTGGAACGATTACTGTCACGTTTATCGACAAACCGCGCCGGGGCCCGGGAACTGAATAATCTGAAAACTACCTTGGAGTTGATCCCGGAAATTGTTGAGATTATTGATGACGATACTATTTTCGGTGATTTTAAGGCTGAGCTGCAGCCGTTGGAATCCTTGGTAAAATTATTGAATGAGTCCATCAAGGATCAGGACCTGCCGCTATCCATCCGGGAAGGTGGGTTTATCCTGGATGGTTATTCCGGGGAACTGGACGAATACCGTTACATCATTAAACATGGCAAAGAGTGGATCCTGCAGATGCAGGCCGGGGAACGGGAGAAACTGGGCATTCCGACCCTGAAAGTCGGTTACAACCGGGTTTTTGGGTATTATATTGATATCACAAAACCTCATGTGGACAAGGTTCCGGAAACCTACATTCGCAAACAGACCCTGGTGAATTCCGAGCGGTTTATTACTCCGGAACTGAAAGAGTACGAAGAAAAACTACTAACCGCCGAAGAAAAAATAGCGGCCCTGGAATATGAGATGTTTCAGGCAATCCGTGAAGAGGTTCTGAAGGAGATTGTCAGTATTCAACGCAATGCGGCGGTGATTGCAGAACTGGATGTGCTTTGCTCCTTTGCGACAATCGCGGACCGCAATAAGTATCATCGTCCGGAAATGACCGAGAGCAGCCGGATTTATATTAAAGAGGGTCGTCATCCGGTGGTGGAATCTCTGTTGCCGCAGGGTGAGAACTTTATTCCCAACGACACCGATGTGGACAATAAAGAGAACCAAATTCTGATCATAACCGGCCCGAATATGGCGGGCAAATCCACTTATCTGCGACAGGTGGGCATCATTGTATTGATGGCCCAGATGGGCAGTTTTATTCCGGCCGAAGCGGCGTCTATCGGCGTGGTGGACAAGATATTTACCCGGGTGGGAGCCAGTGACAATCTGGCCGCCGGGGAATCGACGTTTCTGATGGAGATGAATGAAACCGCCAATATTCTGAATAACGTCACACCCCGGTCATTAATCCTGTTGGATGAAATCGGTCGCGGCACATCTACCTATGACGGTATGTCCATCGCCTGGGCGGTGACGGAATACCTGCACCAACACAAAGAGGTTGCTGCCAAAACGCTTTTTGCGACCCACTATCATGAATTGACAGAACTGGAAAAGGTTCTCAAACGGGTCAGGAATCTGAATGTCGCCGTCAAAGAGTACGGAGACAGGGTAGTGTTTTTACGAAAAATCATTCCCGGCGGCTGTGATAAAAGCTACGGGATTCATGTGGCCCAGATGGCGGGCATACCCCTGGAGGTAATTCACCGGGCCAATGAAATCATGGCCAATCTGAGCAGCGATGAACGGGTCTTGCCGACGGATAAACTAAAGTATAAAAAAATGCCGGAACCCGACCGAAACCAGTTGGGGCTATTTGACCAGCGGGAAAGTGAATTGCGTAAAAAACTCAACGAAGTGGATGTCAATACCATGACACCGCTCGAAGCACTCGCGAAACTGAACCAATTAAAAAAAGAATACGGCAGTTAAGTGCGGGAACAATCCCGTGGGAAACCCGGTTTAATTTTCATTATGCTAAAACGAATCTATTCACCCATCGATAAATTTACGTTTTCCACCTTTTTTCTGGTCAGCCTGATGCTAATGTTTTCTCCGTCTCCGGCCCTGGCGCTGGGCGATAAGTATGCCGGAGAATTCTTGAAAATTGGCATGGGCGTTCGGGAAATGAGTTTGGGCGGTTCAGTTATAGCGAACCCGGGAGGGGCTTCCGCGGTCTACTGGAATCCAGCGGCACTGGCGGCAAATCCGCTACTCTCCGGCGAATTTATGCATACTGAAGAGTTTGCTGGTGTGCTCAACCTGGATTATGTGGCATTGGCCCTGCCGGGATTAGCGGATTGGTCCTATGGTTTCGGGTTTTTTCGGTCAGGAGTAGATGGAATTCCTGATACCCGCTCGGCCCTGATCGATGAAAACGGCAATGGCGAACTGGACCCCGGCGAGCGCCTGGATTTTGGAAAGATCGGGACTTTCGGCGCCAGCGAAAATGCTCTCTTTTTCGCTATGGCCAGACAGATGAATTCTCGGCTGAATATCGGCGGAACTGTAAAGACATTATATAAATCTCTGGGAGTTACCAATGCCTGGGGTGTCGGTTTTGATCTGGCCACTCAATATCAACTATTTCCTGATTTTCTCTTGGGTGTTATTCTCAGAGATGCAACAACAACATTTTTGTATTACCCCGATGGGAACAATGAATTCATCGCGCCGTCTCTGCAACTGGGCGCTGCATATAGTCTTAGTCCTGTATTTCTGCCGGTGATTTTCCGGCCGTCGTTTGGCCTGGATATCAATCTGGAAGGGGAGACGAACCAATCCGATCTGAATCTTGGTTTCATTAGTGCCGGTGTTCGTCTGGGCATGGAAATGCAGATCAAAGAGCATATTATGCTGCGCATCGGCAGGGATAACCTGGGCAGTGCCCATCTGGGCTTTGGACTGAAAACACCTGTTGGTAGTCTGGATTACGGGTTGGCGCTGAGCGGTTCCTATGCCGAATTAGGGCAATCTCACCGGGTAGGGCTGACGTTGCATTTTGTGGAGTTGGGGAATTACCTGAAAAAATATCTATAACAGAAATTAGTATCCAAAAAGCAGGACTAACCGCCAAGGGCGCTAAGTTATCGCAAAGTACGCAGAAATTTATTATGTAAGAGATTAGCGCTGGCGATTGGATCCTCCGAATCTGAAACCTGGCAACCGCAAATTTTAAGTGTCGGAGTATATATTGTCCGCCTGAAATCGGGCAATCTGTCGAACTTGCGAAAAACGGTATTCGTAAAGTAATTCTGTTATTAACGTTTAGAATTCTCCATATTTCTAGACTGTGGGCGTTGTTCTGTGGCCTTTTTGATCAACTTAACTAAATATATTTCTTGAATTTAATATTTTCATATTCTATATTGAAATACAACAACAAAAATCTGGCTATGTTAAGTAAATTGGCAACTTTTAACTTGAATATTTTGGGAGGTATTTCATGAAAAAGTGGAAAATGCTGATCTGTTTGCTTTGTTTTATCATTCCGCTGGTGGCAGGATCGAAATTGAAAATCAAGCCGCATATGCCATTCGATGTGGAAGCGTATGAAGCCAACAAGATTGATTATGTGAATTATTATCTTGGTATGTCGAATTGGGAACAGTTAAGGGATTATGGGGATCAGATTAAAAAGGTAGCCATAACGGAATTCAATGTGGAGTTTCCGTTTTTTTTCGAAGGAGGTTTAAAAGATATAGAACCCCACAAAAAGTTTGCCTCGGTGGCCTATGACCAGTTTGTTGCCGAGCTGGCAGCAATTACCGGATGGGAGTTTATCCCTTATGAAGAGGTCATGGCTACCCAAGCTTATAAGGACCTCCATCACATGGAAGCGGATTTCATGACCGGGCCTCATAACTTCATCGACATGAGTGCTCACTACAAAAACACACTGATTGTACCGGCTCACGGGATGAAGATCACATCGGCAGTTCGGCGTTCAAACTATGGTGATCGACAGGCCGAGGATTTCATGAAGCTGAATTGGCCGATCGAGCCGCGTATTCTCGGAGATACAGGCGCCGATGCAATTATCAAGGTGCACTTGCAGGTTCGTTTGGAACAGACCCATTCGAAGGAGAAAGGGCTCAAGAATAAAAAATGTGTTGTCATTCCCGATCATTTGCCAGGCGTTGATCGTCCCCAGTACATTACCCTGGCCTTCGGCCCGACACCACAAGGTTTCACGAAAGTGGTCAACACAGAGATAAAAAGAGATAAAAAAGATAAGGACCGAAACAATATTATGGCCAATGTTGCTATCAATAATTATGGGCGCAGGGAGGAATATTATGGCCAGAAATCTGAATTCTTTCAGGCGGGATTCTCTTTCTGTCTTAAGTATTATACAGATATGTACGGTACACTCGTTAATAGTATTATGGGTTTGAAAAAATAGGTAATTGAAAATACTTTTTTAATGGCTGCAGAGTTCCACTTTGCAACCATTTCAATATTATTTTGATGAATTTCGCGGATCGAAAGGTTTTACGATAACACTTTTGGTAAATTTTGTAAACACCTTTCCCGGTGGCATATTTTTCCGCTTCCAGACGTATTTGCGTTTAGTATAGATGACCGGAACAAGGTTTGAGTGTTTGGCCTTGCTGTAGAAAGCTGCAATTCCAGCAGCAAGTTCTATAACTTCATTGGGGATAGAATCCTGCTTATTTGGATTACGGACAACTACATGAGAACCCGGGCCGTGCTCCGTATGAAACCAGAAATCCTCGGGCCGGGCGTGTTTGAAACTGAGCAGATCGTTGTCTTTGGCACTTTTACCAACTAGAATTTCCCGATCCTTAATTAAAAAACGGTGATAGGGTTTATGCTCCTCGGAATCAGGACTGGCCTGTTGCTGAATAAAACGGGCTGGAATCCGCTGCTGAATTTGTCGCAACGTCTTGAAGTCCGTGCACTCTTCAATGGCGTTCAGTTGACTGGTAATTTCCTGAATCAACTGCCCCGACTGTTTGATGGATTCCTGAAGTTCAGTCCGTGAATCGTCAATCTGGCGACTTTTTTCATAATACTTATTGGCATTTTCGGCGGCACTGAGTTTCGGGTTCAAGGGGATGTGAATCTGCTGGCTGGGGTTTTTCGGATCTGTCAATTCAATTTCAGTGGTATATCCTTGAATCCGGTGGAGATTAACCAGCAATGTATCGGCCCATTCGCGGTATTCGTCAGCCGTGGGCAGATTCCGCAGGTCCGTTTTCTGCTTGGTAAATTTTCGTTGTTGTTGCTGCAGGGCGAGTGTTAAGCGGCTGCGGAGTTGTTTACGGAGTTGTTCCAGATTATCGGTCTGGTAAAACAGTGAGATATAATTTTGGTTGGCTATACTGACCGTGTCAAAAATTTCTGGCTCGGCTGGTTTCTGTGAATGCAATTTCAGCAATGCAAATAACGGGGCCGGCTCTTCATAAATATAGAAGTGATTCTGTTCGATTTCTGCGAAAGATTCCTGACAACTCTGGTAAAAATCCTGAATGTTTTTTTCTGAAAGATTGACGATCAGGGTCTTTTTTGCTAATCCTGCCCGAAATGATATCTCATTGGCCAGGGTTTTAGAATGAACCGGAATCGGCATCCGGGCCATGATTTTCTCAACGGTAAGCTCGGGGTGTTCGTTTAAAACCATTTGGAATGAATCTTCCGAACAAAACAGGCGATCATCGTCGGTGAAATTATCCGGATTCACTTCAGGTAACTGACGGGTTTTCTGAAAGGATTCGATCAGGTTCAACTCCTGATCAATGAAATAAATATTGCCATTAATCCCGTAGAGTTGCAGCAGCAAGTAGCCGGTTCCATTTTTCAGAGATATCAGGATTTCTCGGTCTGAGCGATGCCAGGCCACTTCAGCGATTTGCAAGCCTGTAATGGATTTAAAAAGCGGTACCCGGTGTCGCGGTTCATGACTGTGTGTTTCGAACTGCAGACTGGGTAG
>Ga0268277_1002151_pt1 | contig 11936 bp, 11 predicted proteins | sample saktaG_5_FD_190132 | JGI IMG/M metagenome (GOLD analysis project Ga0268277, IMG submission 190132) | Saline water microbial communities from Sakinaw Lake, British Columbia, Canada - sak_2010_1_5_50m | ecosystem: Environmental > Aquatic > Non-marine Saline and Alkaline > Saline ...
TTAATATCAATACTATCACTATCAATATAGTAGACATTACATTAGAAAACACCAACCGTTCAGACCATATAGACATGACTCTTTCTCCTCTATTGGCAATTATACATGATTTTTATTTTCAAATAAGTCGGTCCGCAGCATGGTTCAGGTCTCCTTAAACAAGATGCTTTTTACGTCAAGCATCAGCCAGAACCAGTGGGACCAATCGCTGTCACCGGGATTCAAGCCCTGAATTCGCTCCAGGCTCTCCCCCGGACGCATGATCGAGTATCCGCCCTGTAGTGTCAGGGCCTGGTGAAATTTCCATTTCAGTGACAAATCGAATTCGGTCCCGAGGTAGCTATCAATGGGATCGGAATCAGAATCGAGCAGAACCCGATTCGCCAGGTAAAAACTGTGAACATCCAACTGAAGACTCGTTTTGTCCAACCCGTACTGCAGTTTCAGGCAGGCATCCAGCAGCCCTCCACTGGCGGTACTTTTGGGAATATTGCTAAAGTAATCCATCAATCCATAGTTACTGTGCCGGGTTCCGTAAAGAATATCAAACAGGTGATCAGTATTCTGATAATCGGAGTTACTGTTCATTCCATCCTGACCGGAAATCCAGACCAGACCGGCACCGGTTTTAAAGGGATTTAAATCGGCAAGAATATTTATTGAACCAAGAAAAGCACTGACCTGCTGTCCGGAACTGTTTTTTCCAAACTGGTAATAAAGTGCTCCTTTTATATCCAACAATTCACCGGAATAATGGCAATAATCTCCAGCGGTTCCCCGCATGTAGATGAGCTCACTGCTGTCACTGGCTGTCACCCCGCTGCCGATCAGAATTATGGAGTTGCTGAGATGCTGAGCCAATGGTCCTTTGATATAGAGGAAATTCATTGTCTTCAGATGATCGGCCGGGTAACGGTTGCCATCCGTATTTACCTGGTCGTTATTCAGAGACAGGGCCAGATCAAATTGCCAGTCGCCGGGTGCATAGCGTAATTGTAAGGCATCGTAGCTTATCCCGTTCTGATTCCAGTTGCTTTTACTAATCAGGCGTTCATCATCAATGTTGAAAACCTGTCGCCCGATGCGCAGAGAAAAATCCGCCATCGCTTGGAATTCCGCCCAGGCTTCATAGAGATCAATGCTGGCCGGATTACCGTTTACACCGGTACTGCTGATATTACTCTCATCACCCCAGACCCGGACATCCTGAATACTAAAGCGGGTAGCAATCTGATCCTTGGAATAAGTCAGATTCAGACGGGAACGCTGACTGACGAATACCGCCGGAACTTGGCCGTCCACGGCCAGTAATTTATAACCATTCCGAATCTCGAACCGGGGCCGGATTTCTGCATCCACAGTCAATTGCGCTGGCAACAGTGTCAGTAGCGCAAAATTCAGCAGTATCAAACATCGAACATGATGCATTTTTCCCTCCCCTATCAACACAATCATCGGTTTTCACCTACAGTACTTCAATCGGTCCAGCTGTTTTAGCCATCAAAAAGTAAATCAAACTTGAAAAATCATTAATGTATATATAATCTACCAACTTAGTAGATATTTACAAGGAATTTCTTCATTGCCTCTGGCGTAAGGCATCTTCCCGACGGATAATTTCCGCCAGAGTGGCGCGTTTAAATATTGCCACAGTGGCATCCCGAACCTCTTTGAAAACAGTTCGAATTCCGCAGAGTTCCTCATCCTTCTCCACATCGCAGGCTTCATAATAGAGATATGTCACACAGGGAATAAACGCGATGGGTCCGTTGAAGAGACGAATAATCGTCGCCAAGTTCACATCTTCAGGATTTTGGCTGAGATAATACCCGCCGTTCCGGCCCTTGATGCTGGTCAGAATGCCGGCATTTTTCAGGTCCCGGAGAATGGCCTCCAGAAATTTTTTGGGAATGTTTTCCTCTTCAGCCAGAACACCGATCTGTAGGGCTCCCTGTTTGTATTCCCGGGCCAGGCGAACCAGCGCGATAATGGCGTATTTGGTCTTCATTGATAACATGGCTCTAAAATAAAGGATAAATATTAAAAGGGAAACGGAAAAATCAGATCAGGGTGTTCAGGTAGTCACGGACAGGTGTCAAATCCTCAAAATGCTCGACGATCAAATCCGGGTTTTCCGCGGCAATAGCCACCCGCCGGTCCGCATGCCGAACCACGGCAATGGCCCGCATACCATTGCGATGGGCACACCAGACATCACGAACCGTATCACCGATAACAACCACTTGGTCAGGACGATAATCTTCGCCAAACTGCTGACAGCATTTCGCCAAAGCAATCGGTGGCAGTTGGTCCCGATCCGGATGATCGCTGCTGAAGACTCCCATGCTGAAATACCGGGTAAGATCAAAGGGTTTCAACTTGATGATCGCCCCCTGTTCCTGATTACCGGTAATTAGACCGAGCCGAACCGGTTGAGCCTGTAAATAATTCAGCAAATCCAGTACTCCGGGATAAAGATGATGATCGGTAGCCAGGAGATAGTAGTGGGCCAGTATTTCCAGATATGTTACCAGAATACGATCGGGTAAACCATCCCGGTCTTGATCCGGAATATCAAGAAAGTCCAGGGCATTTGCCACAATCAGCGGATCGGTCATTCCCGCCAGCATGGGCACAGTAAATTCAACCCGTTGTCCGGTATGTACGTGGATTGCCTCAGCCAGGGAACGCCGGGGCGTCATTCCGGGATGGAGAAGGGTCCCGTCGATATCAATCAGGATCAGAAGTTTATTCATAACAGGTAAATAATATTCTTTAAAATCGATAGTCCACGCGCAGTTTCAGCAGACGGACAGGTCCCATGTTGCGCTCAAAAACTACATAATAATACTGCAGCATGTTCTCCACACTGAGATTCAGCGTCAGCGAATGGTCCACTGACAACTGCAAGAAGCCACTGAGCAGTTTAATCGGAACCCGCTGATCGGCTCCGGTGACCGGATTTTCGTCGTAGAGTTGGACCTTTTCCATACGGCTCAGGTAGCGGTAATCGAGTCCCACAATCATATTTTTAGACAGCGCCAGTTGTTCGGAAATGACCAGGGAATGGCGATGCCGGTAGGCCAGCACATCATCGGCCGTCAGGTCCCGGGGATCAATATAGGTATAGGAGATTTTACCTGTGACGGGAATGAATTGCCAGTACCAGTCAGCGGTAATTTCAAAACCCTGAATCCGGGCTTCGGTGACATTGCAGAACTGAATCTTCTGATCCAAAGGATCCAGAATTGGTTCAATCAAATCCCGGTAATTACTGGAAAACAGGGCCATATCCAGGTTGACAATCCGACCTTGCCAGTAAAGGCCGATTTCCGATGCCAGGCTGGTCTCGGGCCGCAAGTCAGGATTGGGCTTGACCGTGAAGATATACTGCCGGGAATCGATGAACATCTCCGCCATGGAAGGTGAACGGTAGGCCCGGCCCAGGGAACTGCGCAGAACCAGGTGCTTTGTGATATCCAGCGTGGCACCAATCTTGGGATTCAACTGATTGGTGTAGGCATTATCATCGACCCGGTTCAGGTCCCAGCGGGCGCCGAGCATAACATTCAGAAAACTGAGCAGGGTAACTTCATCCTGAAAATAGGCGGCCCCCTCCAGACCCCGGTGATTGCCCCAGATATCGGCGTTAACATAATGCAGTTTCAGATCCAAGCCGCTGCTGATATAATGCCGCCGACCGGGCCGAAGGTTGATCTGAAACTCCGGGTTCAGGGTCCGGGACTGGGAAAAGGTTGTATTGTTATACAGATCATTGTCAAAACGCGTGTCGAAAACATTCAGACGCAGGAGCCGGGACTGGATCGGTGAGACGATGTGGGAATACTGGGTTGACCATTGCAGCTTGTGAGTTGTGATTTCATCGTCAATAGTATTGAATGGTGTATGAAAGGGCTGGAACGGGCTTTTCCATTCTGTAAAAGAGCCGTGCTTGTCAAGAATCAGATAGACCCTTGAGCGGACCTGGCGGTTCTGGCCGATGGCATATTCCAATTCGGTGTTGAAGATGCCCCGGTCATACCAGCCATTCTCAAAGTATCCCGCGGAACTGTGACGCCCGACTGCCAGCGCAATACCCAGATTGCCAAAAGAGCGGGAATGCGCGGCCCGCCACTCTTCCATGAGCATGGGTTTGTCGCTCCATACTCGCAACTTATCGTCTGGTTTGTTGTAAATACCGCCCCCGAAACTGACATTCGTCTGGTTTCCGGGGTCAATCCCTTTGGTAATAATGTTGATCGCCCCGCCCATTGCGCTGGAGCCGTACAATGCCGAGCCCGGTCCCTTTAGAATTTCAATACGCTCGATATTCTGGGCCGGTACGGCATCCCAGTAAATAGTCCCGTTATCAAAGGACATGGCAGGAAAACCATCCACCAGGACCACCACCCGACTGCCGGCCCCCCGGGCATAGCCGCTGCTGCCCCGCATACTGACCTGGCCGTCCAGTATCTGGACGCCCGATTCAAAGGGCAGAATGTCCTCCACGGTGGCCGGATTACGAAAGGCTAACTCCTCACTGCTGATGGTGGCAATGGTCACCGGTGAATCGATCTTGCGCATGGTCCGGCGGGCCCCGGTCACAACAATTTCCGGCGAACGAAGGGCTTTGGGTTCCAAACGGATATCCAGCATCACAACACTATCCGGATGCAAGTGGACTTGTCGTTCAATGGATTGATAACCGATGTTCAGGACTTCCAGAGTATAATCCCCGGGTGGCACATTCAAAATGCGAAACTCGCCGCCCAGATCCGAAGCCGCCCCCAGGAGGGTTCCTTTTAAAAGGATATTGGTTCCCGGAAGTGCTTCAGCCGTGCTTACTGAACGCACCGTGCCGCTGATCCGGCCGGTTTCCGCGGCCAGGAAAACCGAAAATACCAATAAAATATTAACAATTAAAAATTTAAAAAAAGACGGGGATTGAAATCTGATAGTTGAAATTTGATAGTTGAAATTGCACATTGGTCAATACCTGTCAGAAGGGGAGTTCAAGATCGTAATCCACGTCAATATCAATATCTGTGACCAGTTCCTCTTCTCCTACCCGCACGGAGCTGATAGACGTCAGCGCTTCGGGGACCTGGTAGAGGCCAATGGGCTGAAAATAGTCCGGATGGGCAGCCAGACTATCACGGGACATAAAGAGGATTTGCGCCAGGGTAATTTCCCTGATACCCACCACGCCAACAAAGTAAAAATCCGGGACTAACTGAATATAATAGGGAGCTTCAGCCAGCGATGTATCCAATGCCGATCCATAGGCCACAATATGGGCGATAAAGGAATCCACCGAAGCGTAATCGGTGCGAAACTCCGCAACCACCACCACGGCCCCGGTCAGGCTGCCGGGAAACATCACCGCACCGCTTAAAGAATCCATGGGAAAACGAACAACCCCTTCGATGCCGGCCACAGGATCGAGTCCTTTTTCGCAGTGAATAATTAGGAATAGTGCACAAAACATTAGGAACAGATTTTTCTTCATGATGACTAAAGTTAAAATGCTATAAAGACAAGTACTAATTATTTTTTTGATTCACAGATCGTCTAATCAAGGTTTCGTAAAACTGCTACCAGCCGTTCGGCGGTGTGGCCATCCCAGTATTCGGGAATCTTACCACTGGTATTTGCACGGATTCGGGCATGGTTCTGCAATCAGGTAAAAATGAGTCTGCAGCCGGTTTGTTAAGAAAACTACAACCATCCTTATAGAACTATCTCAGACTATCAAAGAGTAGAAAGGGCCAATTACAAAAATTGGCCTTTTCGTGCAAATATCCTGAAATAGGAGATTTATATGTCTCGCTTATTTAAAGTAATATGAAATATTTACGCAGTCGGCCGAGTTGCCGATAATGCCCAATTTCAGATTTCTTGGTTCATCTTTTGTATCTAAGACTAAATTTTTCTCAGTACCCCAGTAGTATTCCAGACCAAACCAGATGTCAGCGGAAAGGCTGATTTGATCGAAAACCCACCACTCGGCTCCGAATAACAATCCGCCCCGCAGCGTCCGATATGTACAATCCGTGACATCCTTTAAATAGTTCGAGGATAACTCCAATCCCGCTTCCGGAGCAACATATAAAGCCACCGCGCCTTTCTGAACCGGATAATAATAGATTCCGCCATTCATCACGGTAGTTTTGTCAATTTCCGGATCATCATCTTTATCGGCTTTATCCCTTTCGCTCTTAAACCCAAATCCCATAGCGAACGCTACTTTATCCATTAAAAAAAACTGGGCGCCAAGGTAGGTATTGTCATAAGTCAGAGTTGACAACCCATTGAAAGGAAAATAGAGTGCCGCCGATCCTTTCTGAGTCGTCGGTGTACCGGCCGTCGCAAAATTCACCAGAATCAACATAAGCAAAACACAAACCACAACACTCATCTTTTTCACGTTTTTACCTCCATAGTTAATTAAAAGACTATTTCCTCGATCACAGTAAAATCAGTTTTTCCGGCTCATCAACCGCAACGATCACTTCCCGCAATATGAATCCCGGATTACGGTGCAACACTTGGGTCCGCCGCTCATGAGTAGCTCCCAGAGAATACCGCTAGCCACAATGAGAAGTCGTTGATTTTTCATAATGCTTAAAGATAGTAACTACGGGGCGAATGAGTCAATGACTTTGTTCTTACAGAGATCCAGCTGGGGCCAGCGGATCTTCAACTGGGAATCCACCGGGATTTTTGAAACCTACAATTATCAGCATGAAACCAATGCCCATAACTTCTTTAATCCCCTGTTCAAGTTCATTTACCCAATGGTGGGCATGAGTTCATTCGTGGTTCTGTTTATTTTCTGGTTTTTTGGCAATGACCGGAAAAATCATCTGTTTCATCTCTTTTTTCCCCATCAAAGCCTGTTTTTTCTGGCCTTTGTCATGGCCTGTGCCAGTTTTTATGGACACAGTGAAATTTATGAGGAGCTGCTGGCCATCTTTGTTCTGCTATACAGCATCCGAATATACACATGCCTGCGGTTTCCCGTGGCGGATACCCATTCAGAAGCGAATGCGATCGGCAACGCGAGCTGAAGAGATATTTGACTAATGTGATTGCGTAATGAGAATTTACTTGGAAGACCTTCCAGCCATTGTTGGTCAAGTCTATAAAGAACTTGTCCTAATCAATCGGAAATGGATTGTTGGAAATAATCCACAAACTGAATCACTTTCTGACGATCCCTGGAATCAAAGAGAAATGGTTCGACGTCCTGTGCCAATTTGGACATATCAAGGGCATGACATTCCTGAAGGATAGTGGTCTTCAAACTAGTCTCATCAGAAATCCCAAACACCTTTTGCAAATAGTTAAAATCAGGCTGGATCCCCCTACCCATAAGGAAAACCACGTCATAAAAATCCCGCCCCATTTTACGAGGTCTGGTAAGAATCGCCGCGTACTTCTGGGCCAGCAGAAGCCGTATAGGTACGGTCAGAATTGTTGAAAACACCTCAAAGCGGTTAAGAATAAAACGTTCTGGCGAATACTCAAATGGCTGATGTTCGGCATCCAGTCGAATTGTAATTTTTTCTTCTTTATAACCGGAAAGCCCCTCTTTAAAGAGCAACCCTGGAAATTTGATATAAGCGTGCCAGGCCCCCCGTGTCACATGCTTTAGTTCAGTTTCATATCCTTCCATTTGAAACATTTTCTGAACATCATCGGCTATTTTCCGTAATTGTAATTCATCCAGACCTCGATTGTCAAAATCCAGATCCTCCGAAAATCGTCGGTTTCCATGAACAATCCGCAGGGCTGTCCCGCCCAAAAAAAATAATGAGCCACCCAATGGATGATTACTGATAAAATCCAATATACGGACTTGCAGATATTCCCGCATCAGTAAAGCGGAATGAGCATGAAGTTCCTCTGGATAAAAAGATTTAATCTCATTGAAACTAAGCATCTAAAAGCTCCTTTAACAGATTCAGACGATGGGATAATATGGGGGAAGCAATGACTTTTTCATAATGGTCCATGGTCTTTCGGCTGATCTGTTCATTAATTGCAAATGTATTCCAACGCAAACTTAAGAGATCATCGATACCCTGGATCTCACTATGCAGGTAAAGATAGTCAATCAAGGCCTTTTCTGGCTCTGCCACAGACAGATTCTGCAGCTTCCGTGATATTAGTCTATATCCAAAAAAGAGTTCTTTTTTAATATGACGGTAAACAAATATAGCTCTTGGCGTCTCGAAACGCTGAGATTTCCGAGTTGAACAGGAAATCATCTGGAAAACTGCCTCAGGGATAAATCCATACCAAGCCAAGGCTGATTCCAGGGATATATAGGAAGGCTTGTACAGTTGGTTAGCTAAGTAGTAGCGGAATTTTTCCTCATCTGGGTGGTCGGAAAAACAATAATGACTGTTTCTGAGTTTTTGGATATAACCTTTCGCTTGCCATTCAACCAATCGGCGTCGGTCAAAGCCGGGAAAATACTTCATTATTTCCCTGGTGGAAAAACAGGGGAAAGCATTTAAAGTCCGGGCAAATTCAAGGTAATTCATTCTATTTATTTCCATTTGTTGTTAATAATAACAATAAATAGAAACATTTACAAGATTTAATTGGACTATCATTGACAGAAGGGTAGCTTAGAAACGAGAGGATAATAATTAATTAAGTAAACCGTTCAGGGTAACATCCGTCGTAAAACTGCTACCAGCCGCTCGGCGGTGTGGCCGTCCCAGTATTCGGGAATTTTGCCTTTTTTAACATCGCCATCGAGAATGGCCACGGTACGGGTCAGAATCTTTTGGGGATCGGAACCTACCAGTTCATTGGTACCTTCCCAGATTGTCACCGGCCGTTCGGTATTTTCACGCAATGTCAGGCAGGGTACGCCCAAAACTGTCGTCTCTTCCTGCAAACCACCGCTGTCGGTGAGCACCAGTCGGGCGTCTTTCTGCAGTTTCATGAAGTCGTGGTAACCAAGGGGTTCGGTGATTTTCAGATTGGGCAGTTCCAGGTAATGGCCCAGGCCAAATTCCTGCAACATCTTGCGGGTGCGGGGATGCATGGGAAAGACAATAGGTATGCGCTGCTGAATCGTTTCCAGGGTTTCGAAAAGCCCCTTGAAAATCTCATCCTGGTCCACATTGGAGGGCCGGTGCAGGGTGATCAGGATATAATTACCCGGAGTGACACCCAGCTCCTGCTGAATCCGGCGCTGTTCCACTTTGGGCATATAGTAATGCAGGGAGTCGATCATGGTGTTGCCGACAAAGAAAATTTTCTCTTTAGCAATTCCCTCGGCCAGCAGGTTGGCATCGGCGTCCCGGCTTGTGGTGAATATGTAATCGGCAATATTGTCCGTCACGATGCGATTGATCTCTTCGGGCATGTTCCAATCCCGGGAGCGCAGTCCGCCTTCGATATGACCAACCTTGATATGCAGTTTGACTGCCACCAGCGAGCAGGCGACTGTAGAGTTCACATCACCAGCCACCAGCACCAGCTCCGGCAGATCATCAAGAATGGCCTTTTCGTATTCGATCATGATCTTGCCGGTCTGCTCGCCGTGGCGACCGGAACCAACCCCGAGATAAATATGGGGTTTGGGCAGTTCAAGTTCCCGGAAAAAGATATCCGACATTTTCTCGTCGTAATGCTGACCCGTATGCACGAGACGACAGATAAATTCATCAGGATATTTCAGCAGTTCCCGGTAAATGGGGGCCGCTTTCATATAGTTGGGCCGGGCGCCCACAATCAGATCAATTTTCATGTAAATTCCTTTTTACCACTAAGACTCTAAGACACAAAGATGTATTTTGAAAACGCGGGAAAATATACGGATAATTTTGCAGAATGGGAATCGAGAATGGTATATGTCGTTCTATTTAAGCAGCAGTACCTTGCAGACCTTGCGGATATTTTTCCTATATTTAATCATCAGGCTTCGGTTATTCGGTAACCGGCAATCCCGTTTCAGGGTCAAATTCGGGCACTTTATCAGTCGTGTACGGGGCTATGGGCAGACCGGTTTCCGGATCGAATTTCGGGATTTCATCGGCCGGTTTTTGTTCTTCGAGATTGAATCCGGTTTCAGGATCGAAGATAAAACCACCGGGTTTGTAGGCGGGAGTCTTGACTTTTTTTGATTTATTGAAACTGTTAAAACCAAAACTAAAAGCCATCATAATTTTGGTGTCCTGTACGTTTGTTCCCCTTAAATAGCTTCTGACCAATGATACATCCCATTGGCGTTGTACGGAATGACGGTTGCCGACTGATTCTTTACCGAGTGTGACTCCCAAGCCGACACTTGAGAGACTGTTATCCGTTAAATACACTTCGAGAGCGTCTTCAACTTCTCCATAGGATAGAAGGGAGTGAAATCCATAGTAGCGTTGGGTTGTTCCGCTGGTCATACTGCATATAAACGGACGCAGTTGGATCCCGACACTGTTGAGAATACCCGATGATACACCAATTTCTCCCTGGACTCCCAATTTAAAGGGTCTGTTATTATTTGGATAAATGTATCTGTTTTTATCATACCCGATAATGTAACTGGTCCCCTCGGAGCCTGCTACACCCACTCCAAGATACAGCCCCCGGTCACCAATACCGCTCCCTTTTAAAAAGGATGCTTCTACCCGAAGACCGGAAATTCCGGAATATAAACTACCGCCCGGAGACGGTCCGCCAACGGCCGATACAACGCTGAAAGAGTTGGCTCGTTCACCCGTATCTAATGCCTGGGTAGTTCTGAGATGAGCGTTATTATAACAATGACTCGCGCAAAGACCGAATATCACACAGGCAATAATCCGTTTCATCAAAAACCCGGGATTTTAGAACTCAAAGAATTCCCAATAGAAATCCAGAAAGGGTTGCTGGAAATGTAATCCGATCCGAAAATTTTCAGAAAGCGCGTATAAAAACCCAAAATCAAAATCAACCAGGCTGTACTTCCCCGCTGGTGAATCCAGTACAAAGGGTGTGTCGTCCCCCACATAATCCTTGATTACATTATCCACATCTCGGGTCCGGTTTGAATTATCAGCCCAGATTTTTGAAATAAATTTCAGGTTTTTCCGGAGATCGTATTCAAACGCCATCCAGACCCGAAAAGGGATTTTAAACTGCGAGTCTTTACTCCAGCTATAGCCGCTCTGCAACTCCGGTTTAATTTGATTAAAACTATTTGTTTTAATCCCCAGCGTCCAGCCGGATTTACCCCGGCCGCTTTCCAGACTCTTTCGTTTAGAAATGACAAAGTATAATTCTGAATAGACATCAGTGCTATTCTTATCCATTAGAACATCATCAGTTAAATTTATTCCGCCAAGTTCATTGATTGCAGTACCAGTACTATCCATAATGGTATGAGAATATTTAGCCGCCAGGGATGATAAGGGATAGGCTCTGTGAATACCCAGCCCGATGGTGGCAGCCGTTTCATTGCTACCCGTCTGGCGATGAAACAACCTGATTTTGGGGTAAATGTTGAGATCACCGGAGAATCCCGACCCGAATTTTGTCGTCAACATAAAATTGTTCGAAAATCCATATCCCATGGACAAACCGCTCACGTAAAAGGTCTGTTCCTCAAGCAAAAATGCCGTCGGATCCATCATGATCGAGATGAGTTGAGCTTCACCACGGAAAAAGCGTCTGACATCCTCGGTCATGGGAATCAGTTTCCCGCCGTGATACCGGTCAAAGTCCCGGATATCGCGTTTACTGATACAGACATCCCCATAATTTGAGCGAATTGTTATATCCTCCGGAGTTTCATTGATAACAGGTCCCGAATAACGGGTTCCGTCTTTTTTACTAACTTTGACGACTTCGTCCAGAATATCACTTTTGGGAATAAACAACAGACCGTCAACCGTCTCAATCTGGCAAATATCATCCTCAACTTTAATAATTTTCCCCTC
>Ga0268277_1002152_pt1 | contig 11936 bp, 14 predicted proteins | sample saktaG_5_FD_190132 | JGI IMG/M metagenome (GOLD analysis project Ga0268277, IMG submission 190132) | Saline water microbial communities from Sakinaw Lake, British Columbia, Canada - sak_2010_1_5_50m | ecosystem: Environmental > Aquatic > Non-marine Saline and Alkaline > Saline ...
GCAAGTAACTCTTCGGCAAGTTTTTCCTTCATTGCTTTCCCTTTTCCAGAGCGGGCGGCATTAATAATCCAGTGGGCTGCGAGGAAAAATTGGCGCTCGGGACGTACTTCCCGGGGAATTTGGTAATTCGCCCCTCCGATACGTTTCGAAACTATCTCGACAAGAGGGGTTGTGTTTTCAATGGCCTTTTCGAAGATTTGAACAGGATCTCCTTTTTCCTTTCCTTTTACGTGGTCAAGGGCTCCGTAGAAATTCTTTTCTGCGGCAATTTTTCTCCCGTGCGTCATCAGGTAGTTTATAAAGCGTTGAACATCAACGCGCCCATACACCGAATCCCCTTTCAATTCTTGCTTTTTATAGGAAGATCTTTTTCTCATAGCTACTTCGCTCGTTTTGATCCGTACTTCGATCTCTGCTGCTTCCTATTTTCCACTCCTCCCGTGTCTAATACCCCTCGCACAACATGATAGCGAACTCCCGGGAGATCTTTTACGCGGCCTCCCCGAATCATCACCACGGAATGCTCCTGTAGATTGTGTCCCTCTCCCGGAATGTATGCCGTAACTTCCATGCCGTTCGTAAGACGTACGCGAGCCACTTTCCGAAGGGCGGAGTTCGGTTTCTTCGGCGTGGTGGTGAAAACCTTAAGACACACCCCGCGCTTAAAAGGTGACGGAGAGTTAACCGGCCTGTTTCGGAGATAATTGAAATAACGGCTGAGAGCCGGAGTTTTATCCTTTTCTTCGGTGCGTTTCCTTCCTTTTTTAATCAGCTGTCTAACTGTTGGCATAAAAAGTTATCCCGCTTTTTTCAAGCGTCCTTGTAAAGATAGGAAAAGAGCCCGTCTTTGTCAAATATTTCTGGTTTAATCGGTAGGAGAGCGTTTCTGCGCTATACGCGCAGATATCGCCTTACCGCAAATATACTTGAGAGGATTCCCAGGCCAACCCCAAACAAGAGTTGATAAAACAAGAAAGAAAACATACTGTCATTGAAGTAGTTTTGGAGATTCATCTCGGGAATAAGTTTTACCACATAGGGACTCCCGATTCCGATAAGCGGGATGAAGACAAGAAACCCGACGAGGCCGGCAATAATTCCATAGAGAACTCCCTCCACGATATACGGACCTCTGATAAAACCGTTTGATGCCCCTACGAGACGCATAATGCCGATCTGTTCACTGTTTGAGAAAATAGCAAGACGAATGGTATTGAACGTGACTACTGCGGCAAGAAAAGCGAAGAACAGCGTTAGTAAAAATCCCCCCTGGCGCAGCGCGTCAACAAGCGCCACCAAACGGTTGATGACAATTTGGTTCTGGGCGTAAGTTATCTTTTCAATAAATTCCTGAAGATTTTGATTGGAGAGATGCTTCGCTATAGTTTCGTACTCCCGAGGATCCTGCGCTTTCACGTTTAACGATGCTAGTAATGGGTTTTCGTCTAGTTCTTCAAGTGTTTGGGTAACCACGCTTTCACCTGCGTGTCGCGCCTTAAAATCTTCCAATGCCTGATCGCGTGAAACATATTGCACCGCCTTTACTTCGCTTAATCCCTCCAGCGATTTTTTTATATTCAATATTGAATCCTCGGAGACGCTGGATTTGAAATAAACACTAATATCTATTTTGTCCTGAATGGAATCGATCGCCGTTTTGCCGACAACGTTAAAAAGGATTAACCCTTCGAATACCAACGCCGCAAGAATCATAATACTCACCGTTGAGAACGAGAGCCATCCATTTCGCAGAAAACCCTGCATGCCGTATCGAATAATGCGGAGAAAAGAAACAATCATGAAATATTTTGATCAATGAGAAAACGACCATTTGCTTCATCGCGCACGATGCGTCCGTTGTCCATGGTAATCACCCTCTGCCCCAAGGCGTTTACGATTTCCTTATCATGCGTTGCTAAAATCACCGTGCTTCCCAATTCATTAATCTTACTCAATAACTTGATTACCTCCCACGTATTGAAGGGGTCAAGATTCCCCGTCGGTTCGTCGGCGATGATAACGTCAGGGCGATGAATCATTGCTCGCGCTATTGCAACCCTCTGCTTTTCTCCTCCGGATAATTCCGCGGGAAAGTTATGCGCCTTTCCTTTAATTCCCACCATATCAAGAACCTGCGGGACGTATTCGGAAATCTCTCTTTGTGGCCTTCCGGCAACTTCAAGCGCGAAGGACACGTTTTCAAAAGCCGTCTTTCGGGATAAGAGGCGAAAGTCCTGAAAGATAACGCCGATTCTCCTACGCAATTCAGGGAGTTGTGCCGGTTTCAATTTGCCTATCTCGTAAGAATCAAAAAAGACCTGGCCCTTTGTGGGTTTGTCTTCTCCAATTAATAGTTTTACTACCGTAGACTTGCCCGCACCTGATCTTCCTACAATGGAAACGAATTCTCCGGGTTGAATTTTAAAACTTACTTTATCAAGCGCAACGGAATTATGGTTATACACCTTCGCAACGTTTTGGAATATGATCATATAAGCAGTTATATCATAGCAGAAAGCATAATAAGCGTGCAGTGTATAGCATCGTTAACCCAGTTTTTTAAATAATAAATCAAGATTGCCTTCGAGTACTTCTTCAGCTTGGGACATTTTCTTTCCCGTTTCGTGATCTTTGATTTGTTTGTAGGGATGGAGAACGTAGGACCTGATCTCATGACCCCACTCCGGCTGCACTTTCGTCTTCAGGTTTGCAAGTTCACGCTCCTGCTTCTTTTCCATAAGGAGGAAGAGTTTCGCCTTCAAAAGACGTAAGGCAATTTCCCTGTTCCCTGCCTGCGATCGTTCTGCTTGGGATGCCGCGACGAGACCCGTTGGGAGATGCATAATACGAACCGCTGTTTCAACTTTATTTACGTTTTGTCCTCCAGGTCCTCCGGAACGCGAGAAGTCGACTTTCAGGTCTCTCTCTGGAATTGCGATTTGGCTTGCCTCTATATTGGGAAGTTCCGGGAGAACTTCAACTAACGCAAAGGAAGTGTGCCGCAGTTTTTTCGCATCGAAGGGCGAGATGCGAACTAAGCGATGCACTCCGGACTCTCTGTTCAATTTCCCGTACACGCCCTCGCCCTTCACCTCCAACGTGGTGTCATTCAATAATCTTGCTTTCCATCCCTTTTGCACGGAATACCGCTCATACATGCGTATAAGCATACGAGCCCAATCTTTCGCATCGTCTCCGCCCGCACCCGCCAGGACAGAAATTGAAATTGTATTCGAGTCGATGTTTGTCATTTCTTTGAGCTACCTCCCAGATTCGAATCCCGCACAATTTTTCCAAAATCAGCGTGGCAGGCCGAGAAATCTTTGCTTGCCCCTCACCTTTTCTCGATCATGAGCCGATGGTCGGATTCGAACCGACGACCCACGCTTTACGAAAGCGTTGCTCTACCAACTGAGCTACATCGGCAATTAATATAAATTATAGCCGGAAAATTAAGAAAAGGTGAGGGGCTTGGCGAAAGTCACCGCCCACATCCCGAAAACAAAGTTTGAGGTAAAAGGACACAATCCCGCTACTTTTCGTCCGGAACCCGATTTGGGACACAGGTGGATCTACCAGCTGAGCTAAGGCGGATTCGTCAAGCTCTAGTATACGATATTTGACCATTTTTACAAATACTCGTATTATTAAAATGGTACATTAAGCGACAGCTTCCAATTTCGTTCGCGAGCATCGCGAGTGATTACAAAATTGAGAACCCGCCAAAGCTTTATGCGAAGGCGGGCCCGCCGTCGTTCCGACGAGGTCGGAACTGTGGCGAGACGCTCAAAATTGCATTCTCGTTTCGCTCGAACAATTTTGGCAGAGGAAAGTCCGGACTCCCGATCCGACCTCATCGTCGGATCAAGGCACGGGTGAAAAGCCCGCCGCAGTAATGCGAGAGGTGCGAACAGAGACGCTCTGGCACGAAAGTGTCAGAGGGACCCTATCCCAGCGTAGAAGGTCCAGCCCCGCTTATAGGGATAACAAGAGCGGGGGTGAAACGGCTAAATCCTTGTCGGGTGCAAGACCGTACTCCGACCTTGTGTCGGAGTGAGTCGCTTGAGTCCGCGAGCAATCAACGACCCAGATAAATTGTCGCTAGTCCGATTTTTTATCGGACCACAGAATCCGGCTTACAATGTGCCAATAAGAAACGCCCCCTTAAGGGGGCGTTTCTTTAGTTTACTATTTTTTTTACCGGAAAAGATCCTGGTTCTCCCCCTTACCATCCAAGGCTTCGTTTACTAAACGATCCGCAACGCTATTTTCCTCTCGAGGAATTTCCACAAAGGATACGCTGGCAAAGTCCTGTTTCCTATTCCACGCTTCAATAAAAAACGGGGTCAGTGAACTCTCTTTTATTTTATAGATACCGTTCATTTGACGGACTACTAATTCACTGTCGGATCTCACCTCTATAAGAGATTGCGCTGCTTCCTTTTTGCTAAGCAGTTGCTTTGCTTTTTTCAAAGCGAAGACGATTGCCTGATATTCCGCAACATTATTTGTGGTTTTACCGATCCGCTCGGCATAACGCTTATCGCCTATCACAACGCCAATCGCTGCAGGTCCCGGATTGCCGCGCGCGCCTCCGTCAGTATAAATAATTACTTTTTGTTTTTTCTCCATATTTTTTTCCGGGCAGGACCGATATACTTCCATGGAGTTTTTGTATTTCGCGGAAGGCAAAATCCGGACGCAGCCCGATGCCCTCCTCCTCCGAACTTGGCTGCAATCTGCGCTACATCAACTTTTCCATTCGAGCGGAGCGAAACGCACATCCTTCCATTTTGCTCTCTCCACACTAAACCGATAGGAGGGAGTCGGTTTACCAGCTCGGCACCGATTTCAGAGGAAAAAATGGGAGAATTCACCGCCAGCGTCTTTTCCCCTTCGAATGAGACGAGATCGGCCTGATCCGCCAAGTTTTTTACTATTTCCTGTTGATGCTCCAAAACAATACTTCCTCTCCCCACATATTTCCTCACGCGATCCGAAGATTCAAGGTCTCTGGCAATATTACTCCACCTCTTAAAAGATTGTCCTCCTATCTCCAGGGCTGCCGTAATCGCTTTCGAGTTCTTTATCTGGAAGCGCCACAAATCAACGTCTTCAACAAACCGGCATAATTGAGGAAGTGGTTTTTGGGGATGAAAAAAATTCCACGCAAGCACGCATCCGGAATGAGCGGTGTCAAACACTGCCTGGGTCGCATATACCACATGCGGTTTAGCGCTAATATGGTGATCAATCACGACTACGCTTTTATTCTCCCGTTTCATCTTCCTTAAAACGCTACCGGGATAACTGTTATCCACGATATAAATTTCCTTGTTTTTCAGTTCTTTTTCCGGTAACACCTCCGGATCAACGGGGAGATAGTCGGCCCGATTTCCCATCTTTTTCCATGCCGTCCATGCAGCGGTGAAACCGTCGAGACATCTTCCGTGGTAGATAACTATAATGTGTTTCATGACAATTAGATCAGGATGTTATAAATCCAATAAATAATGGGAATGATGAACTGGAAGCCGAAAAAAATGAATGCAACAAGAACGAGAAATCCATACTGTTCCAAGAATGCTCTGGTTCTCGCCGCCCGCACCGAAAGAAAAGCGAAGAGCACTTTTGAACCGTCGAGAGGAGGAATTGGAACAAGATTGAATATCGCGAGAAGAATATTAATTAAAATCACATAGGAAAGCAAAGCGAGCAGCAATTCCGTTCCCTGTCCGCCGAATGCATGGACGATCCTGAAAATGATCGCAAACACTACCGCGATTCCGATATTGCTTGTAGGCCCGGCGGCCGCGATTATCGCCCCGTCGCGGTCGGGGTTTTTAAGGTTTAGCGGGTTGTAAGGAACCGGTTTCGCCCATCCGAACACGATTCCGGTCGGCAAGAGGGCGAGAAGCAACGGTAAAATCACCGAGCCGAAAGGATCAAGGTGTTTCAACGGATTCAACGTCAATCGGCCAAGCTGGCGCGCAGTCGGATCCCCTAATTTTTCCGCAATGAACCCATGAGACACTTCGTGTATCACTACGGAAAAGAGAAGTATGATGATTTGAAATATGATAAATTCCACAGGCCGTCTTATTATACCAGGAAAACGTGATATAATAAGTCGCATGCAAAACGGAAACGTCGCACTCTCCATTCTTGTCGGCGCATTACTTGTCGGCGCACTGTTCGGATTTTATTACACCCTTGATCAGATAGGCGCCTTAAACACTCGCATTGATAATCTTGAAATTTCCCTTGAATTCGCTACGCGTCCCACAACGGAACAGTCAGCTTCTTCAACCGGCGTTTCCGCGATCAGTTCCAGCACTCCGGGGACGATAACCATACCGAGCGCCATTATTCTCGAGACGCAATCCAGCCCCGCACTACAGCCCCAAAGTCGCCTTACCGTCACCCTGGAAAACGTACAAAAGAAGCCGGACGGTACAATCGCTGTTGGCATCAAGGTGTTTACTAGCGACGCTTCGGGGTACACCGCTTTCGATCCTCGAAGCTTTCTTGAAATTATAGACCTTGCCGGAGGCGTGCGCCGCGTTGCCGATGTTATCGGTCAGTTTGGTTCTATGCCGTCAAAAAGCGCGGTAAGCGGCGTCGTGCTTTTCCAGGAGGATTCTCAAAAAAATACTATCATTCTTCAAATTTCTGCCGACAATATTTTGAAACACTACGAATTTAATTTTTCAGACCGAACCTATAAAGAGGTGGTCCTCGGTTAAAAAGCGTCTCTCGATGGATGTAAGGTTGACCCCGTTAGAAAAACGTTTATCTTCCAATCCCCCGGCGCGAGAGCGATTTCTAACGGGGTTGACAGACAGTCAGGAAATATCCTAAGCTACACCTGCTATATTATTTTTTATCATGAGACAGTGTGCACGATGTGAAAAAAGCTATATCAAAGCAACTACGCGCAAGAAGCTGCGAGGTAAGTACAACCCAACGATGACCGGGAAGCGGAAGGCCAATCTGCAATGGACGAATCTTCTTCATCCCGAGCACCGATCTTTGGTTTGCACGCAGTGTCTTAAAACGCTCACAAAGGGAAAGAAATAGATTACTCCGACCAAAGTCGGAGTTTTGTATTACCTTAAAAAGACGGGTAAGATATTGTTGCGGGTTTGTAGTATGCCGGTACCGCACTAAAATCGGAGTGTCGTATAGTGGTAGTACGCATGCATGGGGTGCATGTAGCGGGAGTTCGATTCTCCCCACTCCGACAAAAAAGAATCTCCAATTTTAGTGCGGGACAAGAGTGTACCTACCGGCTTCGCCGTTCGTCTCCGACGAGTCGGAGACGAGGAGAGGAGGTACAGCGAGGCGAAGCCGGTAAGCAGGTGCAGGCAGGGATTTCCAGCAGTCCGACAAAAACTGGAAACTATTGTACGGTTTGCGATTCGGATTCCCTATTCTGAAGCAAGGATCTTCTTAATTTGGTTTTGACAATTCTTTTAACTTATATTAGAAATAAACCCAGAACCTTTTGACAATCCTACCTTTCTTTTCTTGGAGGTGTGTAATGATGCGACGACCTTTAAGCAACGAGGATCTTATCTTACCGGGCAGTGGTTACTACGGACCCGGTGGATACCCCTTCCCGCGTAACACCGAAGATCGTCTGGTGGACGTATTACCGAGCATCCCGGACGAGAACATCCAAGCGGTACTTAGAGCCGTGCGCGAGCGAGAAGCTTTCTCAACGATGCGCTCGCAGTCGGACGGACTTTCCCAGGACGCTCTTGCCTGGCTACAAACCAAGCAGGGACAGCCGGGGACGTTCACCGCCGTCGCGGAAACCGAGTTTCGTCCCGAGGGAGATGATGGTTGGTTTTTCCGTAGACCAACTACCGTCGTCCGCACAAGGGTTAGAATCGTAACCACTTAATCATGGGGGTGATTCTATGAAAGCTGCCGGTATACTAGGTATCGCGGGGGGAGTGATTACCTTGATAAACCCTCCGGTGGGGGCTCTCGTGCTTGCCGCTGCAAGCGTCACCTGGGTAGTAACTTCCGACGACGATAAGCCTTCGGAACGCCCTGAACCGAAGGTTGTGCCGAAGCTAAGTCCTCCTCCTTTGGATTTCTCTAGCTTGGGCATTCCGGAAATCAAACCGATCAATCTGCCATCGTTGAGCCCGAGGCCCGATTTCTCTTTCCCCCTCGTGCGCCACGATGATGGCATCGGCCAAGATTTCGCCAATCGATGGTTTGCTCAACCAGGAAACACATCCCGACTTGATATCGAGATTACGCATGACTTGATTCAGGACGGAGAAGTTGTCAAAAGCGTCGTCTCAAGGCGTTCTTTCACCCGATAAATTTTGAAAAGCGCGAAGCTGAACATTGCTTCGCGCTTTTTTGTAATAAAAAAGATCCCGCCCGTTGGAGATTCCCGGAGTAGAATCAAGTGGGTTTCCGCAATTCGCACTGTTAGAAAACCACGGTTCTCTGCGAGCTCGAATGATCTAGGAATCCCTTTGCAAAATCATTTGATCCGGAATCTTACTAAGGCAGGACCATCTATAGTATACCAAAAGTATGCCATGCTTGGAAGTACAATATACACAGGCCCTTTGAGCACTATTCCAGTATCCCGTCCAGGTTTACGTCGTAGAGAATCGCCTCTCCCACTAAACGATAGTTTATAAGATCACCTTCCTTAAACCAAAGATTTATCTCTTTTTCTGCCTCTTCCGGAGACCCTGAAGCGTGGATGAGATTCCTTACGGCCCGCCCATCCAGATCGGAAATTTCATAAGAATCGATGGTGAGATCTCCTCGGATAGTCCCCACGTCTGAAGTAAGGGGTTCCGTTCCTCCTGTGATCTTCCGCACAACACCAACCGCATGAATTCCTTGCCACACCATGGCGATCACCGGACCGGAGGAAAGATAGTGTTTCAGGTTTTTGAGAACTATGTTCCCTATTTTAAGAGGATCCTCCGTCGGGGGAGTTTTCCCCTTTTTCCGATATGACTCAATCGCTTTTTCTCCAACCTTCGCTTTCCATTCCGGATCAATACAATAGTGTTTCTCAATTAATCCCGCTTCCGGAACCATCATTTTTATCCCGACGAGCTTCAACCCGCTGCGTTCGTAGCGATGAATAACCTCACCGATTAATCCCCGCTGCACGCCATCCGGCTTGATGACCACAAGAGTCCGTTCTTTTTTATTGTCTTTTTGCATCTTCTTTTTCTTCTTTTTCGACTGTGATATGAAGTTCTTTCAACTGTTCGTCGCTTACCGCCGCAGGGGCGTTGAATAATAAATCGCGCCCATCGCCTGTCTTGGGAAACGCCATTGTCTCACGAATGTTCGGCTCATTCAAGAGGACCGCGAAAACGCGATCCAATCCCGATGCAATCCCGCCATGTGGAGGAACACCGAATGTGAACGCCTCCAACATGTGCCCGAATTTCTCTCTGACTTCACTTTTCTTATTACCCATTGCTTCAAAAACGGCTTGCAGTAGCGCCGGGTCGTGGATACGCAGTGATCCTCCGGCAATTTCAAAGCCATTGAGCGCCAGATCATACTGATGTGCTTGGATAGATGCCGGGTCTTTTTCGAAACGTTTCTTAAAATCGTTTCGATCTTCCACCTGCGGCATCGTGAACGGGTGATGCGCCGCATCCCATCGCTTTTCCTCTTCTTTCCACTCGAACATCGGAAAATCCACAATGAATGTGAAAGCAAGTTCGTTTGGATCACTCTTGTCCTTCCGTAAATCAGGTTTGTCCGATCCGTATTTTTCCATCGCTTCCTTGTATGGGATACGGGGAAACGGAACTGTCTGAATCTTTTTTTCCGGGAATAATTGGGTTACCAACTCAACGAACAACTCTTCTATCACTTCAAGTATCTCTTCCCGGGAAGCGAAACTCATCTCCATATCAAGTTGCGTGAACTCCGGCTGACGATCGCCTCTCGTATCCTCGTCCCTGAAGCACCGCACAACTTGGAAGTAACGCTCTACGCCCGCAACCATCAGAAGTTGTTTATATTGCTGCGGCGATTGCGGGAGCGCATAAAACGATCCCGGATAAACCCTGGATGGCACGAGATAATCCCGGGCTCCCTCAGGAGTTGAGCGCCCTAAAACGGGGGTTTCTACCTCGATAAATTCCTTATCGCTTAAAAAGTTCCGGATAAAACGGAGTGATTCCGCACGTTTCCGCAGATTGTTTTGGAGTCGTTCTCTCCGAAGATCAAGGTAGCGATACCGCATACGCACTTCCTCATTGACGTTCCTGCCGTCGTCTCCTGCGATTTCAAAAGGAGGCGTTTCGGCTTCTGCCAGAACGTCCAATTCCGATGCATTTACCTCAAAGAGACCGCTTTCAATCTTCGGATTTTCCATGCCTTTCGGTCTTTTCCCGACCGTTCCCTTGAGGCGCACTACCCACTCCGGTCTAAGACGGTCAGCTAGTGCATGAATCTCTTTCTTATCTGGAGTGAATACAACTTGAGCGATTCCACTTCTGTCGCGTATATCAATAAAAATTAACTTACCGTGATCGCGACGGACATGAACCCAACCGGCAAGCTCCACTTCTTTTCCCTCGAATGTTCCTATTGATTCCGTAAAAACCCGCATCGCAAAAATTATACCTCGTCGAACATTCCTCCGCAATGCGGGCAAATGTCATTTCATTTCTCTCGCAAAAATTGATATCTCATCTTTCTCTATGATAAGCGATATTGTTCCGCGCTCATCGGTCCGTAATACTGAAGCGCCTATCTTCTTGAGACGGGCAAGCGTGTCCGGGGAAGGATGTCCGTAGCTATTCTTTCCAACTTCGATAACGGCAATCCTCGGCATAACCGCCCTTAAAAATTGTTCACTCGAAGAGAATTTTGACCCGTGATGAGAAACTTTCAATACATCTATCAGCCCTGCTTCAGCGGCTATTTTATCTTCAGTCAATGACCCACTATCTCCAATAAACAGCAGTTTTGATCCTTTCGCCTGTAACAGAAGCGCTAAACTCAGATCGTTCTCAGATAATTTTTCTTTGTCTTCATGAGACGGTGATAGCACCGAAAAACAATCTGAACGAAAGCAAATTCTATCTCCCTTTTCTAAAACAATTTCACGGATATTATATCGGGAAGCGGCATCCCAAAATTCCCGGGCTGCAATCCCCTCTCCACGCTTTCCCGAATGCAGGAGAGCGCCGACTTGATACTGCTCGAAAACGCTTAACAGGCCTCCGAAATGATCAATCTGTGGATGCGAAAGAAACACAATGTCAATGTATCGCCTTTGTTCCAGGACCGTTCTGTTGAGGTTTTCTATAACGAGATCATTAGCCGGCCCTCCGTCAACAAGCATTAACGCATTTCCACCAAGACGCACGAGCTCACTATCCCCCTGACCAACATCGAAAAAATGCACCGTTGTTTCTCGATGTGACGTGTTGATTATCGCGCCCCACAGAAAAATATCGAAAACGACTACGCCGATAATAATCAATGCCGTCTCTTTCGTGTGCGTTTTCCACAATCGGTCAAGTTCTATCATGTGATAAGTTTAGATTTTTCTTTATGCCATACCCTAAAAGCGCATAATAAATTATCCACCAACCCCATGGAAGCGCTACGTGCAATTGCGGTGACAATTCTCCGAAGAACGAGATAATTCCCGTTTCAAATCTCAAGAGCAGCAAGCTTATCCAGCTTATGGGGAGCGTAATAAATAATGAAACTGACCCCACCAACGCAAGCACGAATCCAAACCCCATGATTATCGGAATCAAGCCCAGTACGAGAACGTTTACCGCCAGAGAGATAACCGATAGAGAGCCAAAATAAGAAACGAGGAGCGGAGCAACGGCGAGTTGTGCAGCCGCTGTCGTTGCTGCATTCTCTTTCCACGCGTATATCCCTGGATCCTTGTTTATGCGGAG
>Ga0268277_1002158_pt1 | contig 11891 bp, 8 predicted proteins | sample saktaG_5_FD_190132 | JGI IMG/M metagenome (GOLD analysis project Ga0268277, IMG submission 190132) | Saline water microbial communities from Sakinaw Lake, British Columbia, Canada - sak_2010_1_5_50m | ecosystem: Environmental > Aquatic > Non-marine Saline and Alkaline > Saline ...
GAAGTGCATGGGTATAGTGCGCACCGGCTGCGGCGGCGACAACTCGTCGAGGAAGGTGAGCTCGTCACCCTTCTCCAGCATGAGCCTGGGTCTGACCTCCACCGTAGCATAGGTACTGATGCCTGAGAGAGCCTGGGCGATAAAGGGCGAGGCATCGCGGGGCGGGTTGGCCAGCAGCGTGGGGTCAGTGGCCCGCAGTTGCAGGTCCGCGATCATGCTAAAGTAGCGGTTATGCTTCCCTTCCACGATCACGAAATCGCCGATGCGCAGATCCTCGGTGGAACAGCCCGCATCCAGCCGCACCGTCAACCCCGCGTTAAACGCGCCGTCGGTCACTACACCTAGTCGTTTACGTTTCATATTTACTCCTCTTCCAGCACCTCCCGCAGCCGCTTCTCGTCGGTCACAGAGGCTTCCCACTCCCAGTAATCGCGCTCCACCTCATAGGAGTACTTGTTCGGAATCTGGCCCTCGCTCCACGCCTGCTTGAAGACCTCAAATTCCATCTGGTAGCGTTCCTCAAACCGCTTACGCTGTTCCCCAACTTCTCTAAGTTTGAGACGCACCAGATCCTTTGTAGCCAGATGGAGGGCGACATCGAACCTAGTCTCCCCCGTCAGGTCCACCAGGATCTTGTGAATTGGCTTAGAAATCGTGGTTTCAATCATTTCACTCATTTCACTTGCCTCCTAACTAATGCATTCTCGACCTTTTGCGACCATACTCTCTGCCTTCTACAATCGCCGTGGCGCCTGACTGGCCTTGATCTCCAGCGCCTAGTCTGTCTCGTAGGCGGTCTCTAGCCGCAATGCGGGTCAGCAGTGAGCCGGGCGTCCAGTCAGCGGCCGAAGTTGGAACCACTGAAGACACTGAAGGACACTGAGCTCACTGAGGACCCTTCAGTGCTCTCAATCTACTCAGTGGCCTCAGTGATTCCAATCTCCCCCTTGATGCCGCCGCCGTCAACGGCAATGGCGACGTGTTGGCGAAATGGTTTCATGGTGACCTATCTCCTTTCGTCCCTAGAAATCATGGGAGGGCATATTCAGCTATCCCACGTCTGAAGAGTGCGAGATACGTACACGCATGGCGCCCTCGATCACCAATCGAAGCCACTCCTTAGAGTCGCCGTGCGAATCTCGCTGGGCTCGCTGGAGGACTGTGGCCATTTGTTGAATAACGACAGCATCTTCGAAAACAAACTCTCGGGCATCTCGCCTCCCCGACGTCGGCCCTTCTACGACCTCCCGGGTGCGAAGCAGTCGAATAAGAGAAGCGTACTCACGGTGAACTCCCAAAATGAGGTATTTTAAACCCATCTCCGTGGAAGCCGGCGGCTCGGCTCCCAAATCCAGGCGGCGAACCACAAAGTGACTGGCACGTGAAAGAACCTCGTCTTTCCAAGCTTGTTCAAATGCCATCTGACGGTCGCCGCTCATTCTATTCGCGCGCATCATGACCCTGTTGAGAGATGCGAATACCTCGTTCATCTCATTGAAGTCGTCGAAGTATAGATCCTCGAATGGCGAGACTGTCTCACGTGGTTCCGCGTACGAAGTCACGCCACCAAACGCCTTGAGGAGTGCCTCCCAACGGGACACCGCCCAAGAGGGTTTGCCTCCTAAACCGAAAACGACATGCCCCAGGATATCGCTTGTTGGACGCACCGGTACCAGTGGTGCCAAGTATTCGACGAATTTCCCCGTGTCAGCCTGGGGAATTGCACCCCTGTATCTCTTAATCACTTCATCACGGATTGCGGCCTGGACAGAACAGCACAAATCGTCAGATCCCGAATACATAGCATACTTGGTGCAGATTGAGCGGACAAGCTCATCCAGTTCAGGAGGACGTTCCGCGTCGCAAATAAATGCCAGAACCGGCTTGTTGGCATCCAGAGCCGTTTGGTACTCGCGTCGGACGGCGTCAGAGTCCGTGTCACCTATCAAGAGGATGAAAATGTCACACCCTTGGACTTTGGATAAATATGACTCTACGACATCCTCTGTAGAAGCCGGCGTGGCCTCGAATCGCCACGGGCGAGTGATAGAAATGGACCGCACAGCTTGGTCAACTGCCTGGCGTTCTTTCTCCATGCCACGAATTACCGAGCTAACGAATACAAGGAGCGGTGGTTCTGTCGATGCGGTCGATGCTTGTGCAATCGGCACCTTTGATCGCGCAAGACGTGATCTTCGAGGGCGCTTAGGCTTTCGCTTTCTACTCACGGCTCTTGTCCTCCAGGCTATCCCTCCACCACCGCCACCTCTTCCTCCGTTAGACCATACAACCGATACACGATCAAGTCAATCAGCCGGTCGGTGGCGGCGATGCGGGCCAGCAGCGGCTTCAGCTTTTCCGTCGAGGCTTCCCACTCCCCACATATGCGCTCCGACGCCGCCCGCCCCTGTACATCCACCCTGGTGACCTTGCGCCGATTGCGGTCCAGCACGCGCCGTATCTCCGTCCAGTCGTGCTCGTAGTAGGCCTTGAGGCTAGTCTTGAGCGTCCAGTCCTCGACAGGCAGCCCCGTGTAGTCGGCCAGCCAGCTCAGGAAGCCCCGCTCCTCAGCCTGCTTCTCCCTGTTCATCTCGATCATCTGCTCTGCCAGGTGAGCCAGCAAGTCGTGAACGACATCGGATTGTTCGGGGTCGGCGGTGAGCCGGGCGTCCAGCCAGTGGCCGACGTTGGAATCACCGAATGCACTGAAGGTCACTGAGTCCACTAAGCACCTTTCAGTGGCGTCAAGCCATTCAGTGGCTTCAGTGATTCCGGCCGCCCCCAGCCGCTCGCGCTCGTCGGCGGAGGTGGTGAACTCAATGTGGCGGAACGGCAAGCTGGCTATTTCAGATGTGCTCACATGATTGTTGGTGCTAGTCAATCTGAAACACCACTCCAGAAGTTTCGAATTTAGAAACGCCAGATATGCGTGAGATTGCTTTTTGTCCCCAGCCAGATAGTAGGATACGCTGTCAAAACAATAGGAAGGCTGAGGTAGAGGGCCAAAAATCAAACGGCGCCAATTATCGAGTGCTGCGTTTCTCTGGTAGCCAATTCTGGGTAGCTGCGTATGTGCAACACGTTTGCCTCCGACTTCTGCTCGATATCTCTCTACGTCCAAATATTTGTCAGTGCCTTGTCTGGCGTTTTCGAGGAATTGATGGCGCTGAACATTCCCCCCCCGGAGCACTTTTGGGCCAGTTTGTGGATTAAGACTCAGCAAATCGCGCATTGTGGTTTCATTGATCTCCCCTTGGAAAGTCTGTAATACCTCGCCAGAGGGTTGCAAGTGGGAAGCAGAAGCCAGCTTTACGGCTAGATTCACTGCGGTCTGAGAGCTCAACAATGGTATCATCAAGGACTCAGGATCAAGCGCTTCAATCTGGGTCGGTGTGATTTGATACTCTCCGCATACTTCTTCTAGCTTTCGACCAGGATGAACTCTCACCCTGAAGGGTTCATTGTCGGGCTCTTCTCTCGTCGTTACAAGTATACAAGTCGGCAACTTTGCCTTGGGAAATACGCGTCTTTTGGAGTCATCCTTCTGTGGAAAAGCATCAATCAACAGCATCCTCCGTTCTGCCAAGAGGAATTTGCGTAGGTTGAAGGCTTGCTGATCTGCCAACAGAGACATTGGAGTGATGAATCCAAATACGCGCCCAGGCCTGACAATGTGGGCGACTTTGGCAGTGAACAATCGAAATAGATCGATTTTTCTTCCCAGTGCTGGAGCCAAGTCATCATCAGACTCGATATACTCAAACAGATATGACAGATCCTCTTCGCGTTCTTTCTCAGCTAATACGTCGTAAGGCGGATTCCCCACCACTGCATCAAACCCTGCCTGTTCCTTCAGTGAGCGGCCGAAGCGGTCGAAGAATACCTCGGGGAACTCCAGTTCCCAGTGGAAGAAACGCTTCTCCCCGGCAATCCTCTGGGCGACTTCTATCATTTCCACCAGGGGGCGGGGAAGATGATCGGCCCGGCCATTCTGAATCGCATCCGCCAGAAACCGGTACACCGTTAACAGATCAACTGGCTTCCCTCGTTTCTGCTCTGAGTAGACTTCCCTGGCCTCAGCTACACCCTTGAGACCCTGTTGCTGTGCTCGGAAGCTCTCAATGGTCTGAACCACCTGGTTCTCAAGTTCAACGACCACTCCAAAGTAGCGGGCAGTCCACAAATCAGCCAGCAGACGATAGCGGCGGGTCAGTTCCTCCCGAAGCTGCCGGTAGATGCGCTCCTGCTCCTTCACTCCAGCCACGTCGTCGCTGGGTGTCCGCTCAATGAGCCACATGCTGTCCACAGCGGTCATCATACTCTGGCGGAAGGAGTCATCCTCAAACATCGAAAGCTGGCCAGCAGCTTCTTCGTCTTCGGCCTTGCGGCGCTTTTTCACCACTGGCGCCGCTCCCAAGTCGGCTACCCGTGCCCCAATGAGGCTGTTGCCACAGCGCAAGTGGTGGTCCAAGAACGAGAGTGGTTTGTCCTTGGACACCGTGGCCAGCCACAGCGACAGCTTGGCCAGTTCCACCGCCAACGGGTTCAGGTCCACCCCGTAGATGCAACTCTGCACCACTCGCCGCTTCCAGTAGTCCAGTTCCGCCTCATCTCCCATCCCGGCCGTGGCCCCCAGGCCTAACCCCACCAAGTAGCGAGCGATGTGCTCCGTGGCCTCCACCAGGAAGTGCCCGCTGCCCATGGCTGGGTCCAGCACGTCCAGGCTCAAAATGTCGTCCACCAAGTCCTCTTCAGCCACACCCTTGCGGTCAGCCCAGCGGGCAAAGGTCTCGTCCAAGAGTGGCTCCAACGTCTGCTCCACGATGTACTTGACGATGTAGTCAGGTGTGTAGTAGCTGCCGGTGGCCTTGCGCTCGCCCCGGTCGGTGACCAGGTAGACCCGACCAGTGAGGACGGCCACCTCCTGTCCCTCGCCTGCCGAGACGTACCGCTCTCGTCCCTTCTCCTTCACCACCGCCAGGTCTTCTTCGGCGTACCGCAGTTGATACTCCAGCAGCCCCTCGTAGATCGAGCCCAGGTGCCGCACCTCCAGGTCGCGATAGTCCACGAAGACCCGCCCCTCCTCGGTATCAATGCGAGCCAGCAGGTCAATAGCTTGCCGCAGTCCGTGATCGCCCACGGCGTACTGTTCCAGGAAGGGATGCTTCTCCGGGGCAAAGAGGTCGCCGTTGTAGGCTGGCACGCCCAGATGCTCGTTGCCCTTGTTGATAGCTCCGAACAACTCCTCCAGGCGTGGCCAGTAAAGACGAGATGTGGGCAGAATCGGCTTGCTCAGGGTGCGCTCAATCTCCTTCTTGATGGCATCAAGGCTGTAGCTCAAGCGGTAGGTCTCGTTGTCCTGCAAGGGCAGCAGCCCCCGGCTCTCGGCATAGAGGATAAACAGCAGCCGGTAGAGCAGAATCAACGAGTTGTCGTAGACGGCCTTGAGGGTATCGGAATCAGGGGCCAGACCGCTGCCCGTGCAATCGAGGAAGCCCTGGGCCACGTGGCGCAGCGCGTCGTAGACCTGCTCCTTCAGGTTCTCGCTCACGCCCTGGGCGTAGTCGCGGCTCTCCTGCAAGACGATGTCCAGCCAGGTGCGCCCTTCGCCATTGGGAATAAAGGATGCCTGGCGGAAGAAGAGGTAGAAATGCTTGAAAGCTTCGACATCGCCATTGCCCAACAGAGCGGGTAGGTCCACCTCGTAGTAGTAGTTCAGCTTGTGGGCCGTGTCCCTGTGGTAGAGCCGCCAGGCCCGGCCGTTGGTCAGGATGCCCCAGGCTCGCCCGGTGTGGAGCATGTAGAAGTAGATCTGCCAACTGGGATTCTTGTTGGTGAAGGGATCGCGAGGTTTGCGACCATCGCCTTTGAGAGTCTGGTCGAGGGAGCGATCCCAGTGCTTGGCGTCGCCCACAGCCAGGGCGGTGGCGGGGTAATCCTCCTGTCCCTGGAGAGGCTTGGCGGCCTTTCGGGCTTTGTCCGTTGGGAAGAAAACATAATCGGGCCTGCGTATGCCATCGGGTGTGGCAATGCTAGGCTGCACCTCGAAGACATGATTCAGAGCCTCAAGCACGGGGCGGATCCAGTCCCGTTCAGTTTGAGCCTCGTTCTCTGTGGGAGTGAAGGCCGCATAGATAGCCTGGAGCCGCTTCATGGCGGCCCGAGCCTCGTTGGTCGCCCCCTGCCAATCGAGCCGCCGGGGCAGTAAGTGGTCGAGGTAGTAGTCAGAGAAGAGGTAGTGGTTATGATGCTTCTCCAGAAGCAGAGAGAGTTGTTGCGGAAAATCAGACACCATTCCTCCCTATCCAGCCTCAATCGCATACAACACCGTCATCAACCGCTCGTAGTCGTATTTGAGGAGGGCGGCGATTTCGCGCGCGGCCCGCTCCAGCCACTCTCTGTCCTGGCCCCGCTGGCGATATGCCTGGCGGACGTGAGCGGCGAGGAACTGCTCGGAGGGCACCTCGCCAGGGGCCGCAAGGAGCAGGCGCAGGTAGTAGAGGCGCTCGCTGAAGGCTCGCACTTCCTCCTCCGTGCATTGATGCACTGAGTAGTGAAGGGGCGGAGGTTGGGCGGGCAGGTGCTGGCGAATGCCCCCCGTTCCCCCCAAAGTTGGGGGGCCAGGGGGGAGACCGCCCTCCACACAGCCCACCAGGAGGACGCTGAACTCGGTGCGCAGGGTGTGCCTCAGCTCCGGATGCTCGTCGTAGATGGCCTGGTCGTAGACCGCCTCGGTGCTGCGCCGCACGGCGCGGCGGCCAGGGTCCAGGCCAGCCGTGGTGCCGTGGCTGACCACGCCGTAAACGCAGCCTCCCTCGCCCACCTCAACTTTCACCAGGCTGCCCAGGGCCGGTGGCTGGTTGAGCTCCAGGCTCTCGGCCACAAAGCCCGTAGTCCCCGTTTCGATAATCTCACCTATTCTCATGGTCAAATCGTCCTTCGTCAGATAGTCCTTGGTCGGATAGTCCTTGGTCATCAGTCATGAGTTCCCCCGAGTTCCCCCAAGTTCCCCCGAACCAGCAGTTACCATCAGACCTTGATCAGACTCCCCTTCTCCGCTTGCTGCGGTCTTTGGCCGAGCGGGCGTAGACGATACCTCGCTCCGCCAGGGCCCTCTCCACCAACTGCTCCACCAACTGCCTCTCCGCTGTGGTGATGACGGCCTGCTCGTGGGCCTCCTGCAGGGCTGGGGGAAAGGGCGGATAGTCCGGGCTGCGCTGACACTGGTCGTAGACCAGGGCGTGCACCAGGTCTAGCATCCTTTCGTCCCGCATGATCCACTGAGGAGCCTCAATGCGCACCACCTCGCCACCCACGTTCAGGTAGAAGAACTGAACGCGATGGCTTTCATATTCGTCCAGGATAGCCGAGGTGCTCTCGAAGACGTCGGAGCGACAGCCTTCTTCAAGAAACCCCTCGAACAACTGCCGATCCAGGGCCGTGCTGAGGAAATTGCAGAGCGCGCGCTGCTCCCCGGGAAGGGAACAGCGTTCGCAGTCTGAGGGATCGTCCTGGCAGAGCGAGACCCGCAGGACGTTAGCCACGTCATGGCTGCCGGTGAAACTGACGTAGCCAACCACAGGCACGCTGGCCGCTCGAAATCTATTCAGACACTCACGAAATTGATCCAGGAATTCATCCTTGACATCTTTCTCCTCGCTCTGCAACGGCCAGAGGATCAGGGAACCGTCGCTCAGCACCACCATCGGATCGGTCGCCAACTGAATGGCTCTCAACGCCGCCTGCAATTCAGCGATTTGCATCTTCACGCTCAGGCGCTCCCCCTCGATGGGGACATTCTTTTGCCCAGGCGACAGGTAGAGGTCGTCGTCCTCGAAATAGAGCCGCCCGTCCGAATCCAAATCGGCGTTGGGATGGCGGCCGTAAGTGAGGACAGCGTGGCCGGCGTTGATGACGTAATAGCGCAGCGAGCTGTGGCGGTCGGGCGGAATCGAGGAGCCGTCGGAGGCGATGACGCTAAAGTCGGCGGGAGGCAGCGGGGGCGAGAAGGTCTGGCTGAGGCTCTGGACAGGGATGGCCACCAGCCAGGGGAACCGTTCGCGGCGGTCGCGCACTTTGGCCCGCAGCTCCTTGGCGTCCACAGAGCGCAGGAGTTTCCGAGCCCTCCCCAGTAAACTTCCGCGCTCCTCGGCTACAAATGATGCAGCCATCCTATCCACTTGCTGGCTGATGGGTCCTAACTCTAAGGGCAATCCAATCCCCCTGTTGACTCGTTGCCTCGTTACCTCATTGCCTAATTGCCTCATTGTCCACAGTCAATTATACCTCATAGTGCCCCTCTTGACAAGAACAGACTTGCAACATCGGCCAGGTTGTAGTAAAATTAGGTGGTAGAACTGCCCCGAGACTATAATAAAGGGAGTGCAGGTGCAAGCCTGCTTATGGGGCGGACTTGCGTCCGCACTCCTCCCTCAAAGGGCAAAAGGAGGACGAAGGTCAGTGGAAGCGCTGAAGGAGAGGATCAAGCGAGAGGGCCAAAATCTAGGACGAGGCATCCTCAAGGTTGATGGTTTTGTCAACCATCAAGTTGACCCGGAGCTGATGGTGGCGGTCGGACGGGAGTTGGCCAGGCGATTTGGCAGCGTTGGGGCGACCAAGGTGCTGACAGCGGAGATCTCAGGGATAGCCCCCGCCTTGACCACGGCCCTGGCCCTGGAGATTCCGGTGGTCTACGCCCGCAAGACCAAGCCCATCACCATGCCCGAGCGGATCTACCGCCAGACCGCCCCTTCCCACACCAAGGGCCGCCTCGTGGAGTTGATGGCCTCGCCTGAGTTTCTGCGGCCCTCGGACAGGATCCTTATCGTGGACGACTTCCTGGCTACCGGCCAGACCATCGCCGCCCTGGCCAGGCTGGTGGAGGAGGCAGGGGCGGAACTGGTGGGCATCGGGACCCTCATCGAGAAGAGGTTTGAAGGGGGGCGGGCCCTGTTGGACGGGTTGGGTATCCCCATCGAGTCCCTGGTAGTCATCTCCGACATGTCCGATGGCCGCATCGTGTTCGGGGAGTGACCAATGACCATTGAAGCTGTAGCTATCCTGGATTTCGGCTCCCAATACACCCAGCTCATCGCCCGCAGGGTGCGAGAGGCCCGCGTCTATTGCGAGCTCGTTCCCTGGGACGCGCCCCGCGAGCGGGTCGAGCGCCTCAACCCCCGTGGCTTCATCCTCTCCGGCGGGCCGGCCAGCGTCTACGACGAGGGCGTGCCCACTTTGCCCAATTACGTGCTCGCCAGCGGCCTGCCCGTGCTGGGCATCTGCTACGGGATGCAAGTGCTGGCCCACGCGCTGGGGGGCAGGGTCGCTCCGGCCGGGGAGCGGGAGTACGGCCCCGCCGAGCTCTCTGTGCTGGCCCTTTCCTCCCCTCTCTTCGCCGGGCTGCCCTTCTCCATGAAGGTGTGGATGAGCCACGGCGACCGCGTGGAGGAGCTTCCCCCAGGGTTCGTGGCCCTCGCTTCCACCGTCAACGCGCCCATTGCCGCCCTGGGCGACCAGGCACGCCAGCTCTACGGCCTCCAGTTCCATCCAGAGGTCGTTCACACCCCCCAAGGCGAGGAGGTCATTCGTAACTTCCTCTACCACGTCTGCGGGCTGAAGGGAACGTGGACGCCGGCTTCCTTCGTCGAGGAGGCTGTGGCCCGGATTGGGGAGCAGGTGGGCGAGGGCCGGGTCATCTGCGCTCTCTCCGGCGGCGTGGACTCCACGGTGACGGCCACCCTGGCGAGGCGGGCAGTGGGCGATAGGCTGACCTGCATCTTCGTGGATCACGGGCTGCTGCGCCAGGGCGAGGCGGAGCGCAACCTGGAACGCTTCCGCCGCCTGGGACTCAACGTGGTCTTCGTTGATGCCAGGGAACGCTTTCTTGAGAGGCTGCAGGGCGTGATGGACCCGGAGGAGAAGCGGCGCATCATCGGCGAGGAGTTCGTGCGGGTGTTCGAGGAGGAGGCAGCCAGGCTGGGCCATTTCGATTTCCTGGCCCAGGGCACGTTATACCCCGACGTTATCGAGAGTGCCTCGGCCGCCACCGGTACTGCCACCCGCATCAAGACCCACCACAACGTGGGCGGCCTGCCGGCGGACATGCGCTTCCAGCTCATCGAGCCGTTGCGCTATCTTTTCAAGGACGAGGTGCGCCAGGTGGGGCTGGAGCTGGGACTGCCGGAGGAAGTGGTCTACTGCCAGCCTTTTCCCGGGCCGGCGCTGGCCGTCCGCATCATCGGCCAGGTGACGGAGGAGAAGCTGGAGATGCTGCGGGCCGCCGACGCCATCGTGACCGAGGAGATCGAGCGGGCTGGGCTGGGGAGAGAGGTCTGGCAGTACTTCGCCGTGCTCACCCCTGCCCGGAGCGTAGGGGTGATGGGCGACAGCCGAACCTACGAGACGACCATCGCCGTGCGGGCGGTGACCAGCCGCGACGGCATGACCGCCGACTGGGCGCGGCTTCCCCACGACCTGCTGGCCCGCATCGGGGGCCGCATCGTGAACGAGGTAACAGGCGTCAACCGCGTGGTCTACGACATCACCTCCAAGCCACCAGCAACCATAGAGTGGGAGTGAGACATCTTATCTGCCACGAATTTCACGAATTAACACGAAAAAGAGAAAATTAGTGAAAATTCGTGTAATTCGTGTAATTCGTGGCAAAAAGCCTTCTGGTTCTGGCCTGTCCAGGTTAGGAAAGGAGAGTTAATTGCCATGACACAGACAGAAGCCATCAGCAGCTACGCTATTTACGACAAGCTACTCGATTTAGAGAAGAGCATTCGAGAGCTGAGAATGCTCTTCTTGACCACAAAGCCGCCAGCGGAAAGGATTTGTCGCCACCCTGTTTCTCTGGAGGGAATATGGGCTGGCGCAAATATCACTGACGAGGACATTGAGGCCGCTAAACGCTCGATGTTTGCTTACCAGAGTGAGGTCTTCTCTTGATCAGGCTGCTACACTTCGCTGACCTTCATCTAGGGGTGGAAAACTACGGGCGGATGGACCCTGCCACAGGACTCAGCACCCGCCTGACGGACTTCCTGCGCGCCTACGATCAGGTGGTGGATTATGCTCTGGAAAACGACGTCGGCCTGGTGGTCTTCGCTGGCGATGCCTACAAGACCCGCGATCCCAACCCCACTTATGAACGAGAGTTCGCCAGACGCATCCAGCGCCTCTCGACAGCGGGCATCCCAACCGTGCTGGTGGCAGGCAACCACGACACCCCCAGCGCGGTAGGCCGGGCCATCACGGTGGAGATCTTCGCCACCCTGGAGGTGGAAAACGTCCACGTGGCCAAAAAGCCGGAGGTCATCGCCATCGAAACTAAGGGCGGCCCCGTGCAGGTCGTGGCTCTGCCCTGGATCACCCGCAGCGCGCTGCTGGCCCGCGACGAGTACAAGAACAAAAACCTGGAGGAAATCAACCAGCTCATCCTGGACAAAGTGACCAACATCTTCGAGGGCCCCGATGGCTTGCTCAGTCAACTGGATCGGACTGTGCCCACCATTCTGGCCGCTCACGCCACCGTCCAGGGAGCGATCTATGGCTCGGAACGGAGCGTGATGCTGGGCCAGGAGGTGATCCTGCCGCCCAGCCTGGCCAGGAATCCGGCCTTCGACTACGTAGCCCTGGGCCACATCCACAAGCACCAGGTTTTGAACGAGCAGCCTCCCGTGATCTACAGCGGCAGCATCGAGCGCATTGATTTTGGCGAGGAGCGGGAGGACAAGGGCTTCGTGGTGGCCGAGGTAGAGCGAGGGCGAGCCAACTGGCAGTTCGTGAAAACCGACGCCCGTCCCTTTGTCACCATCGAGGTGGATGCCCAGAGCGACGATCCCACCGCCGAGATACTGGAGGCCATCGCCGCCCGCAACATCGAAAAC
>Ga0268277_1002164_pt1 | contig 11872 bp, 12 predicted proteins | sample saktaG_5_FD_190132 | JGI IMG/M metagenome (GOLD analysis project Ga0268277, IMG submission 190132) | Saline water microbial communities from Sakinaw Lake, British Columbia, Canada - sak_2010_1_5_50m | ecosystem: Environmental > Aquatic > Non-marine Saline and Alkaline > Saline ...
CAGACCACGACAGGGTATTCTGCGTATCCGTCTCGCTGGGAGATGTCCTGCTGGCCGTAGGATCAGGCAAGACCAGAAAGACAGCCGAGTCGGAGGCCGCCAGGGCTGCCTACGGCAAGTTGACCGCAAAGCCGGGCTCAGAGAGTTAGTCCGCGTATTGCAGCAGTACCACTTCAAATTCAGCCGGCCGACTATTCTTTGTTATCTCTAATTCACTGCCGCCCAGTCTCTTAACTGTTTTCTTGCCCTTAGCAAAATCCTCCGCGCTCCACTGCAGGAACTGGCACCTGTCCGTCTTGTAATGCATGGGTATAGCTATGCGAGGCCGGATATCTGCACAAACTGCGTTGGCCGTTTCCACATTTATGGTGAATACCCCACCAATCGGCACCAGCAACACATCCACCTTACCCACAGCTCCAAGCTGGGCTGCGGACAGCCGGTGCCCCAGATCACCCAGATGGCATATATTGATATCGTCTATCACAGCACAAAATATAGTATTATCACCCAGCTTCTTCCCTGCTTCCTCGTCGTGGGAAACGCTGATGCCTCTAACCTTAATATTTTTAATGGCCATCGCGGTACTCCCCTTCACCACCTCAGACCTGCCGGGCAGGGCGTCAGTGTAATTATGGTCAGCGTGCTCGTGACTGACCGTAACAATATCAGCTTTCTCGCTGACCTGCTTATAGTTTAGATGGTTGTCTGCCTTAAAGGGGTCCATCAGCAGCCTTGCTCCGTCTCCCGATGTCAGCAGGAAACACGAATGACCGAACCACTTTATCTTCATGATCAACCCCCAACTTAATTGCTCAAACCTGATACGAACCGGACCAGCGTCCTCACGCCGAAGCCCGTTGCGCCTTTGACCAGCGCCCCCCTGGTCTTGTCCGCCATAAAAGTCCCTGCTATATCTATATGCGCCCAGGGCGCCTCGCCTACGAACTCCTGCAGAAAGAGGGCGGCCGTTATGGCTCCGGCATACCTGCCGCCGGAGTTCTTTATATCGGCAATTTCGCTCTTATTAAGATCCTTGTATTCCTCAGGCAAAGGCAACTGCCACAGCTTTTCTCCGCCTTCACCGGCAGCCCTGATCAGCCGGCCCGCCAACACGCTGTCATTGGAAAAGAGGCCTGCGTATAGATCGCCCAGGGCTACATGGCATGCGCCCGTCAGGGTGGCCAAATCAACGATAGGGCTGATCCCGTTCCTGACGGCGTAGGACAGCGCGTCGGCCAGTATAAGCCTGCCCTCTGCATCGGTATTTACTACCTCGATGGTCTTGCCGTTGGAAGCTTTCAGCACATCCCCGGGCTTGAGCGCCCTGCCGCCGGGCAGGTTCTCGGTGGCAGGTATAAGCGCGGTCACGTTGACCGCCATTTTCATCTGCGCTATGGCATCCACGGCCGCTATCACCACCGCGCCGCCCGACATGTCTCCCTTCATGTCAGACATGAATTCCTGCGGCTTGAGCGAAATACCGCCCGAGTCGAAGGTCAACCCCTTGCCCACCAGGCCGACAACTTCTTTTACGGACGGGTTTCCCCTGTAGTTCAGCACTATGAATTTGGGTGGCTCGGCCGTTCCACGCGCCACACCCAGCAGGGCACCCATCTTCTCTTTCTCCATGTGTGCTCGGTCCATAACCGTTATGTTCAAACCGTGCCTGGAGGCAACCTCCCCGGCTATCTCCGCCATATGCGAAGGTGTCATATGGTTGGCCGGCTCATTGACCATGTCGCGCGCCATCAGTACCGCCCCGGCCGTAATCCTGCCCTTTTCCAGACCTATGCCGACCGCATCGAGCGCGGCAGCATCATTTTCAAGCAGGACGATCTCTTCGATCTCATGCCCGTTTTCATCCTTTGTCATATGGCGCCTGTATAGATAGGCCCCCAGCAGGCAACCTTCGGCTACCGCACCGGCCCATTCAGCATATTCCAGGCTGCCGCCATCCCGCCAGAGCGCCAGGGCTGCTGTTTTTGCCCTGTGCTTACGCAAGGTGCGCACAGCTTCACCCGCCATATCCCTCAGCTTATCGGTATCCCATTCACCCCGTTTGCCCATGCCGGCCACCACCACCAATCGCGCCGGTATCTTTCCCAGCGTATGCAGTACATGCACCTCATTTAGCTTTCCCTTTATTTCACCCGCCTTGATAAGCTCCGCTATTACCCCTCCAAGGGCCGAGTTCAACTCACCCGCAGCCCCACCCACAACCTCTTCCCCTTCGTATATCCCGGCGATAACCGCATCTGTTTCGATGGTGCTTACATTGCCTGGCCTGGCCTCAAATTTCACTTTTCCCTCCAGCGTGTAATATTATGTAAACATGGATGTACGATGGCGTCTGATTGATGCTATCGGCGCCGCCGCCCTGATCAGCCATGCTGAATAATATTACCACCTTTTCGGCGCCAATCAATCTGGTAATTGATTTATCCGCTCCGGCAGTGGTATAATTATATATAGTAAACCTTTAAGTCAGCCCAGTGAGGCTGGCAAGGGAATTATGAAGTTACTCCGCCGCAACTCCGGTTTGGGCATATGTGCTTGTAACAGACCTCTTGCCAGCGCGGGCAAGGGGTTTTTTTAATGCCCGAAAAAATACTGCTTAATTCCTCCGATATCGAAAGGGCGCTGGTGCGCGTTGCGCACGAGATCGTTGAGCATAACAAGGGCGCCACCAATATCGTGTTTGTCGGCATCAAGACGCGCGGCGTCCCGCTGGCCCAGCGGCTGGCCCGCATCATCCACACCATGGAACAGGTCGAGATACCCGTCGGCTCGCTGGATATAACACTTTACCGCGACGATGTCTCTTCGCTGAGCTTCAAGCATGTTGTCCAGCAGACGTACGTGCCTTTTGATATCACCAGCAAGCAACTGATACTGGTGGACGATGTCTTTTACACGGGGCGCAGCATCCGGGCCGCCCTCGATGCGTTGATAGACCTGGGAAGGCCCGAGACTATCCAACTCGCCGTGCTCATCGACCGTGGCCACCGCGAGCTGCCCATCCGCGCTGATTTCGTGGGGAAGAATATACCTACGGCGCGCAACGAGGAGATACAGGTATACCTGAGCGAAGTCGACGCCGTGGACAAAGTCACGGTTATGAGGACGGAGGGAGGTAAGAATGAGCCTAAGTGAACAGGGGCCCGGCGCAGCCACGCGCGGGACACTGCCCCAGCTCTCCATAGATTTATGGAGGCACAGGCATGTGCTCGACCTGGATGATTTCAGCCGGGAGGAGACCGACCTCGTATTAGAGATAGCCGAGGGCATGGTTGAGATACTGGACCGCGACGTCAAGAAGGTGCCCACCCTCCGCGGCAAGACGATCGCCACCATGTTCTTCGAGCCCAGCACCAGGACGCGCGCCTCCTTCGAACTGGCAGCCAAGTACCTGGGGGCCGATACCATCAGCCTGGATTCGGCCAGGAGCAGTGTGACCAAGGGGGAATCGCTGATAGACAGTCTGCGCACGCTGCAGGCACTGGAAGTAGACACCATTATCATGAGGCATCCCAGCTCCGGGGCGCCCTATATAGCCGCGCGGCACCTTGACACCAGCATCATCAACGCAGGCGACGGCTGCCACGCCCACCCCTCGCAGGGACTGCTGGACCTTTTCACCATGAAACAACAGCTCGGCGACCTGAAAGGCCGTAAAGCCGTTATCGTCGGCGATATCATGCACAGCAGGGTGGCCCGCTCCAATATCTGGGGCACACGCCACTACGGCATGGAGTTGGTGCTGTGCGCGCCTCCCACCCTTTTACCGCCCGGTCTGCCCGAGATGCTGGAAAAATGCGCCCTCAACCATGTTACCATCCGGCACAGCCTCGATATTGCCCTTGAGAACGCCGACATCATCATGCCGCTGAGGCTGCAAAATGAGCGCCAGCAAAGCGGGCTGATATCATCACTGCGTGAATACATCCAGGGTTACCAGGTCAACGTGCAGCGCCTGGCAAGGGCAAAGCCGGACGTCCTGGTCATGCATCCCGGCCCCATGAACGAGGGCACCGAGATCAGCCACGAAGTAGCCTACGGGACGAGGTCCCTGATCGAGCAGCAGGTCACCAACGGCGTGGCCGTACGCATGGCGCTGCTGTACCTGATTGCAGGAGGGAAAAACCGGTGAAAGAGAAAAGCCTCCTCGTGAAAAATACCCGCATCATCGATCCCGCCAGCGGCCTGGACGAGAGCGGGGACATTCTTATTGCCGGCGGAGTAGTATTGAAAATGGGCAAAAGGATTGCCGCCTCCGGCGCCGAAGTTATCGAAGCGTCCGGATTAGTCGCCTGCCCGGGTTTTATCGACCTCCACTGCCACCTGCGCCAGCCCGGCTACGAGAATAAAGAGACCATCGCCTCCGGCGCATCCGCAGCAGCTCGCGGCGGTTACACTACCGTGTGCTGCATGCCCAATACCATGCCGCCGCTGGATAATGCCGCCACGGTTGGACATGTCAAAGACATCGCCGCCAGGGAGGCCCCTTTCATCACCATCCTTCCGGTGGGCTGTGTGACAAAGGACAGGGCGGGCAGGGAGCTGGCCGACATGGCCGAACTGGCCGGCGCCGGGTGCATCGGCTTCAGCGATGACGGCAGCCCGGTGGGAAGCTCACGCCTCATGTCTCTGGCCATGCAGAACGCTGCCGTACTCGACCTGCCTATTATCGAACATTGCGAGGACCTCGACCTGTCGCAGGGCGGCCATATGAATGACGGCTGGGTGGCCGCCAGACTGGGCATCAAAGGCGTACCGGCAGCCGCCGAGGAAACAATGGTGGCGCGCAACATCGCGCTGTGCCGGTTGACGGGCGCCAGGCTGCACGCCACGCACATCAGCACCAGCGGCTCGGTGGAGCTTATCCGCGACGCCAAACGCAGGGGACTGAGTGTTAGCTGCGACGTCACACCCTACCACCTCACCCTCACACACGAGCGGGTGATGAAAACGCAGGACGCCCCGGGCGCCACGCTGGCCTATGACACTTACGCCAGGGTCAACCCTCCGCTGAGAACTTCAGCCGACATCGATGCGCTCATCAGGGGGATAAAGGACGGGACGGTCGACGCCATAGGCACGGACCACGCTCCGCACGCGATGGAGGACAAGCATTGCGAATTTGAAAATGCGGCATCCGGCATCAGCGGCTTCGAGACCTCATTCGGCGTCCTCATGTCCCTGGTGCACACGGGCAAGGTCGACCTGATTACACTCATCGCCTGCCTGACCGCCAGCCCGGCGCGTATACTGAAAAAGGCCTCCGGAACACTGCAGCCGGGGGCGCGCGCCGATATAGCCCTGCTGGATATCAACAGGGAGTGGACGGTAGACGTTAAGGACTTTCTCTCCAAAGGCAGGAACACGCCGTTCGACGGATGTAAATTAAAGGGAATGGTTGTGGCCACCATCAGCGGCGGACGTTTCGTTTACCGACACAGCTCGCTCAGGATATCTTAAATGACAATGACCCAAAAAGACCCGGTGCTCGATCAGACAAATATACAGCATCAAGCCGGTAAACGAGTATTAAAGCTGACTGAAATATTATACGGAGGTCATCCTTGCCGCGAAGAAACGACATCAAGAAAATCATGATCATCGGGTCGGGTCCCATCATCATAGGCCAGGCCTGCGAATTCGACTACTCCGGCACGCAGGCCTGCAAAGCCCTTAAAGGGCTCGGCTATGAGATCGTGCTGGTCAACTCCAACCCGGCTACCATCATGACCGACCCGGGCATGGCCGACATAACATACATCGAACCGCTTACTGTGGCAATGATGGAGAAGATCATCGAGAAGGAGAGGCCCGACGCGCTGCTGCCCAACCTGGGGGGGCAATCGGGTCTTAACCTCAGCTCTGAGCTGGCCAGGGAAGGGGTGCTGGAAAAGTACGGTGTCGAGGTGATCGGCGTGGACATCGAAGCCATACGCAGCGGCGAGGATCGCATAACCTTTAAAGAGACCATGAACCGGCTGGGCATCGAGATGCCTGAGAGCGAGGCAGTCTACTCCATCGAGGACTCCGAGCGTGTGGCGGCCGAACTGGGCTACCCGGTGGTAGTGAGGCCGGCCTATACCATGGGCGGCACAGGCGGCGGACTGGTCTACAACGTAGAAGAGCTGCGCACGGTAGCCGGCCGCGGCATAGCCGCCAGCCTGATAGGCCAGGTCCTGATCGAGGAATCCGTGCTCGGCTGGGAGGAACTGGAGCTCGAAGTAGTGCGCGATTCCAAAAACCAGATGATCACTGTCTGCTTCATCGAAAATATCGACGCCATGGGCGTGCACACCGGCGACTCGTTCTGCGTGGCCCCCATGCTTACCATAGACCCCAAGCTGCAGAAGAGGTTGCAGGATTATTCTTACAAGATCGTGGAAGCGATACGCGTCATCGGAGGCACCAACATCCAGTTCGCCCACAATCCTGAGACGGGCCGCGTTGTGGTGATAGAGATCAACCCGCGCACCTCGCGCTCGTCGGCGCTGGCTTCCAAGGCCACCGGCTTCCCCATCGCGCTGATATCCGCCAGGCTGGCGGCCGGCCTGACGCTGGACGAGATCCCCTACTGGCGCGACGGCACGCTGGATAAGTATACCCCCTCCGGCGAATACGTGGTGGTCAAGTTCGCCCGCTGGGCCTTCGAGAAATTCAAGGACGCGGAGGACAAGCTGGGCACACAGATGCGCGCCGTCGGAGAGGTCATGAGCATCGGCAAGAATTACAAGGAAGCTTTGCAGAAGGCTATTCGATCGCTCGAATCCGGCCGGCACGGCCTGGGTTTTGCCAAAGATTACAACAGCAGGACGCTGGGTGAGCTGATGGCCATGCTCAAGGAGCCCTCCAGCGAGCGTCAGTTCATCATGTACGAAGCCCTGCGCAAGGGCGCCGGCGTAAAGGCCCTGTACAAGCTTACCTACATCAAGGAATGGTTCATCCAGCAGATGAAAGAGCTGGTCGAGATGGAGGAAGAGGTGCTGGCCTTTAAGGGCAGTGCCCTGCCCGACGACCTGCTCAGGCGGGCCAAGAAGGATGGGTTTGCCGATAAATACCTCGCCCAGCTACTGGGCATACCCGAGAGAGATATCCGCGGGCAGAGGCTGGCGCTGGGAATGAAAGAGGCCTGGGAGCCTGTCCCTGTTAGCGGAGTGGAGAACGCGGCATATTATTTCTCCACTTACAACGCCCCGGATAAGACGCAGAGCAGCAGCCGCCGGAAAGTCATGGTGCTGGGCGGCGGGCCCAACCGCATCGGGCAGGGCATAGAGTTCGACTACTGCTGTGTGCACGCCGCCTTCGCCCTCAAGGACGAGGGCTACGAGACCATCATGGTCAACTGTAATCCCGAGACCGTGTCCACCGATTACGATACCTCCGACAAGCTCTATTTCGAGCCGCTTACGGTGGAGGACGTGCTCAGCATCTATGAAAAGGAGCAGCCCGAGGGCGTGATCGTGCAGTTCGGCGGCCAGACCCCCCTCAATATCGCGGGGGAACTCAGTCAGTGCGGTGTGAAGATACTGGGCACCACTCCCGAGGTAATCGACCTGGCCGAGGACCGCGGCAGGTTCAGGGAGATGATGATCGAGATGAAAATACCCATGCCCGAGTCGGGCATGGCCATAAATATAGAGGAGGCCCTTTGTGTCGCAGGCCATATTGGATATCCACTCATGGTGCGGCCGTCCTATGTCCTGGGCGGTCGGGGCATGCAGGTAGTGCACGACGAGGAGATGCTGCGGGAATACGTCAGCGCGGCGGTGGGCGTAACGCCAGACCGTCCCATCCTGATCGACAAATTTCTCGAGAATGCTATAGAGGCCGAGGCCGACGCCATAGCCGACGGTACCGACACGTTTGTGCCCGCTATCATGGAGCACATCGAGCTGGCCGGCATACACTCCGGCGATTCATCCTGCATCATACCTTCGGTGAGCATAGCCGAAAAGCACATGACGACTATTTTAGACTATACCGCCAGGATAGCCAGGGAACTCAATGTGATCGGATTAATGAACATGCAGTATGCCATTGCGCAGGATATGGTTTACGTCCTGGAGGCCAATCCCCGTGCATCCAGGACCGTACCCCTGGTATCCAAAGTCTGCAATATTTCCATGGCCCGTGTCGCCACGCAGCTCATGCTGGGCAAGAAGCTCAGCGAGCTGGGATTGAGACATCGGCATATACCGCATTACGGGGTCAAGGAAGCCGTCTTCCCCTTCAACATGTTCCCCGAGGTGGACCCTGTGCTCGGCCCCGAGATGAGGTCCACCGGCGAGGTGCTGGGCATGGCCGATTCATTCGGCATGGCCTTCTACAAGGCGCAGGAGGGGGCCAGGCAGCGCCTGCCGGAGGGAGGCACCATCCTCCTCAGCCTCAACAGCAAGGAGATGCCCACAGCCCTCAACGTGGCAAAACAGTTCAGCGATCTCGGCTTCCGCATCAAGGCCACCATAGGCACGCACGACTTCCTGGCCGGACACGGAGTATACTCGGAGGTAATCAAAAAGCAGCATGAAGGGCGTCCCAATATCATCGACGGCATCATGAACGGCGAGATACAGCTTGTGATCAATACCCCCAGCGGCAAGCTCAGCAAGTACGACGATTCCTATATCCGCAAGACCGCCATCAAGTATAAGGTGACCTATATAACAACGCTGGCGGCGGCGGCGGCGGCTGTGCGCGGCATCCAGGCCTACCGGGAGCGCAGACCCGCCGTGAAGTCGCTGCAGAGTTACCACGCAGATATAAAATGAGACAGGTTAACGCCGGGGTGATATCGAACGACCGGGTGCTGAGCTACCCGGGCGCCGAATATTTCCTATTAAAGGTAACAGCGCCTGCAATAGCCGATAAAGCTAGGTCGGGGCAGTTCTGTATGATTAAATGCGGCCCGGATACCTTACTTAGGCGACCAATTAGCATCCACACCGTATCTAAAGAAGATGTGTTTTTCCTCTATTCAGTCGTAGATGAGGCTAATCGAAAAAATGACTTAGATCTAGGGCGGCCAACAGAACCGGTGCCCACAGGAGCAAAGGGAAAGCCCTGGTTATCCCATTTAGTAACGGGAGATATAATAAACATCATTGGCCCGCTGGGCAATAGCTTTCATATAGACGAAAAATCAAATAACATATTACTAGCTGCGGGTGGCATCGGCATAGCCCCACTGCGTTTCCTGGCAGAAGAAGCTATTAAGCTGCGGAAAGATGTTATAATCCTACTGGGTGCACGATGTGAGGAAGGTCTGTACCTGGATAACCAGTTACCACCGGAAGCTAAAATTATTAAAATCACCGAATTAGGTAATAAAGACAAGAATATATTAAAAGGATTATTAACAAACTTCCTCCCGGATTTTTATAAGCAGGCTGATTGCATTTATGCTTGTGGTCCCAAGGCGATGCTACAATCGATGAGTGAACAGATGAAACGCGACAAAATAACAAAACCGGTTCAGGTTTCGCTCGAGGTGCGCATGGGCTGCGGGGCCGGCGCCTGTTACGGTTGCAGCATCAGGACCACGCGCGGCATGAGGAGGGTTTGCAGGGAAGGCCCTGTTTTCGATATAAAGGATATAATATGGCGGGAGGTTAGCATATGACTGTCAGTTGTAAAAGGATACAGATAAGCACCGGCGGCCGGGGCGAGACGATTAACGTTACCTCGGAGATCGCCCGTGAGGTAAATAACTCCGGGGTCAACAGCGGCGTGGTCACAGTGTTCATACCCGGCTCCACCGCCGGGGTGACGACCGTGGAGTTCGAGCCTGGCCTGGTGGCAGATATGAAAGAGATGTGGGAGCGCATCACGCCCGAGCAGATGAATTACGAGCATAACAAAGCCTGGGGCGACGGCAACGGGCACTCGCATGTGCGGGCTTCTTTGCTGGGGCCGTCCATCAACATACCCTTTATCAACAAGCGTTTGACTCTGGGCACCTGGCAGCAGATCGTTATCATCGATTTCGATAACCGGCCCAGATCGCGTGAGATCATTTTGCAGATCCTGGGGGAATAGATCAATCGTCTGCTTCAGAGGAGGGTTAAATGCCTAATGCACAGTCGCTGGCCATCGTCCTGTTCAGCATACTGGGCTTCTGCGTATTCCTGGCGCTGGGCGCCTTCGTGGGCAAGAAAACCAGTCCGGGTAAGCTGGTCACTTTTGCCGGGGTGATCGCCCTGGTGGCGGTGGTCTGCTATGCCGTGTATTCGGCCTACTACTTTATCACGCTGGCGCAATAGCTGCAGGCTGTGATGCGGGTAAATCGAACATTATGATCCAGAGTTTTCAATGCCCAATCTGCGGTACACTCAATGCGCTGGGAGAGCCTGAATGCAGCGTATGCGGCCAGGCCTTTGTTTACAATTGCCCGGTCTGCGGCAGCCCTCTGAACAACCGCTATCCCACCTGCCCGAACTGCCGCACTATCTTCAACTGGGGGCCCGCTGCCGGATTTGCCACCACAGCCGCCGGGCCGGTTGTTGCGCAGAATACATACGAGCAGAAGGCTGCAGACAGCGCGTCACCGGCGCGCAGCGCGGGCGCCGGCGCAGCCGGCTTCACGGCCAGGCCGATGTTCTGGGTCACGCTGATCATCATCTGCGCGGCCCTCATAGCCCTGCTTTTGATAGCAGATAGAATAATCAATAAATAGCCAGGAGGGAATTATGCCTGATCCGAAGATCATGACCTATATCTTCGCCGCCGTGCTTTTATCGTGCCTCACGCTGTCGCTGGGTGGATTCCTGGGTAAAAAATTCGAGGTTTTCCGCGTGGTCATCTTCGCGGCAGCCGTGGCACTGGTGACAATAGTCGTCTTCGCCATCTATTTCGCCTACCTTGGTATCAGCGGCCAGCTTTCATAACAACAATACCGGAGGGAGTATACACAGATGAGCAAAGGAAAATTCGGCACAGCCATCAATTGCATGGATGGACGCGTTCAACTGCCGCTGATCAACTGGATGATGAGCAAATACGGCCTCGATTACATTGATATGATCACCGAGCCGGGCCCCGATAAAATGCTGTCGCTGGGCAGGCCCGACCAGGTAGAGTCGATCAAGTCCCGCGTCAAGATATCGGTCAACGTTCACGGCTCGCAGGTCATAATAGTCGCTGCGCATGATGACTGCGCCGGCGACCCCGTATCCAGGGAAGATCACATCCGCCAGGTCGGGGATTGCCTGAAGCTGGTGAAATCCTGGGGCCTGCCCGTTAAGAGCATCACCGGAGTGTGGATAAACGGCAGCTGGGAGGTACAGACCATCGATTAGCGACGGAGATATGTATTTACTTGACCATCCTGCCTGATGTAAAATTACACGAATCCCGGCAGGTTGCCGCCCGGCCTATTAAGTAGTGTTAAGATGGAGAAACCTGTAATGAGTAAGAAAATTATACTGGCTTTCGCGCTGGTCGCCGCGCTGGCGCTGGTACTGCCATCCTGCGCGCAGCAGAAGAAAGAGATACTGCCCAGCCAGATGGCCCCCGTTACCCGCGGCGACCTGATACTCTCGGTTTCTTCCGACGGCAACCTCGACATGCCCAACCAGGTTCAGCTTAAATTCGGCACGCCCGGCACGGTCAAGGTTATCCCTGCCGAGCGATACAAGCTCGAGGGCAAGCCGGTCAGGGCCGGCACGCTGCTGGCCAGGCTCGATAACACCAGCTTCCTGCTCAACGTCAAGGCCAAACAATACGCCCTTGAACAGGCCGTTAACAGAGTTATCCAGTCGGGCTGCTGCCAGCGAAACTACCCTACGTTTTATACTATGGCCACCGCCCTGATGCGCTTCGAACAGGCCATGGATGAGATAGCCAAGGCCGGTGATTA
>Ga0268277_1002166_pt1 | contig 11856 bp, 10 predicted proteins | sample saktaG_5_FD_190132 | JGI IMG/M metagenome (GOLD analysis project Ga0268277, IMG submission 190132) | Saline water microbial communities from Sakinaw Lake, British Columbia, Canada - sak_2010_1_5_50m | ecosystem: Environmental > Aquatic > Non-marine Saline and Alkaline > Saline ...
AATTACAAAAAAAGACAGAGAAACCGCGCAGAGCTTGGTGCACCGTTTTACAAAGATTGTACGTCAATCAGGGGTTTTACTCCAAATAAGGAAGGGTCAGTTTTTCAAACGGGCGAAGTCTGATTTGGTTAAAAAAAGATCTGCTTTAAGGAAGGTCCGAAGGAGAGCAGAAAGGGCCATTGAAGAAAAAATGGCAAAACCAAAATAGATTGTTATATTGTTATATTGTTAAATTGTTAAATTAAAAATCATTTTAGCAATATAGCAATAAAGCAATTTAGCAATATGGCCGCGTTAAAGCAACAAATACAATCTGCAGCCAAAGAAGCGTTGAAATCAGGAGACCAATTTTTAGTTGGAACTCTGCGTATGCTTTTAGCGTCGATTACCACAAAAGAAAAAGAAAAAAGATATAAAATTTCCAAAGACCCCGATAGAACAGCAAAGCTGTCTACGGGGCAACAAAACCAGGAAGAACAACTGATAAAAGAGTCGCAACTAACGGATGAAGAAATAATTGAGGTCATATCTTCTGAAATCAAAAAAAGAAAAGATGCGATTGCTTTGTACGAACAAGGCAATAGGCCGGAGTTAGCCGGGAAAGAAAAAAGAGAAATTGAAATTCTGAAAAAATATTTACCAGAGCAATTATCGCAAAACGAACTGAAAAAAATAGCTGAAGAGTCGGTTATAAAAACCGGAGCCAAGGAAATGAAGGATATGGGTAAAGTTATGGCAGATTTAAATCCAAAAATAAAGGGGAAAGCAGATTCCAGCGAGGCGAGCAAAATTGTAAAAGAATTATTAACAAGATAGTAAATATTTTTAATTTTTATATTTTTAATTTTTTAAAACTATGACAACTTGGGCTAATATAAAAAGACGCAACAGAAGAACAAAAAAGAAAAATAGGATTATACTTCCTAAAAGGAAAAGAACACTGCCGGCTACAAATCAGAACAGAGCATAATAGCAAAAAACTGGCATGGCCAGTTTTTTGTTTTAGCGGGAAATGTTGTAAAATAGACTAATGGGAATTGAAATAAACAATCTCACAAAGTATAGAATTGACAGGAAAAGTTTTTCACAGCTTGCAAAAAAAGTATTAAAAGGTGAAAATAGAGTAAGAGAAACAATCTCTTTGGTTTTTGTTAGCAAAAAAGAGATAAAAAAGCTTAATAAAAAATTTAGAAAAAAGAACAGGCCGACAGACGTTCTTTCTTTTACTTTAAATGAAAAAAAATATCTTGGAGAAATTATAATCTGTCCGGAAGTTGTTAAAGAAAATTCTAGAAAATATAAAGTTGATTTTAATAGAGAAATAATAAAAGTTTTTGTTCACGGAATTTTGCACCTATGCGGATATGACCACGAGAAATCAGAAAGAGACGCAAAGGTAATGGAAAAAAAACAAGAAAAATATCTGACTAATTCCTAATACCCAATTTCTAATTCCCAATGAAATTTTCAATACCTAAAAACGTTTTGAAATTAGATATTTGATATTAGGTATTTTGTTAGATATTAGATATTAGAAATTTTTTAATGAAAGCTGATATTGTCACAGGGTTAGACATAGGCACGTATAGCATAAAAGCGCTGGCAGTCCAAAAAAAGCAGGAAAGCTGTGAAGTTTTATCTTATGCAGAAGTGCCATCTTTTGGACTGCGCAAGGGAGCGGTAGTTAATGTAGAAGAAACTTCTAAAAACGTTCAAATGATAATGTCGGGGCTTGAAAAAGACTGTAACAAAAAAATTAATTCTGTTTTTGTGAATATCGGCGGAAGCCATCTTTATGTCACCCCCTCTGACGGAATAATTTCTGTTTCAAGGGCAGATCAAAGGATTTCTAAAGAAGATGTTGAAAGAGTCTTGCAGGCAACAAAAGCAATAAACATTCCCCACAATGAAGAAGTTTTAGATGTTTTTCCTAAAGAGTATGTAATTGACGACCAAAAAGGCATAAAACAACCCGAAGGTCTTACGGGCATAAGACTGGAGGCGAAAGTTTTATTACTTTGCTATTTCCAGCCATATTTTACAAATTTAACGCAGGCAGTTTTAAATGCAAAGCTTCAAATAAATGATATTATTCCTTCCCCGTTAGCTGCCGCAAATGCTGTTTTGACTCCCCAGCAAAAAGAATTGGGAGTTGCATTAATTGACATTGGAGCCGCCACTACATCTTTGGCGGTTTTCGAGGAGGGGGAACTGATACATTTGGCGATTTTTCCGATTGGGTCTGCGAACATTACAAATGATATCGCCATTGGTTTAAAAACAGAAGTTGCAATTGCTGAGTCGGTTAAAAAACAGCATGGAACATGCATGTTCGGTAAAAACGAAAAAGATAAAAATGCGCAATCAAAAAAGAAGATCGAAATTTTCGACAAATCTTCATCGATCAGTTTTACAAAGAAAAATCTGGTGGATATTATAGAGCCGCGCGTTTCTGAAATCTTGGATTTAATCCAGAAAGAATTAAAAAGAATCGGCCGGCAGGAATTACTGCCGGGAGGCGTGGTTTTAACAGGAGGCGGAGTTAAGATTCCAAGAATAAAAGAGCTTACAAAAGAAACATTAAAGCTTGCCTGCGAAATAGGGGTGCCAAAAGGCATTGTGGGGTTAGAAGAAGACCCTGCGTTGGCCACTGTGGCGGGCTTAGCATTAGAGGGGGTTGATTTCAGCAGGCAGGGGAGTATACTGGGTGGTACAACGGGATGGCTCAGAAAATGGTTCAGAAACTTCATCCCGTAACCAGGTGTTAGATAATAGGTGCTAGGTGTTAGATGATAAACTTGTTGCGCCAAAATCTAATACCCAACACCCATGCAACCAAAGATTAAAGTTATAGGAGTTGGAGGGTCGGGATCTAACACGGTCTCTAGGATGGCCCACCTGCGCGGGCGGGCCTCGCTCCGCAAGCGGGAAAAAATTGATATTGGCACAGTTGAATTGATGTCTGCAAATACAGATGCGCAGGCGTTGTTTTTTTCTAAGGCAGATAAAAAAATTTTACTTGGGAAAGAAATTACTCACGGCTTGGGTACCGGCATGGACACTGATTTAGGAAAGAAGGCAGCAGAAGAATCAAGGCAAGAAATTTCAGAAAATTTAAAAGGAGCTGATATGGTTTTTATTACCTGCGGATTGGGCGGCGGCACGGGATCTGGCGCCTCGCCGGTTATTGCTGAGGTTTCAAAAGAACTCGACATCCTAACTATTGTGGTGGTTACAACTCCGTTTTCTTTTGAGGGCGAGCAAAGAAAGAGAGTCGCGCAAAAAGCTTTGGAAAACTTTAATGGTAAAGTAGATTCTTTGCTGGTAATATCGAACGATAAGCTTTTAAAAATAATTGACGAGAAAACCACAGTTTCAAACGCATTTTTAATGTGCGACGATGTTTTGAGGGAAGCAGTTGAGGGAATCACTGATTTGATTGTTTCTCCGGGGATTATAAACATTGATTTTGCTTCGGTTTTGTCTATTATGAAAAGTTCTGGAAGGGCGATGTTTGGTACAGGCAGGGCCTCAGGAGAAAACAGGGCCGTACAGGCAGCAGAAAGAGCGATTAATTCTCCGCTGTTAGATTTTTCAATTCAGGGATGTAGGGGAATTTTGTTTAATGCTTCCGGCCAGGACATAACTTTAAATGAAATCCAGGAGGCGGCAAAGGTTATAACAAAAAATGTGGACCCAAAAGCGCAAATAATTTTTGGAGCCCTAAAAGATAGTGCCATAAAGCGTGGTGAGCTAAAAGTTTCTGTCATCGCAACAAAGTTTTAAAAAATCACTGCATTTTTCGTATTAAATCCAGTGATTTTTAGTTCTATGCCCAAAGTGGTACAAAATTAATACTTATCCACAGGTTTGAGCTATAAAGTGGGATTTGACAGAGTTTCTTGGTGGAGTAAAATGTAGTAATGAATCAATAAGCCTCGCTTAAAAGTTTTTCATTTCAAAGATTTTTAAGTTTTAAAATTAATCGGAGCCGTAAGGCATTTTTTTATCAATGGAAGCCGAAACGAAAATAAAAAGCAATATAGAAAAAGTCAAAAAAAGAGACGGCAGGGTCGTTGATTTTGAGCAGGAAAAAATTACAGAAGCCATACACAAGGCCGTTGTTGCAGCAAAACAGGGAGACGGTGAGGTATCAAAAAAAGTTTCGGACAAAGTTGTAAGCCTGCTCAACAGAAGATTTAAAAAGGGAGAAATTCCAAACATCGAACAGATTCAGGATATCGTTGAAGAATCTTTAATGCTGGAGGATTTAGTTGAAACCGCCAAAGCATATATTTTGTACAGAGAGCAGAGAAGAGCAATCAGAGAAGCGGCGAAAGTAAGCGACGAATCGTCAGAAAAGATAGACAGCTATCTAAAAGAGCTTGACTGGCAGATAAAGGAAAACGCAAATATGACTTTTTCTCTGCAGGGATTAAACCAGTATGTCGGCTCTTACATTTCTAAAAAATATTGGCTAAACAAAATTTATCCAAAAGAAATCAGGGAGGCCGCGTTAAACGAAGATTTTCATATTCATAATTTGGAATTGCTCGCCCCGTACTGCGCTGGTTGGGATTTATATGACTTTTTGGTAAGGGGATTTGGCGGGGTTATGGGTAAAATAGAGTGTAGACCGCCAAAGCATTTTAGAACCGCTATGGGCCAGTTGGTGAATGTTTTGTTCACTTTGCAGGGAGAAACTGCGGGAGCTAACGCCATTTCTAACTTTGATACTTTGTTGGCTCCGTTTATCAGGCATGACCAGTTAGATTATAAGCAGGTAAAACAAGCAATGCAGGAGTTTTTGTATAACTGCATGGTGCCCACGCGCGTCGGTTTTCAAACTCCATTTTTGAATGTTTCTTTGGATATTAAACCCGCAGCTTACCTGGCAAAACAGCCCATAATTATCGGAGGCGAGCCGCAAAACGAAACCTACGGAGAGTTTCAAGAGGAAATGGATATGTTTAATAAGGCCTTTTACGAAGGCTTGATGGAAGGAGACGCATCCGGCAGGCCGTTTACTTTTCCTATACCCACAGTTTCAATTACCAAAGATTTTGATTGGGACAACCCAAATTTACAAGCAATGTGGGAGGCAACGGCTAAATACGGCATTAATTATTTTTCAAACTTTATACATTCTGATATGAGCCCGGACGACGCAAGGTCAATGTGTTGCCGGCTCAGGCTCGACAACCGAGAACTTTATAAAAGAGGAGGAGGACTATTCGGTTCTTCCCCAAAAACAGGGTCAATTGGCGTGGTAACAATCAATTTACCAAGATTGGGTTATACTTCAAAAACAAAAACAGAATTTTTTGAAAAGTTAAGCCATTTGATGGGGCTGGCAAAAGAAAGCTTGGAAATCAAGAGAAAAGCATTGGATAATTTTATGGAAAAGGGCCTCTATCCTTATTCAAGGCATTATTTGGAGGAAATGAAGAAAATGAGGAATACTTATTTCGGCAACCATTTTTCTACCATTGGGATTATGGGTATGAACGAAGCATTGATAAACTTTTTAGAAGAAGATATAACAACTCCCAAGGGCAGAAAGTTTGCAGTTGAAATTTTAGATTTTATGCGGGACAAAATGGTGGAGTTCCAGGAAGAAACCGGAAATTTGTTTAACTTGGAGGCAACGCCGGGAGAGGGCACAAGCTATAGGCAGGCAAAAACCGATAAAGAAAAATATCCGGATATTGTTACAGCCGGCACAAAAGAAACCCCTTATTATACAAACTCAAGCCAGTTGCCGGTTGGGTTTACCGACGACGTTTTCGAGGCGCTTGAATTGCAAAATGATATTCAAACAAAATATACCGGAGGAACTGTTTTGCACATTTTCTTGGGCGAAAAAATTTCTGACCCAAATATGGCAAAAAATTTAGTTAGAAAAATATGCGAGAGTTATAGCTTGCCATATATCACCCTAACCCCAACATTTTCAATTTGTCCTACGCACGGCTATCTTTCAGGAGAACATTTTGAGTGTCCTCAATGCACAATAAAACAGCCTTGCGAGGTTTATTCCAGGGTTGTAGGATACATCAGGCCAGTACAGCAGTGGCATAAAGGCAAGCAGGCAGAATACGAGGAGAGGAAAGAGTTCGTGGTGTCATCAGAAATTACGAGCGAAATTATAGAGAAAGCCAAAGAAAAAGCTGCGGTTTAGTTTTCAGAGAAAAATCACTTTATTATAAAGTGCTTTTTTGTTAGAATTGAAGCATGATAATTGCGGGCTTGCAAAAGACTACATTAATAGATTATCCAAAAAAGATTGCTTGTGTTGTTTTTTTGGCTGGGTGCAATTTCAGGTGTCCATGGTGTTATTCATCAGAACTTGTTTTGCCAGCAAAAATTGTTAAACAGCCGAGGATTTCAGAAAAAGAGTTTTTTGGTTTTTTGCGAGAGAGGAAAGGGAAATTGGAAGGAGTTGTAATCTGCGGGGGAGAACCCACAATAAACAAAGATTTAAGGCAATTTATAGAAAAAATAAAAAACTTAGGATATTTTGTGAAGTTAGATACAAACGGCTCAAATCCTGGGGCGTTAAAAGATTTAGTCAGTGCGAAAGTTATAGATTATGTCGCAATGGACATAAAAACTAAACAAAGCCCGCTTTATGAGTCAATTATGACAGAGGGAATTACGCTAGATAAAATAAAAGAAAGCGTTGAGTTTTTAAAGCAAGGATTGGTTGATTTTGAATTCCGTACGACTGTAGTAAGCACCGTCCATACGGCTGAAGATTTCCAAGAGATTGTAAAATGGATTGGAGGTTTTAACGTAAAATATTATCTGCAGAATTTCAGGCCCGAAAAAACAATTGATCCTGCGTTTGAAAAAATAAAGCCATTTAAAACAGAATTTTTGGAAAATATAGCGAAAGAGATAGCACCACATTTTAAAGAATGTAAAGCTAGATGACTTCGTCAAAGATATTATTTTTCCTTAGCATTTCGTTTATTATTGGAATATTTTTAGAATCATTGGTCAAAATCCCGCAATTTATTTTGTGGATTTTTTTATTTTTGGCAATCCTTACCATCTTGGTTTCATTCTTAATTCGTGGAAATTCGTTTGGCATTCGTAAGTATTCGTTAGTTGCAGGATTTTGTATTTTATTTTTGGTTTTAGGAGTTTTGAGGCTCCAGGTTTCAGAATTTAATATCGCAAATGATAAATTAACCAAGCTTTCCGCCGAAGGCGGATCCGCCTTCGGCGGAAATGGGCAAGGTCAGGTTGTTTTGGAAGGCGTAATTTCCAATGAGCCGGATGTAAGAGAAAATTCGCAGAAGTTAACTGTAGAAGTTGGCAACAGCAGAATTTTAGTGACCACAAATAAATATCCTGAATATGTGTATTTAGACAGCATAAAACTGACCGGAGAATTAGAAGAGCCTATGGTGTTTGAGGATTTTAATTATAAAAACTATTTGCTCAAAGACCATATTCACTCTGTAATGAATTTTCCCAAGATTGAATTTTACGGCAAAAGTAAGGGGAATTTAATGCAAAAAATTTATTCTGAGATTCTATGGTTTAAGGGCGGGTTGAGGCAAAGCATACAAAATAGTTTTTTGCCTCCGCAAAGTTCTGTGTTGCAAGGAATTATTTTGGGAGACAAAAGTGCGATTTCCCAGGACATTAAAGATAAGTTTAAGTTTGTTGGTTTAAGCCACACAATCGCGGTTTCTGGAATGCACGTTGCAGTATTAAGTACCATTATAATGTCGTTTTTATTGCTTTTGGGATTGTGGAGGGGACAAGCATTCTGGGGAGCTATAATTTTTATTTGTATTTATATTGTTCTGGTCGGTATTCCTGCCTCGGCTGTAAGAGCCGGAATAATGGGTATAATTTATTTATCTAGCCAGGCGCTGGGCAGGCAGGTAGCGGGAGCCAGGATAATTGTTTTGGCGGCAGCTGTAATGCTTTTGTTTAATCCTTTGCTTTTGTTTTACGACATAGGATTTCAGCTTTCATTCTTGGCCGTTTCGGGTTTGATTTATTTTGAGCCGATTTTTAGAAGTTTTATAAAATTTTTATCAGGCGCTCTTTTAAATAAAAAAATTGAAGGAAAATATGAAAATGCCATCACAATGTTTACTGTTACAATATCTGCCCAGATTTTTACCCTACCCATTGTAATTTATAACTTTGGCATTGTTTCTCTTGTTGCGCCGATAACCAATATATTGGTTGTGCCAATTATTTATTATGTAATGTTTTTTGGATTTTTATCTTCTTTAGTCGGGATGGTTTGGGGTTCGCTCGACTGGATTCTATCGTTGCCCTGCTATTTTTTAATGACGTATTTTTTGTGGGTAGTTGATGCTTTTGCCAAACCCTGGGCATATAAAACCGTTTCTGATATTTCGTGGATTTGGTTGCCCGCGTCCTATTTAATTCTTGGTTTTACTGTTTGGTTTTTAAATAGGAAGTATAATCGTGCAGGATACTTTTAGTAAATTACAAAAAAATGTATAATAATATAATAAATTAGAGCGAAATTACAAATGGAAAACTTATCAAAACAACACAAGGCCTGGGTTTTGGCTGCTGATATGGGCTATGGCCATCAGCGTACAGCATATCCTTTGAGAGATATGGCTTTCGGCGGGAAGGTAATTAACGCCAATAGTTACGACGGCATTCCGGCAAAAGACAAAAAAATATGGTCAACCAGCAGGTATTTTTATGAGCTTGTTTCCAGAATGAAAAATGTCCCTATTTTGGGCACCATCTCTTTTGCTATCATGGACAAATCCCAGAAAATTTTAACTTATTACCCAAAAAGGGATTTATCCAAGCCAAGCTTTAATACTAAAACTGTTTTTCGTTCCATTAGAAAAGGGTGGGGCCAGGATTTAATTGAAAGGTTGAAAAAGAACCCCCTGCCCTTTGTGAGCACTTTTTTTACTTCGGCTTTTATGGCTGAAGAGTTTGGATATCCAAATCAGGTTTATTGTATTGTTTGCGACGCAGACACAAACAGGGCGTGGGTAAGTTTAGACCCTAAAAAAAGTAAAATTAAATATTTTGCTCCGTGTTCTTGGGTGCAAAACAGGTTAAAACTTTACGGAGTCAAAGAAGAAAATATTATTTTAACAGGGTACCCATTGCCCAAAGAAAACATTGGAGAAAATCTGGAAGTTTTAAAACACGATATGAGAAATCGTCTTATAAATCTAGATCCTGATAAAAAATACAGAAAATTATATGCGCCCCTAATCAAAGGCGAATTGGGAAAATTGCCGGAAAAATCAAACCATCCTTTAACAATTATGTTTTCTATAGGTGGCGCCGGAGCCCAAAGAGAAATACCGTTAAATGCGATAAAAAGCTTAAAAGATAAAATAAAAAATAGGAAAGTAAGATTTATTATTGCGGTGGGCGTGCGGGAAGAATTGAGAAAATATTTTGCAGAAAATATCGGAAACTTAAAATTAGACGGCTGGATTCATATACTTTCTGGTTTAACGGTAGATGATTATTTTAGAACCTTTAACGAAGCGCTTAGAGAAACAGATGTCTTGTGGACAAAACCCTCGGAGCTTTCATTTTACGCTGGTTTGGGCATTCCTATAATTATAGCGCCGACAATCGGCTCGCAGGAAGATTTTAATAAAAGATGGCTGATACATATGGGCGCCGGCGTTTCGCAAGACAATCCCAAATATACTAATCAGTGGTTTTATGATTCATTGAACTCCGGAGATTTGGCTGAACTTGCAATGCAGGGTTTTGTTGAGATAGAGAAGAAGGGAGCATACAATATAGAAAAAATTGTGCTAGAAAATAATCTAAAAAATAAATAACATTTATGGCAAAAGTTTTAGTAACAGGAGGGGCTGGTTTCATTGGGAGCAATCTTGTAGATAAATTGATTGAAAAGAGATATGAAGTTGCGGTTATCGATAATTTGTCTACAGGTCAAAAGTCAAACCTAAACAAAAAAGTCAAATTTTATAAGACAGACATACAGGATAAAAAGATAGCCGACATTTTTTCAAAAGAAAAGTTTGACGCGGTTTTTCATTATGCTGCCCAAATCAGCGTGAGGGATTCGGTGCAGGATCCGATTGCAGACGCAAAAACAAATATTTTGGGAAGTTTGAATATTTTAGAAGCTTGCAGAAAAAACAAAGTAAAAAAAATAATATTTTCTTCTTCTGGCGGGGCTATTTACGGCGATGCGAATGCTTTTCCAACAGATGAAGATTGCAAAGAAATTCCCCTGTCTCCGTACGCTATAGCCAAACTTTCGGTTGAGAAATATTTATATTTTTATTACAAATCTTTTGAATTGGAATTTATTGCGTTAAGGTTCGCCAATATTTATGGGCCGAGGCAAAATTCAAGAGGCGAGGCAGGAGTTATCGCGATTTTTGCAGATAAAATGATTACCGGCCAACCCATTACAATAAACGGCTTAGGCAAGCAAACAAGGGACTTTGTTTTTGTAGACGACATAGTTTCTGCCAGCATTATGGCTTTAGAACAAGATAAAGTCGGGATTTTTAATCTGGGTACAGCGATAGAAACAGATATAAACACAATATTTCTGAAGTTAAAGGATTTGTTGAATTCAAACTGTCAGGAGGTGCATGGTCCGGCAGCTCCCGGCGAATCTCAAAGAAGCTGTTTGAATTTTTCTATGGCAAAGTCCATTCTTGGCTGGGAGCCAAAATATAATTTAGACCAAGGTTTAGAAAAAACAGTAAACTGGTTTAGGAGCAAATGAAAAAAATGTTAAAACTATTTTTGTTAATTTTGTTGATAATTTTTGCCTTGCTGGCAATACTTTTATGTTTTTTCTTTGCGGGTAAAGCCAAAGTTAAAACTAATATAAAGTGGGGCGTTGATTTTTCGCAAATGCAGGCGCAGTCATTGAGATTAAATTGGAAAGAAGTTTATTCAGCCATACTCAATGATTTGGGAGCTAAACACATAAAAATACATACTCAGTGGGACTGGATTGAGGGCAACCCTCCTTCACCTGTTGGTTCCGACGGGCAAAAAAAAGGCGAGCTTTATTTTGATGACATTGATTGGCAATTGCAACAGGCAAAACAAAACGGGGCTGACATTATTTATGTGCTCGGCATGAAAACTGGGCGCTGGCCCGAATGCCACATACCTGATTGGGCTGCTAATCTGCCAGAGCAACAACAGAAAGATGCAGCTCTAAATTATATAAAAGAGGTTGTAGAAAGATATAAAAATGATGACACCATTATTTATTGGCAGGTTGAAAACGAACCTTTGTTCAAATTTGGAGAATGTCCTGATTGGTATTACAAAAATCAAGATTTTTTAAAACAGGAGGTGGCTCTTGTAAAATCATTGGACCCATCAAGAAAAGTTATTGTTTCTGATTCAGGAGAGGGGTCTATGTGGTTTAGTGTCGCTAAAATAGGAGATATTGTTGGCACAACTATGTACAGAGAAGCATGGGCCCGCGTAACAGACCAACTTGGTTTCAATATACGTTATTTATTTCCGCCAGTTTTTTATTCAAGAAAAGCCCTGCTTATAAAAAAAATATTTGGCAAAGATGTAATTTGCATAGAGTTTCAGGCAGAGCCATGGGCGTCAAAACCATTTAGCGACATTCCTTTAGTAGATCAGTATAAAACAATGGATCCGCAAAAATTTAAAAACAACATAGAATACGCAAAACAAACCGGTTTCGATACGTTTTATTTTTGGGGAGTTGAATGGTGGAGTTGGTTAAAAGAGAAGCAGGGTAGCCCCGAAATATGGCAGGAAGCGAAAACTTTGTTTGCAGGTCAATAATTTATAATTATATTAATATCTAAATGGCTCACCCCTGGGGGGTGA
>Ga0268277_1002172_pt1 | contig 11826 bp, 23 predicted proteins | sample saktaG_5_FD_190132 | JGI IMG/M metagenome (GOLD analysis project Ga0268277, IMG submission 190132) | Saline water microbial communities from Sakinaw Lake, British Columbia, Canada - sak_2010_1_5_50m | ecosystem: Environmental > Aquatic > Non-marine Saline and Alkaline > Saline ...
CAGTGCCAAGATGAACATCAAGCTTATCCAGCCGGTGGCGATGGAAGAAGGTTTCCAATTCGCTATCCGTGAGGGTGGCCATACAGTTGGCGCTGGAGTCATTTCCAAAATCGTTGCCTAAAAGAAAAAAATAAGGACCTTATAAGCGAAGCTTGTTTTTCATAAATTCAAAATGTCAAAGGGAAGGATTCGAGTACGTTTAAAATCGTACGATCATCGAGTCATCGATGAGAGTTGCGAGAAAATCTTAGAAGTGTCTTTAGCCAGCGGTGCTAAAGTTATTGGTCCTATTCCCTTGCCTACCAGAAGAAAAATGATCACTGTTTTGAAAAGTCCCCATACTGATAAAAATGCCCAAGAACATTTCCAAATTTTAACCCACAAACGTCTCATTGATATTTTGGAACCTAGTGAAAGAACGATTGATTCTTTAATGCATTTAGATCTTCCAGCTGGGGTGGATATTGAAATTAAAATGTAGTTTGGGAAAAACTTCTGACAGAAAATTTTAGCGTTTAACAACCTTGCCGTTTTTGTCTAAACATTCCGGCACCATGTCTTTGGGAAAATTATAGGGAGCAATTTGTTCACAAGTTGGTTGAGCTTGTCCATCATAAACACCAACCCAACCATCTTCAGTTTTAGCCGCCAGCCAGTAAGCCCCGCCAACGGCTTCAAACTCTTTAATATTACCGGTCGCATATTGACCGGTATTTTTATTGATAGAAACTTCTGCTTGGCTGGCCGTAAGACCGGTTTTCTTAAAAACAGCTTGCTTGATTAATTCTGATTCATTGATAGTAGGAGTTGGGGTTGCTTTTTGAATGATTTCTGGTGATGGGGTTGGTGTAGGTTGTGGACTAGGAACATTAGTCACTTCTGGGGTTGGAGTAGGTGTTTCACTGGTTGGGGTTTGGCGGTATTTGATGCCAAAAAAGAAAGCTAAGGCTAAAAGACCAATCACAATAATAAAAATCAGGAAAGCCAGAACCGGATTTTGGTTTTGGGTAGGCTGATTAGTGGTGTTTTCTTCAGCCATTTGGTTGTATTTTAATTCTCTTTTTTCACTTTGTCAACATTTGCAAATTTTTAAGAATTCCATTATAATTACCCTTAATGGAGGTGAAGCTCTTTTTGAGTTAAACTAATTAGAAACCAAGCACGCTTTCTAAGAGTGCCTCCGGCACTCTTTTTGATGGCAAAAATCGGTTTATGGACAAAATAATTGGTTTTAAACTAGGATCAGTTCAAAAATTTACCCAAGATGGGTATCGTATTCCGGTGACCAGAATTAAGATGGAAACTTTTGCCGGATTAAAAGCTGGTGATTTGGTTAAAGTGACTGGTATTTCCAAGGGTAAGGGCTTTGCCGGTGTGGTTAAAAGATGGGGTTTTGCTGGAGGACCAAAAACCCACGGTCAATCTGATCGCCAACGTTCACCCGGCTCGATTGGACAGGGCACCACTCCAGGTCGGGTTTATAAAGGTAAAAAAATGCCCGGCAGAATGGGAGGAGTTAAAACAACCCTTCTGAGTTTAATGGTGATGGAGATAGATGAGAAAGAGAAAATTTTATTGGTTAAAGGCTTAGTTCCTGGAGCCAAAAACGGAGAGTTGATTATTCAAAAATATGGGGAATCGAAAAAGTTTGTGACTCTCATGAAGGTTGGAGAGAAAGAAATTAAAGAGACTGAGGAAGAAAAAGCAGAACGTTTAAAAAAAGAAAAAGAAGCCGAAGAAAGATTAGAAGAAGCAAAAGCTCCTAAAGAAGAGGAAAAGAAAGAAACTGAAGAAACTAAAGAAAATGCCTAAAATTGATCTTTATACTATCAGCGGAACAAAATCAGGGCAGATTGAGCTACCTAAAGAAATTTTTGCGGCCAAAATAAATCCGCCTTTAATGGCTCAGGCCGTTAGGGTTTATTTAAGTAATCAACGTGTTGGTTTGGCCAAAGCCCAAACCAGAAGTGAGGTTAATCGAACCAAAGCCAAGTGGTTTAAACAAAAAGGAACTGGTCATGCTCGTCATGGCGCTCGTTCTGCTCCTATTTTTGTGGGTGGGGGTAAGGCTCATGGGCCTAATGGAGAACAAAATTATCATTTAAAAATGAGTAAGGCGATGAAGAAAAAAGCTTTGTTTTCTGCTTTATCAGCTAAATTAAAAGAAGGAAAAATTTTAGTTGTTAAAGATTTAGCCAAAGTAGAGCCCAAAACAACCAAAGTAGCCAAGATGTTGGAAAATTTAAAATTTAAAAAAGAAATTTTACTAGTTTTGCCTCAAAAGTTGGAAAATGTTTTCCGGGCGGCCAGAAATATGGCCCAAATAAATTTAGCTCAAGCTGATTTGTTAAATACTTATGAAGTTTTAAATGGTGGTCAGATTTTATTAATGGCAGAAAGTATTGAAAGATTAGAGGAAGTCTTTTTAGGCAAAAAGACTAAAAAAAATCGTGAAATTAAGTAATGTTTTAAAAAAACCATTAATTACGGAAAAGGCTTCGGTTTTAAATACCCAGGGCCGCTATGTTTTTGCCGTTGACCGTCATTCAACCAAAAAAGAGATTAAAAATGCTGTTGAAAAAAACTTTAAAGTTAAAGTCATTGGGATTCAAACAATGGGCGTAAAAGGAAAAAAAAGACGTTCTTTGCGGACCAGAAAGCAAACCGCTCAAGCGGATTGGAAAAAAGCCATTGTCAGCCTTAAGCAAGGTGATAAGATTGATCTTTTTGAAACAGGAGCTTAATGAAATTAAAAAGAATTTTACCAAAAAAATCAGGACGAAATGCCATTGGCAAGATAACGGTTCGCCATCAGGGGGGCCGTCATAAAAGATTTTTAAGAGAGGTTGATTTTAAGAGGAATAAACGTGATATTCCGGCCAAAGTGGTGGCGATTGAATATGATCCCAACCGAAATGCTAATATTGCCCTGCTTTTTTATGCTGACGGCGAGAAAAGATATATCCTTGCCCCACAGGAATTAAAAATTGGGGAAGAGATTATGGCTGGGAAGAAAGCTGATATTAAACCAGGGAATGCTCTGCCCTTAAAAAAAATTCCTTTAGGGGCAGTGATTCATAACTTGGAGTTAAGGCCAGGCAAAGGTGGCCAAATTGCCAGGGGAGCTGGGACAGGAGCAATTTTAATGAGCAAAGAGGAAAAATATGCAATCATTAAATTGCCTTCAGGAGAACAAAGAAAGATCGGGCTGGGTTGTTATGCGACCATTGGCCAAATCGGCAATATTGATTGGAAAAATAGAGTCATTGGTAAAGCCGGTAGAAAAAGACATATGGGGATTAGGCCAACGGTTCGGGGAGTAGCCCAAAATCCTCATTCCCATCCGCATGGAGGAGGTGAAGGTCGTTCGGGCATTGGTATGCCCTCGCCAAAATCACCTTGGGGAAAACCAACCTTAGGCAAAAGAACCAGAAAAAGAACGAAATATTCTGACAAATTAATTATTAAAAGAAGGAAGAAATAAAGATGTCAAGATCATATAAAAAAGGACCATATATTGACCAAAAATTGTTAAAAAAGGTTTTAGCCCAGAAAGAATCAGGTAAAAAAGAGCCGATTAAAACTTGGGCTAGGGCCAGTCAAGTTCCACCGGAATTTGTTGGTCATACTTTTCAGATTCATAATGGCAAGAATTTTATTGAAGTTTTTATCAATGAAGAAATGGTTGGCCATCATTTAGGCGAATTTGCTCCAACAAGAAACTTTAGAGGGCATGGAAAGATGGTTAAAAGGGTTATTAGTAAAACTTAAAAAAACATGGAAGTTATTGCCAAATCAAAATATATTAGAATGAGTCCTAAGAAAGTAAGGTTGGTGGCGGCGGCCATCGCTCATTTGCCGGTGGCTCAAGCGGAAATGATTTTAATCAAATTAAACAAAAGAGCCACCAGGCCTTTGCTTTTAACTTTAAAACAAGGGGTGGCCAATGCTGTTGGCAACTTTGGTTTAATTAAAGAAAGTTTGGTGATTAAAAGATTGGAAATTGGCAAAGGGCCAAGTTATAAAAGGGGCCGGCCGGTTTCCCGAGGCCAGTGGCATCCAATTTTGAAAAGGACTTGTCATATTCGGATGATTCTTGAAGGAACAGAAAAAACTCAAGAGAAAGTAGAAAAGAAGGAAAATAGCAAAGAAGTTAAGGAAGAAAAGTTAAAGAAAAATGGGTCAAAAAGTTAATCCGATTAGTTTTCGCCTGCCTTATTTAAAGGAATGGAAATCCCGATGGTTTTCGTCTGGCAAAAAACAATATCAAAATAATTTACTTGAGGATTTTAAAATCAGAAAATTTTTGTTAAATAAATTAAGATTAGCCGGGATATCTCAAGTTCAAATTGAAAGATCAATCAATAAGATGAAGATTATTCTTTTTGTTTCTCGTCCGGGAGTGGTTATCGGTCGGGGTGGCTCCGGTTTGGAATTATTAAAGAAAGATCTTTGTCGAATTGTGGCCATGGCCCAGCCGGAAAAAAATTTAGAAATCGAAGCCGTTGAAGTTAAAAGCCCTGATTTAGTTGCCTATTTAGTGGCTCAAAGGATTGCTGAACAATTGGAAAGAAGATTTCCTTATCGTCGGGTGATTAATCGAACGATTGAAAATGTGATGGCCTCTGGAGCCAAAGGGATAAAGATTGTTCTTTCTGGTCGAATTGCCGGAGCCGAGATTAGTCGCCGAGAAAAATTTGGGGATAAAGGTAAAACTGGCAACGTTCCGACCCAGACTTTAAGGGCAGATATTGATTTTGCCAGTGTCCCCGCCTTGACCCGTTCTGGCTTTATTGGTGTTAAAGTTTGGATTTATAAAGGGGAGAAAAAAGAAAGTTAAAACATGTTACAGCCAAAAAAGAGTAAATTCAAAAAACAATTTCGTGGTAAGATGAGAGGTTTGGCCATTAGGGGTTCATTTCTAGCTTTTGGTCAGTATGGTTTAAAAAGCGAAGGTCGTGGCTGGTTAACCGACAGACAAATTGAAGCGGCCAGAAAAGCCATTAGCCATTTTACCAAAAGGGCTGGCAAAGTTTGGATTAGAGTTTTTCCTGATAAACCGATAACCAAAAAACCAACTGGAGTAAGAATGGGTGGTGGCAAGGGTGATATTATAGGTTATGTGGTCACGATTATCCCTGGAAGAATTATTTTTGAATTGGCCGGAGTTACCGAAGTCATTGCTAATCAAGCCCTTAAAAGAGCGGCAGCGAAATTACCTTTTAAAACTAAATTTGTGAAAAAATTGGAGTAAATGACATGAAGAAAAAAGAATTAAAAGAGCTACATCAAAAAAGCCAACAAGATTTACAAAGCTTGATGAAAAAAACCCAGGAAGAACTGGTGAAATTAAAGATGGACAGAAAAGCCGGTCGTTTAAAAAATGTCCGTCTACCAGAGAATAAAAGGCATGATTTAGCCAGAATAAAAACGATTTTAAAAGAAAAGGAGTTAAATTTATGAAACAATTTACCGGCCTCGTTATTGATAAAAAAATGGCCAAAACCGCTAGAGTTTTAGTTAAGAGAATCAAAGTTCACCCTCTTTACAAAAAACAGATGAGAATTAAGAAAATCTATCATGTCCATGACGAAATTGGGGCCAAAGAAGGTGATCAGGTTAAATTTCAAGATTGCCATCCGGTAAGTAAAACCAAAAAATGGCAAATTATCGAAATAATTAATCCGCCAGCTGGCGGAGGAAAGGGAAAATGATACAGCTAAGAAGCATTCTTAAAGTTGCCGACAATACCGGAGCCAAAAAACTAATGGTGATTCATTTGTATGGTGGAAGCAAAAGGCGTTTCTCCAGAATTGGCGATATTGTCCAGGCCGTGGTCGATCAATCAGAACCAACGGGGGTGGTCAAAGATAAAGAAATGGTCAGGGTCTTATTGGTGAGAACGAAAAAAGAATTTTGCCGACCAGACGGTTCTTATATTCGTTTTGACGACAACGCGGGAATTATTATTGATAAAGACGGTAATCCTCGAGGGACCAGGGTTTTTGGCCCGGTCGCTCGGGAGATTAAAGAAAGGGGTTATGCTAAAATAGTTTCTCTAGCAGCGGAGGTGATATGAAATTAAGAACTAACGATCATATTATTGTCCTTCGTGGCAAAGATAAAGGCCGGAAGGGAAAAATCCAAAAAGTTTTTCCCAAAGAGGGAAAGGTCTTAATTCCTGGCATTAATGTTTACAAAAAACATTTAAAACCAAGAGGGGAAGGCAAACCTGGGGGAATTGTGGATAAAGTTTTGCCTTTATCGATAAGTAATGTTGCCTTTTGGTGCAGTAAATGCAATCAGAGAACTAGAATTGGCTGGCAGGAAAACAAAGGTGAAAAAAATCGAATTTGCAAAAAATGTGGCTCAATAATTTAACGATAAGAACCTCGCCTGCGGCGAGAACCTTGTTTTTAACAAAATGAACAATTTACAAGAGAAATATCGGAAAGAAATAAGACCAAAACTAGCCAAAGAATTTGGCTTAAAGAATCCTTTGGCAGTTCCTTTGGTGGAAAAAGTGGTGATTAATATAGGTTTGGGTGAAGGAGCTCAAGATAAAGGTTTGGTGGAAAAAGTGTCTGAAGAATTAAAAGTTATCACTGGGCAAAAGCCCAGGATTAATAAAGCCAGACTGGCGATTGCCGGTTTTAAAATTAGAAAAGGAGATCCCATTGGTTTGATGGTGACTTTAAGAAGTAAAAGAATGTATGATTTTTTGGAAAAATTGTTTAAAATTGTTTTGCCTCGGGTCAGAGATTTCCATGGCGTTTCTGCTTCTAGTTTTGATGGGCAAGGTAATTATAATTTAGGCATGTCGGAGCAAATTGTTTTTACGGAAATCGACTACGCTAAAATCAACAAGGTCAGAGGTTTACAGATAACCATCGTGGTTAATACCCATGATGAGATAGAATCGAGACGTTTATTGGAAGAAATGGGGATGCCTTTTGAAAAGGGAGGAAAATAATTTATGGCTAAAATTTCTAAAATTGTCAAAGGCAAGAAAAAAGCAAAATATTTAACCCGCAAACATAATCGCTGTCAACTTTGCGGTCGCTCGCGAGCCTATATTGGGTTTTTTGGCCTTTGCCGATTATGTTTTCGTGAGCTAGCTAACAAAGGAGAGTTACCTGGAGTAACAAAAGCCTCATGGTAGTCACTGATCCCATTGCCGATTTTATCATTAGAATCAAAAATGGTTATCTGGTTCGAAAGAAACTGATAGAAATTCCGTGGTCAAAGATGAAAGAAAAATTGGCCGAAATGTTAGTTAAAGAAGGTTTTTTGAAAAATGCTCAAGTTAAAAGTGAGAAGGGAAAATTCAAAACACTCGAGCTGGAATTGAAATATGAAGGGAAAAAACCGGCTTTAACCGAAGTTAAAAGAATTTCCAAACCCGGAGTAAGAATTTATGCCAAAGTCAATAAAATTCCTAGAGTCAGGTTGGGCGTTGGTATTACGATTATTTCTACCCCCAAAGGTTTAATGACTGATAGGGAAGCCAGGAAAAATCATCAAGGGGGCGAGCTTATTTGTCAAATTTGGTAATTTAAAATAATATTTTTAATTAAAATGAGTAGAATAGGTAAAAAGCCGATTACAATTAAAGAAGGCATTAACGTCAAGATTGACGGTCGTCAAGTTTTAGTGACAGGGCCAAAAGGGACAATGAGTCATTTTTTAGATGATCGTTTAGAGGTGGAAATAAAAGACAACCAAATTTTTTTAACCAATAAAAATCAAAAAGATCGTCATCTTCGTGCCCTGTATGGTTTAACCAGAAGTTTAATTGCCAATATGGTTGAAGGGGTGGAAAAAAGTTTTAGTAAAGTTTTAAAAATTGTTGGGACTGGCTATCGGGCCAGACTTGAAGGTCAAAAATTAATTTTTTCTTTAGGCTTTTCTCATCAGATTGAGCTGGAAGCGCCGGAAGGGATTCAATTTGAAATGGAAGGGAACGATACCATTAAGGTTATCGGTATTGATAAAAGTTTGGTTGGCCAAACCGCCGCTAAAATTAGGGCTTTTTATCCCCCAGAACCATACAAGGGTAAAGGGATTCGTTATCAAGATGAAAAACCCCGACGTAAAGCTGGTAAAGCTGGAAAGGCTGGAGCCACGGCCGGAGGAGGTAAGTAAAAAATGAAGAAAATTAAAGAAATTGACCAAAGATTAAGATTAGCTGTCTTTCGTTCAGCCAGATACACTTCGGCTCAGATTATTGATGATGAAAAGGGCCAGACCAAAGTTTGTGTTAATGAAAAAGATTTACCCAAGAAAGAAAAATTAACCAAAACGGAAAAAGCCAAATTAATGGGCGAAATTTTAGCGCAAAAAGCCTTGAAAGTTGGGATTAAAAAAATTAAATTTGACCGCCGTTCTTATCGATATCATGGAAGGATTAAAGCTTTGGCCGATGAGGCCAGAAAGGGAGGTCTGGATTTTTAGAATGCCAAGTCAAGATGAATTTATTGAAAAAATAGCCCAAATTAATCGGGTGTCTAAAAAAACCAAAGGTGGCAACCGCATTAGTTTTTCTGTTTTAGTCGTGGTTGGTGATCGAAAAGGCAAAGTCGGAGTGGGGTTAGGTAAAGCCCTAGATGTTAGCAGCGGAATAAAAAAAGCTATTTCCAGAGCCAGGAAGTCAATGATTGAAGTGCCGATGAAAGGAACCACAATTCCTCACGAGATAAGGATTAAAAAAGGGGCTGCAAGGATTTTACTTAAACCAGCCCCAGTTGGGACAGGAATTATTGCCGGAGGGGCGGTCAGAATGGTGGTGGAGGCTGCCGGTATCCGGGATATTGTTTCTAAAATTTTGGGGAGTAATAATAAAGCGAGTAATGTTTATGCAACCATGGAGGCTTTGAAAAAATTATGAATTTAAATCAATTACCAAAAACGACCATGAAGGGTAAAAAAAGAGTTGGCCGTGGTTATGGTTCTGGTAAAGGTGGTCATACAGTTGGCCGCGGGGCTAAAGGTGATAAAGCTCGGGGTAAAGTTGGTCTGGCTTTTGAAGGGACTAAAGTCAAAAAATCATTAATTAAAAGATTGCCCCTACAAAGAGGCAAAGGGAAACTAAAACCCTTTAAAAACAAGTCTTTAGTTGTCAATCTTTATTGTCTTAATCTTTTCAAAAAAGACACCAAGATTGATTTGGATTCTTTAATTAAAGCTGGTATTGTCGCGGAAAAACAAGCCAGGGCTTTTGGGGTGAAGATTTTGGGTGACGGTGAACTTAAAGTTGCCCTAGACGTTAATTTGCCCTGTTCCAAACCTGCCATGGAGAAAATTAAAAAGGCTGGTGGCCAAGTTTTGAAACCATCTGATGAATCAAATAATTAAAACCATCATTAACGCCTGGAAGATTCCAGAGCTTCGCCGTCGTATATTATTCACCGCTTTGATTTTTGTTATCTTTCGTTTAGCTGCTCATATTCCGGTGCCGGCTGTTGATCCGACCGCTTTAAGAAATTTATTCTCTCAAAATCAGCTTTTAGGTTTGCTGGATATTTTCTCCGGCGGCACTTTAGCCAACTTTTCCATTATGGCCTTAGGTTTAAACCCCTATATTAACTCCTCCATTATTTTTCAGCTTTTAACCATGGTTATTCCCAAACTTGAAGCCCTGCAAAAGGAAGGTGAATATGGCCATAAGAAAATTAATCAATATACTCGGCTTTTGACCGTGCCTTTGGCCGCCTTACAGTCTTTTGGCATGTATGCTCTATTGCGCAACCAAAAAATTATTACCAGCTTAGAGCCTCTTCAGATTTTAGCTTTGATCGCAACCATGACCGCTGGGACAATTTTTTTAATGTGGTTGGGAGAATTAATCTCGGAAAAAGGAATTGGTAATGGGATTTCCATGCTCATTTTTGCCGGGATTGTTGGCCGTTTACCGGTTTCCCTTGGCCAAACGGTGGCCATTTTCCAGCCGGAAAACTTCTTTAATTTAATTATCTTTGTGGTGATGGGGGTGAGTGTCATTGCCGGCATTGTTTTTATCAATGAGGCTTCACGTAAAATTAGGATTCAATATGCCCGGCGGATTAGCGGACAGAAAATGTATGGTGGTCAATCAACTTATTTACCCTTGAAAATTAACCAGGCAGGAGTCATTCCCATCATCTTTGCTGTCTCTTTAGTTTTACTGCCTTCAATGCTAGCGAGTTTTCTCCAAGGGGTGCCTAATATTTTCCTGGCAAAATTGGCCGCCGGCTTTGTCGGATTTTTCCGCCCCGATGGCTTTTTTTATAGTCTGACTTACTTTATTTTGGTCATCGGCTTTACCTATTTTTACACGGCCGTGGTTTTCAATCCTAAAAAAATTGCTGAAGAAATCAAAAAATATGGTGGTTTTATTCCTGGAATCAGGCCCGGAGAACCAACAGTTAATTATTTAAATAAAATTTTAACGAGAATAACTTTGGTGGGAGCGATTTTCTTGGGTTTAATTGCTATTTTGCCTTCAATTGCCCAAGGCTTGACCGGAGTTGCCACCATGATCTTGGGAGGAACTGGTATTTTAATTGTCGTTTCCGTTATTTTGGAAACGACCAAGCAGCTAGAATCAATGATGGTCATGCGCAGCTATGAAGGGTTTTTAAAATCTTAAAAATTTTATTTTCGAAACTCAAATGAATTTAATTATTTTAGGTCCACAGGGTTCAGGTAAAGGCACTCAAGCCAAATTGTTGGTGGAAAAATTAGGTTTAGTTTACTTAGAAATGGGTGAGGTTTTAAGGGAATTGGCAAGAAAAAAAACACCCTTAGGGGAAAAAATTGCCAGTTTTCAAAGTCAAGGAAAACTAGTAACCGATGAAATTATTGCTGAAGTTTTAAAATCTTTTTTGACGGAAGAAAATTTTAAAAAAGGGATTTTATTTGATGGTTTTCCCAGAAATTTGTCTCAGACAAATCTTTTAGAAGATGAATTGAAGAATCATCAGGTAAAGATTGACAAGGTCATTTTTTTGAATATTTCCTTTCAAGAATCCTTAAGAAGGCTAAAAGCCAGAAGAATTTGCCCAACTTGTGGAGCTAATTATAATTTAGTCACCATGCCGCCCAAAAACGGCAAGCTTTGTGATCAATGCGGTTCTCAGTTGATAACCAGGTCTGATGAGACAGATGAGGCTATTAAGGAAAGATTGGGGGTTTACCAGAAAGAAACCTTGCCCTTGATTGAAATTTATCGTCAAAAAGGAATTTTATTGGAAGTTAATGGTGAACAGTCAGTGGGAACCATTCACCTGGAAATTTTAAAAAATCTTGGCTCATGATTCCAAAGAAAAACCAAGCACAGATTAAGGTTATGCAGAAGGGGGGAAAAAGATTATCTTGGGTTTTGAGTCAAGTCCTTAAGGAAATTAAACCTCAAGTGGCCCTTTGGCAATTGGATCGTTTAGCGGAAAACTTGATTAAAAAACAAGGGGGCCAACCATCTTTTAAGATGGTTCACGGTTATCATTGGGCAACTTGTATTAATATTAATGAGGGTATTGTTCATGGAATTCCCAATGAGTATCGCTTAAAAGAGAATGACTTCGTTAGCATTGATATTGGGATGTTTTATCAGGGGTTTCATCTGGACATGGCCCAGACGGTTAAAGTTCAAGCCTCAAAACAAAAATTAATCAAAGGCAATTTTTTAAAAACAGGGGAAAAAGCTTTAAAAAAAGCGATTAGTATGGCTAAGGCCGGTAATCGAGTTGGTCATATTTCTCAGGCAATGGAAAAAGAGATTAAGAAAGCTGGCTTCAGCCCGATTGAAGCTTTGACCGGACACGGTGTTGGGGAAAAATTGCATGAAGA